>OJNY01001932.1_pt1 | contig 11664 bp, 9 predicted proteins | sample 1597931 | NCBI WGS metagenome assembly OJNY01 (sample SAMN01915209, study PRJEB22387) | human gut metagenome | isolation source: stool | host: Homo sapiens | place: USA
GAGGGCGTGCGTTGTGGTATTCTCCCCGACGCCCGAGAGGTCAGCCCTGATGCGGCGGGCCTTCATCTTCTGCAGGAACCCGTCCCTTCATGACCGACCTTTTCACCGCGCACCGAGGCGTCGACACGCAGACCGAGGAGAAGATCCTCGCACGCCTCTACGGCGAGCCGCTGGAGGAGTGTCCCGACGGGCTGTACATTCCACCCGAGGCGCTGCGCGTCTTTCTGGCGAGCTTCGAGGGACCGCTCGACCTGCTTCTCTACCTCATCCGCAAGCAGAAGTTCGACGTCATGGACATCCCGATGGCGGAGCTTACCGACCAGTACATGCGCTACGTGGATCTGGTGAGGGAGAGCGATCTGGAGCTGGCCGCAGCCTATCTCGTGATGTCCGCGACGCTCATGCAGATCAAGAGCAGGCTTCTGCTGCCTTCCGTGAGGACGGCCGAGGGGACGGAACCCGAGGATCCGAGGGCGGAACTCATGCGCCGTCTTGAGGAGTACGAGCGGATTCGTTCTGCGGCGCTCAAGCTGCAGGCCATGCCGAGGATAGACCGGGACTTCCGTGTCGCCGAGGTGGAGCGCTGCGTGCCCGTGGTGGCGCTCCAACCCGATGTGACGCCCGAGATGCTCGCATCGGCCTGGGCTGCCGTCGCCGCCCGTCTCAAGCTTCGGGACCGGCACAAGGTGAGCAGGCAGGAGCTTTCGGTGAGGGAGCACATGACGGCCCTTCTGAAGCGCCTGCAGACGGAGCCCTTCGTGACGCTGGAGGGGCTCTGGAACGGCACCCGAGACCGCGAGACGATGACCGTGTGGTTCCTGGCGCTCCTCGAGCTTGCCAAGGAGGGAATGATCATCCTCACTCAGGGAGCGCCCTACGCGCCGCTCTACGCCACGCTGCCCGAGGATGCGGGCACGCTTGAGCTTCGTTGCCCCGATCCCGATCCGCTCGTGCTGACGAGCTGAGACGGTGAACGGACAAAACAAAACCCCGCCGGGCGGAGAGCCTGACGGGGTTTTTGTCTTTGCCTGAGCGTGGAGGCTGTTTAGGCTTCTCCGCCGAGGAGAGCGCGCTTGGCGGCGGCCTTTTCATCCTGCTCCTTGAGGATGATTTCGGCACGGGCGAAGGCGAACTCCATGTTCGGCACGAGGTTTGCACCGAGACGCTGGGCGATGTTGGTGCGCTTGAGCTGGGCGAGCGGGTGGCCGGAGGCGCCCGCAATGATCAGCTCGTGGTTGTGGCGGTGCAGGGCGCGTGCATAGACTTCGATCTGGTCCATCGCGGAGTTGTCGATGTTGAGCAGGTCGGTGAAGTCAAGGATCACGATGCGGGCTGCGGAGGCCGACGTGATGCGGGCCGGATCGGTCACGTGCTCGAGCTTGGAGACGGAGCCGAAGAAGAGGGCGCCCTTGATGTGCCAGGCCTCGACCGTGTCGGGCACGTTGAACGGAAGCGTGACGGGTTCGACGACCGTCAGGTTGTTCATGCGCATCAGGAAGAAGACGCAGGCAACGACGAGGCCGAACTGGACGGCGACCGTCAGGTCGAAGATCACGGTCAGGAAGAACGTGATGAGAAGCGTCGCCTTGTAGGAGAGCGTCATTGAGCGCAGGCGCAGGAACTCGCGCCAGTTGCCCATGTTCCAGGCCACGAAGACGAGGATGGCGGCAAGCGCGCAGAGCGGGATGTTGCTCGCAAGCGGGGCGGCGGCGAGGATCACGACGAGAAGCGTGATGGCGTGGACCATGCCCGCGACGGGCGAGAAGGCGCCGGACTTGATGTTCGTGACGGTACGGGCGATTGTGCCGGTGGCGGGGATGCCGCCGAAGAACGGAACGATCATGTTGGCGACGCCCTGGCCCATCAGTTCCTGATTGGGGTCGTGGCGGTCGTCGGTCATCGTGTCGGCCACGCGGGCGCACAGCAGGCTTTCAATGGAACCGAGCACGGCGATCGTGATCATCGGGCCGAGAAGCTGCTTGGCGGTGTCCCACTCGAGGTCGGGGATCTGCAGGCTCGGGAGGGACTGCGGAATGCCGCCGAACTTGGAGCCGATCGTTTCGACGGGAAGGCCGAAGACCGTGACGATGATCGTGGAGAGCACGAGGACGACGACGGTGCCGGGCAGGTGGGCGAGCCAGCGCTTCCACTGCGGGCCGCTCATCTGATAGCCCTTGGGCCAGAACTTGACGATGAGGAAGCTCGCAAGCGCAAGGCCGAAGGCCCACGGATTGATCGTGCCGATGTTGTTGATGATCGTGTTGACCTGGCCGAAGAAGTCGGCGGGCATCTTGGCGACGGTGAGGCCGAGGAAGTCCTTGACCTGCTGCAGGCCGATCATGACCGCAATGCCGTTCGTGAAGCCGATCACGATCGATACGGGGATGAACTTGATGAAGCCGCCGATCTTGAAGAGGCCCATCAGGAAGAGGATGACGCCTGAGCCGAGCGTGGCGAGCATGAGGTTGCTCAAGCCGTACTGTGCGATGATGCCGTAGATGATGACGACGAAGGCGCCGGCGGGACCGCCGATCTGGACGCGGCAGCCGCCGAGAAGCGAGATGAGGAAGCCAGCGATGATGGCGGTGTAGAGGCCCGATTCGGGCGGCACGCCGGAGGCGATGCCGAAGGCCATGGCGAGCGGCAGGGCCACCATGCCCACGGTGAGGCCGGCGGAGATGTCGCGCGACAGCATGCGGCTGTCGTATTCCTTCAGGCAGGTGAGGAGCACCGGATGGAATTTGGCCAGCGGCACGTGGTGCATGAATTCGCGGGCCATGTCTTTGAAGCTCATGTCGAAAACCGGATGAGGTGAGGGAAAAACGCCTAATTGTAAGAAAAGGCATCCTCCTTAGGAAGAGGATGCCTTTGCTCAATCGCAAGCAATGGCCAAAAAATCAGGCCTATTGCGCAAATAAGTCGATCTTATCGGATGCGCATGCCGGGAATAGCGCCGGAGTGCGGTTCGAGCACGAAGAGGCCGAGCGACTTGTCGCCGGCGTCGGAGGCGGCGAGAACCATGCCTTCGGAGACGCCGAAGCGCATCTTGCGCGGGGCGAGGTTGGCGATCACGACCGTCATGCGGCCTTCGAGCTGCTCGGGCTTGTAGGCGCTTGCAATGCCGGAGAAGACGTTGCGGGTGCGGCCTTCGCCCAGATCGAGCGTGAGGCGCAGAAGCTTCGTGGAGCCTTCGACGGGCTCGCACTTGACGATCTTGGCGACGCGCAGGTCGATCTTCGTGAAGTCGTCGATCGTACACTCGGGAGCGATGGCTTCGCCGCCGGGCAGGACGGGTTCGGGCTCGGGAGCCTTTTCGGGGACGAGGACGTCAAGCTGCTTTTCCATGTCGACGCGCTGCATCAGGTGCTTGAAGGCCTTGATCGGGCTCGCGGAGGAGAGCGGCACGGAGACGCTCGCCCAGGTGAGAGGTTCGATCGAGAGGAAGTCCTCGACGCGGGTGGCCGTGGCGGGCAGCACGGGCTTGAGGTAGAGCGTGAGCAGGCGGAAGCCTTCGAGGGCGATCGAGGAGACGCGGTGCAGTTCGGCCCTGGCCTCGGGGTTCTTGGCGAGCTCCCACGGCTTTTCCTGATCGACGAACTCGTTGATCTTGTCGGCGAGCTCCATTACGAGGCGCGTGGCGCGGGCGAACTCGCGGATTTCGAAGAAGCCCTTGACTTCCTCGGCGCGGTTGCGGATGGCTTCAAGCAGCGGATCCTGCATGGCGGAATCGTCGACGCGGCCCTCGAACTTCTTGAAGATGAAGCCCGCGGCGCGGCTGGCGATGTTGACGTACTTGCCGATCAGGTCGGAGTTGACGCGCTGGGCGAAGTCGGACTTCGTGAAGTCGACGTCCTCGACGCGGGAGTTCATCTTGGCGGCAAGGTAGTAGCGGAGCCATTCGGCGTCCATGCCGAGCTCGAGGTACTGCAGCGGCGAGATGCCGGTGCCGCGGCTCTTGGACATCTTCTCGCCGTTGACGGTCATGAAGCCGTGGGCGTTGACGTGATCGGGCACGCGGAAGGGCTTGCCGGCAAAGTGCAGCATGGCGGGCCAGAAGAGCGTGTGGAAGTAGATGATGTCCTTGCCGATGAAGTGGATCTGCTCCGTCTTTTCGTCGGAGAGGATGCCTTCGAAGTCGAGGCCCTGCTTGTCGCAGTAGTTCTTGAGCGAGGCGAGGTAGCCGACGGGGGCGTCAAGCCAGACGTAGAAGTACTTGCCCGGAGCGTCGGGAATGGCGATGCCGAAGTACGGTTCGTCGCGGGAGATGTCCCAGTCTGAGAGGTTGCCGTCCTTGCCGAGCCATTCGCTGTCCTTGGCGAGGACCTCCTGCTGCACGCGCGGCAGGCCGTCCTTGCCTTTGCCGTTGGTCCAGTCGCGGAGGAACTGGACGCACTGCGGGTCGGAGAGCTTGAAGAAGTAGTGCGTGGACTTGCGGATTTCCGGACGGGAGCCCGAAAGCGTGGAGTACGGGTTCACGACTTCCATCGGGGAGTAGACGGCGGAACACTTTTCGCAGTTGTCGCCGTACTGGTCGGTCGCGCCGCAGCGCGGACACGTGCCCTTGATGAAGCGGTCGGCGAGGAACATGCCCTTGACCGTGTCGTAGTACTGCTCGATCTCCTTCGTGTAGATGAGACCGGCGGCGACGAGGCGGCGGTAGATGTCCTGGCTGAGCTCGTGGTTTTCAACGGCGTCGGTGCTGTGCCAGTTGTCGAAGCTGATGTGGAAGCCGTCGAGGTACTGCTTGCGGCCTGCGGCGATTTCGGCGACGAAGGCCTGCGGCGTGATGCCGCGCTTCTGGGCGGCAATCATGATCGGCGCGCCGTGCACGTCGTCGGCGCCGACGAAGTGGACCTTGTTGCCGGACATGCGCTCGTGACGCACCCAGATGTCAGCCTGGATGTACTCCATGATGTGGCCCATGTGGAAGGCGCCGTTCGCGTAAGGCAAGGCGGTCGTAACAAAAAGATTGCGCTGACTCATCGTCGTGTTAAATCCGAAGTTGAAATGAAGGGCGCTTCGGAAAATCCGAAGCAATCAGTTATTTTAGCGTAGCGAAAACCCGAGGGGGCTTGGAGAGCCTTTCCAGTCCGGGCCTTTTCAGGAAAATCAAAGGATCGGCGCGTAAAATCCGCATAACCACACGCGCGATGCGCGCGGACATCAACGGAGAAGAATCCCATGACCATTTCCACGGAAGCGATCAAGAGCGCCCTTTCCGCGCTGATCGACCCTGTCACCGGCACCGACTACGTGTCCGGCAAGATGTTCAAGAGCGCCGAAACCGACGAGAACGGCAACGTCAAGGTGTTCATTGAGCTCGGCTATCCCGCCAAGCACCGTGCCGAAGCCGTCGGTCAGGCCGTGGGCGAGGCCGTCCGCGCCGCAGGTGCCGCCTCCGTTGAGGTGAGCGTCACGCAGAACATCATCGCGCACAAGGTGCAGGGCACGCTTCGCGTCATGCCCGGCGTCAAGAATATCATTGCGGTGAGCTCCGGTAAGGGCGGCGTCGGCAAGTCCACGGTCTCCGCCAACCTCGCGCTCGCGCTTGCGCACGAAGGCGCCCGCGTCGGCGTGCTTGATGCGGACATTTACGGTCCGTCCCAGCCCAAGATGCTCGGCGCCTCCGGCCAGCCCGTGAGCGCCGACGGCAAGACGATGGAGCCGATGGAATCCCTCGGCCTGCAGATCAACTCGATCGGCTTCATGATCGAGGAGGACGATCCGATGATCTGGCGCGGCCCGATGGCCGCAGGCGCCCTGCAGCAGCTCATCACCCAGACGAACTGGCACGACCTCGACTACCTGATCGTCGACATGCCTCCGGGAACGGGCGACATCCAGCTCACGCTCTCGCAGCAGGTGCCGCTCACGGGCGCCGTCGTCGTGACGACCCCGCAGGACATCGCGCTCATCGACGCCAAGAAGGGCCTGCGCATGTTCCAGAAGGTGAATGTGCCCATCCTCGGCATCATCGAGAACATGTCCGTCTTCATCTGCCCGCACTGCGGCGAAGTCGAGCACATCTTCGGTGAAGGCGGCGCCAAGCGCATGAGCGAGCAGTACGGTGTGCCGCTTCTCGGCGAGCTTCCGCTTTCGGCCAAGATCCGCGAACAGGCCGACAGCGGCCTGCCCACGGTCGCCGCCGAGCCCGACGGCAAGGAGGCCCTGATGTACCGCGAGATGGCGATGAAGGTCGCCGGCGCTCTCGCCCGCATCACGAAGGACTACACGGCCAAGATGCCCGGCATCCGCGTCGTGAACGACTGATCGAAAGAAAACGGCGTCGAAGGCCCGCGTTGAGCGCGGGTCTTCGCAGGCGAAAAAGCAAGAGGGGACGGCCGCAGGGCCGTCCCCTCTGTCCATGGAGTCCTTGGACTCAAAGACGATCAGTCTTCGTCAAAGTTCGGCGTCTCGACGCCGAGTACCTTGTGGAGCTTCGGCGACGTGGTCGTGTACTGCAGGAACACGCGCTTTTCCGGGAAGACGTAGTCGCAGGCCGCGAAGGCGGCGAGGGCGCATTCGTGGAAGCCGGAGAGGATGAGCTTCTTCTTGCCGGGGTAGGTGTTGATGTCGCCCACGGCGAAGATGCCCGGGATGTTCGTCTCAAAGCGGGCGGTGTCGACGACGATCTGCTTGCGGTCGAGCTCGAGGCCCCAGTTCTCGATCGGGCCGAGCTTGGGCTGCAGACCGAAGAAGACGAGCAGATGGTCGAGCGGGATGCGGCGCGTGACGCCGTCGGCGCCCGCGACGAGCACTTCGGTGAGCTTGCCGTCGGCTTCGTTGAAGCCCGTGACCTGGCCCACTTCGAACTGCATCTCCCAGTTCTCGCACAGTTCCTTCATCTTGGCGACGGAGGCGGCTTGGGCGCGAAAGCCGTCGCGGCGGTGAACGAGCACGACGCTTTCGGCGCGGCCCACGAGGTTGAGCGTCCAGTCGAGGGCGGAGTCGCCGCCACCGCAGATGACGACGTTCTTGCCTTCAAAGACGGAGGGATCCTTGCAGCTGTAGTGAAGCTGCGTGCCCTCGAACTTCTCGATGCCCTTGACGCGGAGCGGACGCGGCTGGAAGGAGCCGACGCCGGCGGCGATGATCACGACCTTGGTCATGAAGCGGGTGCCGGTGCTCGTCTCGACGTAGAAGCGGCCGTCCTCCTGCTTTTCAACGCGGGTGACTTCCTGGCCGAGGTGGAAGACGGGGCCGAAGTGATGGTTCTGCTTGAGGAGGTTTTCTGTGAGCTCGTAGGAGGAGCAGACGGGAACGGCGGGAATGTCGTAGATGGGCTTCGTCGGATAGAGCTCCATGCACTGGCCGCCGACGTTGCGAAGCGAGTCGATGACGTGGCACTTGATTTCGAGCAGGCCGAGCTCGAACACCTGGAAGAGGCCGACGGGACCGGCGCCCACGACGACGGCATCGGTTTCAATGAGCTCATCGGTGGGCTCGGCAACGGTCATATAGTCTTCAATAGCCATGATTCTGTTTCGAATGGGTAAAAACGGTTGAGCCTTCCCCTCGGGGAAGGCGGTTGCGGTATTTTCGCACGCTTTCGGGTCCTGATGCAGGCGCCTGCGGGGCCTATCACTTGGCGCGCTCCTTCTCGATGAGGAGCTGCTCGCGCAGTTCGCGCAGGCGTGCGTCGATCTGGCTCATGGTGTAGAAGTCGCCGTCGGCGGCCTTCTGCCCGAGCGTCATCTGGTAGACGGCCGCCTCGGTGGAGCCATAGAGCGCGTACATCTCGCCCGTGTGCAGGTACTGGAGGCTCTTCTTGCCGAGCTTTTCGTAGGAGCGTGCGAGGAGTGCATGGTAGTTGGAGCTCTCCTGGCTTATCGCGGTGTTGCTGCGCAGGAAGTGGATGAGCTTCTGATGCTCGTTCTGGCTGTAGAGGAGGTCGACGTAGTTTTCCGCAATCATCGTGGAGAGCGGAAAGCGATCGACGGCGCTGCGGGCGTCCTCGACGGCCTTTCTCTTGTCGGCGGCGGTGCGGGCGGCGTCGTACTCGGTGCGCGTGAGATTGCGCACGAGAATGGCGCTCTTGCCCGCCTTCATGGCGAGGCGCGCCTCGACGAGGGCCTCGTCGGGTTCGTGCAGCTTCTGGGCCGCCACCGAGAGGCCGTAGTGAAGCACGGCCTCATTGATGCCCGAGGAGGTCTTGAGGCGGCGCTGGAATTCCTTCCTGACCTTGTACCAGCCGTCGTGGCGCGTCTCCTGCAGCACCTCAAGGCGCGCCTGGATCAGCTTGAAGTCGAGGCTGTCGCGGTGCAGGCGCGGCGGGATGCTGCGGGTGCGGTTCTCCATGTCGGCCATTCGCTCGACGGTGAGCGGATGGGTGGAGAGGTAGGCGGGGGCGGCCGATTCGTAGAAGCGGTTGCTCGAATGGAGGCGCTCGAAGAAGCTCTCCATGCCCTTGGGGTCGAAGCCTGCGTTGTAGAGGGTCTGCAGACCCACGCGGTCGGCCTCTCGTTCGGCGTCTCTCGAGTAGTTGAGCTGGGACTGGATCATGGCGGCCTGGGAGCCCATGGCGACGGCCGCGGCGGCGTGACCGCCCGAATTTCCGCCCGCTCGTGCGGCGAGAATGGCCAGAAGCATGGAACCGATTGTGAGGGCCATGTTCCCCTTCTGGGCCTCGATCATGCGCGCGATGTGGCGTTGGGAGACGTGGCCGATTTCATGGCCCATGACGCCTGCAAGCTCGCTTTCGTTCTGAGCGTTGATGATGGTGCCCGTGTGCACGGCGATGTAGCCGCCCGGAAGCGCGAAGGCGTTGAGCGTTGCGTCCCGGATGGGAAAGAAGAAGAACTGGTAGGTGTAGGTGTTCGCGTTGCTGACGAGCTGGTAGCCGAGCCTGTTGAGGTATTCGCTCGTTTCGGGGTCCGACATGTAGGTGGGGTCGGCTCGAACCTGCCGCATGATCTGCGCGCCGAGAGCGTATTCGTCGGCGGGTGAGAGCTCGGCGCCTGCGACGGTGCCCAGACTCGGCAGGTTGAGGTCGAGCGGCGTCTGGCCTGCCGACAGTGCCGTGCCGGGCAGGCATGCGGTCGTCATGGCCGAGACGAGAAGTACCCACGCTTTGAAGTTCATCGAAATTCCTTTGGGGCGGAGGAGCGGACAGTGTGCGCCGCGCCTGCGCATCGTGCAGACAAAATGGAGGTCCCGACCGCTATCATAATGGGCGGACGCGTCCGGAGCCCCGCTTTCGGGCGCCTTACAGGATCAAAGGTAACGAAAATGAGCGAACTGACACACTTTGACGAGGCCGGTCAGGCCCATATGGTCAACGTCGGCGAGAAGTCCGAGACGCACCGAATCGCAGTGGCCTGCGGCCGCATCCACATGCAGCCCGCCACGTTCGAGCTCGTCGCGGGTGGTACGGCCAAGAAGGGCGACGTGATCGGCATTGCGCGCGTGGCGGCCATCATGGCCAGCAAGCGCACGTCGGATCTCGTGCCGCTCTGCCATCCGATCGGACTCACCCGCGTGGCGGTCGACTTCGAGCTTGACGAGAAGACGCACGCCGTGACGTGCACGGCCCGCTGCGAATGCTACGGCAAGACGGGCGTCGAGATGGAGGCGCTCACGGCCGTGCAGGTCGGCCTGCTCACGATCTACGACATGTGCAAGGCCGTCGACCGAGGCATGGTGATGACCGACATACGCCTTCTCGAGAAGGACGGCGGTAAGTCGGGCCGCTGGACGGCTGAAAGGGCCTGAGGCGGCTTTTTCCCTGACTGAAACGAAAGGAGGTCGGCGTGCATTTGGCACGCCGGCCTCCTTTCGTATGGAGCCCGTCGTCAGCTGTCGCTGATCAGGTTGAGGGCTCTGGCCTCGTAGACCGCTTCGCCGCGGGAGTGGACCTGAAGCTTGCGGTAGATCTTCTTGATGTGCGCAGTCACGGTGTGCGGCGAGATCATGAGGATCGTGCCGATTTCGGCGAACGGAATGCCCTTGGCCAGAAGCTCGAGAATCTCGCGCTCGCGGGTGGAGATGTCGGGCGCGTCGTTCGTGGCGGCCACGAGCGGCTCGGAGTTCTTCTTCATCTGCATGGCGCGCAGGACGTGGCGGGTCACGGCGGGGGACATCGGGGATCCGCCGCCGTTGATGAGGCGCACGCAGTTGTCCAGGCTTTCCTGGGAGTTGCGTAGCACGTAGCCGAGCGCACCCGCACGGATGGCGTTCATGATGAAGTTCGGCTCGCTGCGGTTCGTGTAGCAGAGCACGTTGAGGTTCGGGCGGAGCGTGACAGCCTTTTCGACGATGGGGAAGACCGTGGCGCCGCCGAGTTCGACGTCGGTGACGAGCACGTCGACGTCGGTGCGCAGGTGCAGCGTGGCGTCAAGCTCGTTGAAGGTCGTGGCGGTGCCGACGACCATGAACTCGTTGCGGTCCGAGAGCATGGCGCTCAGGGAGCGGGCCTCCGTCTTGCTGTTCGCGGCGATCAGCACGCGGATGCGACTTGAGGGAGCGGAGCTCGAAAACTTGGAGTCGCGGTCCTGTTCGCGGGGGAACGTGCCGTTGACATAACGGCGGCTGCCCCTGCCCTCCTGGAGGTCGGAGGTGTCGAGCCTGCGGCCGGAGGAAGCGGGCGACTTCTTGGAGTCCTTGCCCGCGGCGGTCGTGCCGCTAGAACTCAACTGTTCTTCGGTGAGAGTAATCATCTTTGGATTTGTCAGGGTCGCAGAGGTGGGGCGCCGGGCGGCTGAGACGCTGCCCGGCGGAACATGCAGGTATTCTACGACATCCCGCAAATCGGGGATGGTCAGGCGTGCCGTTCGTCGAAATGCCTGTGTTGCAGGTGCTCCAGGGCGTATGCCGGTGGAAAAAGATAGCCGGCCAGAGGCCGGCTATCTTCAGCGGCGGGTGGCATCCTGCAGGAACCGCCCGCTGCGCTCAGGCCGTCAGGCCTGACGGATGATCAAAAGCGGAACGTCGCCCGTGGCGGCGATGCGGGTTGCGGTCGAGCCCATGACGGCGGCCTTGAAGCGGCCGTAGCCGTGGGAGCCCATGACCACGAGGTCGAGCTTCTTCTTCTTCGCGAAGGCGGCGATTTCGTCGCCTGCGTTGCCGACGAGGCAGATTTCCTTGGTCGCGACGGCGGCCTTGGCAAAGAGCGGACGCAGCGGCTCAACGGCTTCATTGAACTCGTCCTTCTGCAGTTCGAGCACTTCCTCTTCGGAGAGTGCGGGCAGGGCCATGCCGGCCATGTCGGGCATCACGGCGCCGGCGTAGTCGCTCACCACGTTGATGAGGTAGAACTGTGCGCCCGTGCCGAAGAGCGAGATGTGCTTGAGGGCGTAGCGCACGGCGGCGCGGCCGTACTTGGAGCCGTCGACCGCGATGCCGACCTTGAGAGCGTCGGACTGCGGCGCGGCCTTGTCGCGCAGCATCAGGACGGGGCACTTGGACTTGGCGAGGACGCCGTTCGAGACGGAGCCGAAGAAGAGGCCGCGAAGAGCGGTCTGGCCGCGTCGTCCCCCGGTACGCCGGGATGCTTATCCTGCTCAATACGCCCGTTGAAGCGAGCACCCACCTTTAATTTCTTAGTCAGCTGGATATCGACATTGAACTGTGCATTGTAACGCTCGAACTCCCCGTAATTATGAATCGTATTCTCATCATATGTCCGGCTCAGGGCGATATAATAATTCACCTTCCCCGATTTGCCGG
>OJNY01001936.1_pt1 | contig 11650 bp, 8 predicted proteins | sample 1597931 | NCBI WGS metagenome assembly OJNY01 (sample SAMN01915209, study PRJEB22387) | human gut metagenome | isolation source: stool | host: Homo sapiens | place: USA
AGGACCACATAAGATTCAGGGAATCGGTGCAGGTTTCGTGCCGGATACATTGAATACTAAGATTTATGATGAGGTGTTACCAATCGAGAATGAAGATGCATTTGCAGCAGGAAGAGCATTTGCTAAGGCGGAAGGTGTATTGGTAGGAATTTCTTCCGGTGCAGCATTGCATGCAGCAACCATTTTAGCAAATCGTCCGGAAAATGCAGGCAAGAACATTGTCGTATTATTACCGGATACAGGTGACAGATATTTGTCAACTGCACTTTTTGCAGACTAATCAGTGATTTGAAGCAAGTTAAACTTCTTACAGTTGGTAATTTTTAATATAATTTTGAATGAGAGGCGGCAAAGTGTTGGCAATGAGATGTAGGTTACGCCGGTTGCTTTGCCGACCTTAATAAAAGATAGCAGACAATTAATAATAAAACCTAAAGATGAATAATTGTAAATAAAAAACCTAAGAGAAAAAGATTAAAACATACATAAGGGAAATGGTGTACCTAAAAAGCTTGTGATTAACAAAAAACTTCGCAAAGCAGACAAGAAATGGATCAAGAAACTGGCGAAGAAATGGAAAATAAAAGTTGTTGAGAAAAAATAAGCTAAGTCCTGCACCGTTACATGCAGCGGCATGCTGTCTAAATGAGAAATTTAATTCTTGACAAATACCCTACAGGGGTATATCTTAAGTGAAGATACCCCTGTAGGGTATTTCTTTTTGCAGGAAATTTTTGGTTTCCTATGGTGTAGCTTGATATCGGCTATTTGTGCTGCAGGCGTCACAAAGCAGCCTTGATCGCAGAGACGAACATATGCGAATAAAATCCGCATAGACAGGTAGCTTGCGATTTCTCTGACACGAAAGCGTTTGCGGAATGGAGAATAAATAATATGGCAGAAGAAAAACTTTGTCCATGTCACAAGACGAAGGTGCGAGATGATAAGGAGTATAAAGATCTGCTCAATCGTTTGAATCGTATCGAAGGACAGATTCGCGGCATTAAAGGCATGGTAGAACGGGATGCGTATTGCCCGGATATATTGATACAGGTAGCTGCAGCAAATGCCGCATTAAATAGTTTTAATAAAGTTTTATTGGCAAATCACATAAAAACCTGTGTTACAACGGATATTAAGGATGGGAAAGAGGAAACGGTGGATGAATTAGTAAAAGTCCTGCAAAAATTAATGAAGTAGCCGCCGGACAATCTATTCATGACAGGTAACTGTCAACGAAAGCTGATTTATTCATGACAGGTAACTGTCAACGAAAGCTGATCTATTTATGACAGGTAACCGTCAACGAAAGCTGAGTTATAAAATTCACAGAAAGGAAGGTTCAAATGCAGCAGTATATTGTAACAGGAATGAGCTGTGCGGCGTGTAGTGCCAGGGTGGAAAAAGCAGTCAACGCAGTTCCGGGTGTTACCTCGTGCTCCGTTAGTCTGCTTACCAATTCGATGGGGGTAGAAGGAAGTGCATCTGGTGATGCCATCATTGAGGCGGTACAAAATGCAGGATATGGAGCCAAAATAAAGGGTGCAGACGTGCAATCCGGGAATGCGCAGAATCAGGGAGCACTCGAAGAGGAACTTGTCGATCACACCACGCCGCTTTTGCGAAAGCGCTTGCTGTGGTCGGTCTGCTTTTTGCTAGTACTTATGTATTTTTCTATGGGGCATATGATGTGGAATTGGCCGGTGCCGAAATGGATGGCAGGGAATCATGTGGCGATGGGATTGACACAAATGCTTCTCACGATCATTATTATGGTGATCAATCAGCATTTCTTCATTAGTGGGTTTAAGAGTTTGTGGCATCGGGCACCTAATATGGATACGCTCGTAGCATTAGGTGCGACAGCGGCATTTGGATATAGCACATATGCATTGTTTGCCATGACGGATGCTGTGATGCGTGGCGCGGACAAGCAGGTTATGGCGTATATGCACGACTTTTATTTTGAGTCTGCGGCGATGATCTTGACATTGATCACAGTCGGCAAAATGTTAGAGGCGCGCTCGAAGGGAAAGACAACGGATGCGCTCAAAGGTTTGCTTAGACTTGCACCAAAGACTGCCGTCGTTGTACGAGATGGCGCCGAAGTGACAGTGGATATTGCCAGTGTACAAAAAGACGATATCTTTGTGGTCAGACCCGGAGAAACGATACCGGTGGATGGCATCGTGCTGGATGGCAATAGTGCGGTGGATGAATCGGCACTTACAGGAGAGAGCGTTCCGGTGGACAAGCAAAAGGATGCCCCGGTATCTGCAGCAACAATCAATCAGTCTGGTTTTTTGAAATGCCTTGCGACGCGTGTCGGCGAGGATACGACGTTGTCACAGATCATTCAAATGGTTAGCGATGCAGCAGCAACGAAAGCGCCGATTGCCAAGATCGCTGATAAAGTATCTGGAGTATTTGTGCCAACAGTCATTGTTATTGCACTCGTGACGATGGTTGTTTGGCTGCTTACCGGTGCGAGCATCGGTTTTGCATTAGCCAGAGGCATTTCCGTACTGGTTATCAGCTGCCCGTGTGCGTTGGGACTGGCCACGCCGGTCGCAATCATGGTGGGAAACGGTGTCGGTGCGAAGCATGGAATATTGTTTAAGACAGCCGTGTCGCTGGAAGAGACTGGAAAGATGGATATCGTATGCCTCGACAAGACCGGAACGATTACAAAAGGCGAACCGCAAGTTACGGATATCGTTGCAGCGGAGGGCGTATCGATCGATGAATTACTGTTGTACGCATATTCGTTGGAGCAAAAAAGTGAGCATCCGCTTGCTAAAGCTGTCCTGAAATGCGGACAGGAGAGCAACTTAACTTCAATAGAACCGCAAGAATTTATGGCATTGCCGGGAAATGGTTTGTCAGCAGTGTGTGATGGGGAAAACGTGATCGGTGGCAGTCGGAAGTTCATTGAGCAGACGATTTCACTCGAGAAAGTGTATAGCGATCGAATCAATTCACAGAATAAGAAATTCGATCGGCCGACAGAGCAGGAAAAGTCAATTGTGCCAGCTTCTGGTCGGTCGACAGAGCAGGAAAAGTCAATTGCGCCAGCCTCTGGTCGTTCGTCAGAGCAGAAAGAACTGATCACACTGGTATCGGACCGCTTGGCGGGTCAGGGTAAGACACCACTCTTTTTTGCAAAAGATGGCAAATTGCTTGGTATTATCGCAGTTGCGGATGTGATCAAGGAAGACAGTCTTTCTGCTATTAAAGAGATGCAGGGTATGGGACTGCGGGTCGTTATGCTGACCGGTGATAATGAACGCACTGCGAAAGCAATTGGTGATCAGGTCGGCGTAGATGAGGTGATCGCCGGAGTGCTTCCGGATGGCAAAGAAGCGGTTGTCAGACGCCTGCAGCAATATGGTAAGGTTGCCATGGTTGGAGATGGCATTAACGATGCACCGGCTCTGACCAGAGCTGATATGGGTATTGCGATCGGCGCCGGAACAGACGTTGCCATTGATGCAGCAGATGTGGTTTTGATGCAGAGCAGACTTTGCGATGTGCCTGCGGCAATTCGCTTGAGCAGAGCAACGCTGCGCAATATTCACGAAAATCTGTTTTGGGCATTTTTCTATAATGTGATCGGTATTCCGCTGGCGGCGGGAGTATGGATCCCGTTGTTTGGCTGGGAGTTAAATCCTATGTTTGGTGCTGCAGCAATGAGTCTGTCCAGTTTTTGCGTGGTATCCAATGCATTGCGACTCAATCTCTGCAAAATATATGATGCCCATAAAGATAAAAAAAGAGCTGGAAATTCACAAATCCAGCCCAAAATAGTATATAATGAGGAGGAAACAACGATGACGAAAACAATGAAAATTAACGGAATGATGTGTGGACACTGCGAGGCAACAGTGAAGAAAGCATTGGAGAGTTTGGATCAGGTAACAGAGGCTGTGGTAAGCCACGAGGCAGGGACAGCAGTTGTTACGTTATCTGCAGATATCGCAGATGATGTATTGAAGCAGACGGTAGAAGCTAAAGATTACGAAGTGACATCCATTGAGTAATAGAGCATAAGCCAATGTTGATATGGATCCCGGAGTGTACGTTTTTGTGGACAGGAAAGCATTCTCCGGGATTTTTTGTTTTAAAAAGTGAGCTTTTACTTTGCAAAATAAAAATACCTTGTGAGAAGGAAATTGCTGTACCATTACTATTTTATAAGGAGGAGAAATGCAGGCATTTATTACAAAACATAGGAAGGGGATCAAACGAATGTTGATCGGATGTGGGATTGTTATCATACTTAGTGCAGCCGTTATATTTGGCATGAATGTGTATGTGGTGCATTACGCCAAAGGTTATGTATATGAGACGGGGCAGGAAAACAGTATGCCAAAAGCCGACTGCATATTGGTATTAGGGGCAGGCATGAAGCCAAATGGGGAGCCAAGCTTAATGCTTCGTGATCGTTTAAATCGTGCGATCGAATTATACCGTGCGGGGGTATCGGATCGTTTTCTGTTGACCGGGGATCATGGCAGGAAAGGCTATAATGAAGTACAGGGAATGAAAGACTATATTATGGCGAATCTGGATGTCTCGGAGGATAAGATCTTTATGGATCATGCAGGCTTTTCAACGTATGAATCCATGTATCGTGCCAGAGATATTTTTGAGGTACATAATCCGGTTGTTGTCACGCAAAAGTATCACGCATATCGCGCGGTGTACGCTGCACGTAAATTGGGACTGGATGCTTATGCCGCACCGAATAAACGGATGAAATACCGTAATATCTGGATCTGCAAATTGCGCGAAGTGGCTGCGAGAGATAAGGAAGTGGTCAATCTGTGGATACAGCCAAAGCCGACTTATTTAGGAGATAAGATTCCGATCAGCGGAAGTGGGCTGGCAACGAAAGATTGATCTTAGAGATGTCCGAAAAATGCAGATACTTGTCTGTCTGCTCTATAGTATGGCAAATAGACAAAGCGTTATAATTAATATGGAGTTATGTTTCGTGATTATCGGACAAGTACTGACATAACAGAAAGGGAAAGGTAATGACAATGAAAAAAAGCAAAAAAGTATGGAGCTTGTTACTCGTATTGAGTTTGGTGATCGGCATGGCGGCAGGAGGTGTGCAATCGCAGGCATATAGCGTTCCATCGAACATGAAATGGTGGACGAAAGATCGTTTCGGTATGTTCATTCACTTTGGAGCGTATTCCTATTATGGACACGGGGAATGGGCGATGCAGACCGAGGGGATTTCGAAGCAGAAATACCAACAGACGGTAGCTGCGAAGTTCAATCCAACCAAGTTTAATGCCAATGAAATTGTGAAATATGCAAAGCTTGCCGGTATGAAATACATCGTGATCACAGCCAAACATCATGAGGGAATGGCAATGTGGGATACGAACGTTGCCAGCTTTAAGGATTATACCGGTAAGACGATGTTTAGTCTGCAGCAGTATACACCATTTGGCAAAACCGGCCGTGATGTGCTGATGGAGTTAAAAACAGCTTGTGATAAGGCAGGGATCAAGTTTGGCTTGTATTACTCGATCATAGATTGGAACCATTCGTCGCAGACGATCAACGGTGATTTTACGAAGATGAAGTCAATGGCTGCGCGCACAGCATACATCCGCGACATGAAGGCTCAGTTAAAAGAGTTAGTGGACCGTTATGATCCGGCAATTATGTGGTTTGACGGAGACTGGACTTATAGAAGAAAGGCGCCGACACTGGCAAAATGGTGGACGAAAGCAGATGGAAAAGATCTGTATAAATATGTAAAATCTTTGAAATCTTCTATATTAGTAAACGAGCGTGTCTGCCGTGGATTTAAGCTGGGTGATTTTGAGTGCCCGGAGAGAAGTATTCCGGAGAAAGCACCATCAAGACCATGGGAGACTTGTCAGTCCATGAACGATGCGTGGGGCTATAAAAAGGATTTGGAGAATTCATATCGAAGCTATAAATATTTAATCCGGGAATTGGTCGATGTTGCTTCTAAGAGTGGTAATTATCTGTTAAATATCGGACCGAAGGGTGACGGTACTATGACAGCGGGAAGTAAGAAAGCACTGCGTGGCATTGGTAACTGGATGAAGAAAAACGGCAGCAGTATTTATGCTACCTCCGGTAATCCGTTTGGTAAGGTCCCATCTTGGGGAACATATACCAAGAAAGGTAAAAATGTCTATGTACATGTGACGAAATGGTCTAAAAATAAAAAGCTGACAGTACGCAAGTACAAAAATAAAAAGCTCAAAAAAGTCTATTTGCTGGAATCCGGTAAAAAGATTTCCTGCAAAGGCAATAAAAAAGGAAAGACGAAGGTGACCTTAAAGGTGACGAAGAAAGTACCTAATAAAAAAGATACGGTTATTGTGATGCAGTATAAATAGGTGTCCGTATAATGGCACAGCAAGACGGGCAGGCGTTTAGCGCATGAGATGTAGAGAAAATGATTCACTAGAAGATTAAGAGAAAGGAAGAAAATATGGAGATCGCACAATATATACAAGAAGGAAAAGCAGTACTTGGCATTGAGTTTGGTTCGACGCGTATCAAGGCTGTGCTGATCGGAGAACAAGGAGAACCACTTGCTTCCGGCAGCCACAACTGGGAGAATCGCTTAGAGGATGGTGTGTGGACATACCACGAGGAGGATATCTGGAATGGTTTGGCAGACTGTTATCGTTCCTTGGCAGAGCAAGTACAGCAAAAATACAACGTAACGCTCACAAAGCTTGCAGCAATTGGTTTTTCGGCGATGATGCATGGATATTTGGCGTTCGATGCGAAAGGAGACTTCTTGGTTCCATTCCGTACTTGGCGCAATACAATGACAGAAGAGGCGGCAGAGCAGTTGACGAAACGGTTTGCGTTTAATATTCCGCAGAGATGGAGTATTGCACATTTATATCAGGCAATTTTGAACGAGGAACCACATTTATCGAAGCTTTCTTATTTTACGACATTGGCAGGTTATGTACATTGGAAGCTCACAGACGAAAAAGTACTCGGCGTGGGCGATGCATCGGGAATGTTCCCAATCGACAGCGAGACGGGAGACTACGATAGTAAGATGCTGGCACAGTTTGATGAGATGATTGCCGATCGTGGATACTCGTGGAATATAAAGGATATTTTGCCAAAGGTCTTGTCGGCAGGAGAGGAAGCCGGAGTGCTGACCGAGAGGGGAGCCGCGTTATTGGATCCAACCGGTTCTTTACAGGCGGGGATTCCGTTATGCCCGCCGGAAGGAGATGCCGGAACCGGGATGGTCGCAACAGATAGTGTAGGTGTCCGCACCGGAAATGTATCTGCCGGAACATCAATTTTTGCGATGGTTGTACTTGAACAGGCATTAAAACAGGTGCATACGGAAATTGATATGGTTACAACACCTTCCGGTGAGCCGGTGGCGATGGTACATTGTAACAATTGCACCTCGGACATCAATGCATGGGTTAACTTGTTCGGTGAATTTGCGGATTACATGGGCTTTTCGGTAGACACAGGAACGCTGTTTACAAAATTGTTCCAAAAAGCAGAGGAGGGAGCGGCCGATTGCGGCGGTCTTCTTTCCTATAATTATTTTTCCGGAGAAGGTGTGACTGCATTAGATGCCGGAAGACCACTCTTTGTGCGTAAGCCGGATGCGGCATTTAACCTAGCTAATTTTATGCGTACACATTTATATAGTGCGCTGGCAACCTTGAAGATCGGATTGGATATTTTGCAGCAGGAGCAGGTTCAAGTTGACAAAATGTATGGACATGGCGGCTTCTTTACGACCAAGGGCGTCGGACAGCGGATTACTGCGGCAGCAATGAATGCACCGGTTTCTGTGATGGAGACAGCCGGTGAGGGCGGTGCCTGGGGTATTGCGCTGCTTGCAGATTTTATGGTTCATAAGCAGGAGGGACAGTCGCTGGCACAGTATTTGGAAGATTATGTATTTGCCGGCAATGAAGGGACAACAATAGCCCCTGATCCGGAGATCGTGCAGGGATTTGAACAATTTATGGAATCATATCGTGGGGGCTTGCAGATTGAAGAAACTTCGTTACATTGGTAAGCAGATATTTTCGAATGGAGGACACTATGTTAGAAGAGTTAAAGAAAAAGGTATATGAAGCAAATATGGAACTGCCGCGCAGAGGATTGATCACGTATACTTGGGGAAATGTAAGCGGGATTGATAGAGATACCAGATATTTTGTGATCAAACCCAGTGGCGTAGATTATGATAAGCTGCGTCCGGAAGATATGGTGGTCATGGATCTGGAAGGAAACCGTATCGAGGGAACGCTTAACCCATCATCGGACACGCCAACGCATTTGGAATTGTACAAAAAATATCCGGAAATCGGAGGCGTTGTGCATACACATTCGCCGGAGGCAACTTCGTGGGCGCAGGCAGGACGTGACATTCCATTATATGGAACAACACATGCCGACTATTTTTATGGTCCGATTCCTTGTGCGCGAAGTCTGACACCGGAAGAGATTGGTGGAGAGTATGAGCGTAATACCGGACTTGTTATTATTGAGACATTTGAGCAGAGAGGACTGAATCCAATGCATACGCCGGGCGTACTCTGCACAAACCACGGACCGTTTACCTGGGGCAAGGATGCTGCTGAAGCAGTGCATAATGCGGTCGTGCTGGAAGAGGTTGCGCGCATGGCGATCCGAACAGAATTACTCAACCCTCAGGTACAGCCGGCACCGGATAGTATTCGTGACAAGCATTTTTTTAGAAAACATGGAGAAAATGCATACTATGGTCAATAGTATGATGTGAGGGGGATCGCTGTGGAATTTGCATTGAAACAGGGGCGGGTGCTGGTGCTTGATGCAGCGGAAGCGAAGGAACGCTGGGAGAGTGCCAGCTTTTGGAATGAAATGGAATATATGCTGCAGTCTAACCGTATGCATTTTTCGAAAGCTGTAGTTCTTGCGGACGCTGTGGTGGGCGAAATTATGTGGCATCCGGAAGAAGCATATGACGGCAGAGCGGTCAGTATTATTTACTATCTTGACCGCAGCGAACTGGTTTTGATCGGACAAAAGACCAGACATGATCACTGGGAAAAACAGCTTCGCTCGCTGATCAGTGATGAAGATGATCTGTCGCCTGTACGTTTTTTTATCCGCCTTTTGGATGAATTATTAAAAGATGATATCAAACATTTGCAGAGGATCGAAGCAGGCTGCTTCCAGATGGAAGAGGAGATCCAGTCCGGGGAGAAGACGGATCCGACCGGATTAATGGCCAAATATCGCAAAATATTACTCAACAAGAGCTTTCAATATCAACAGATGATGGATATGAGCGATACACTTGTCGAAAATGTCAATGATTTCTTTGATGAGAAAGAGGTGATCTGTTTTCAGACATATGGACAAAAGGTAGAGCGGTTATACAATCGCTCTAAAATGCTTCGGGAATATATGCTGCAAATACGAGAATTACAGCAGCAGCGCTTGGATGAAGAACAAAATAGGATCATGCGTATCCTGACGATCGTCACGGCTATTTTTTCGCCGTTGACACTTGTGGCAGGGTGGTATGGTATGAATTTTGTTGGAATGCCGGAGCTTAAAAGTCATTACGGTTATCCTGTTGTGGCAATCGTGTGTGGTATCATCATTCTTCTTGAATTTATCTATTTCAAACACAAAAAAATGTTGTAAGAAGTAATGAATCCCCCTTAGGCAGATAAGGTAGATAACCAAAAGTCTGCTCAAGGGGGATTTAATTTGTGTTGATCCATTATTTTGAATAGGAAATTGCTGCTATGTAGCGTGACATCGCCAAGCAAGAATTGCTTTTAATTTGCTGCCTGTGCAATATTCATAGCGTGCGCTGCAACACGTTCCAGATCCATCAAAAGTTCTACGAACATCATACCCTGTTGTGAATTACATTTTCCCTTATTCATACGGACAATATGCTTTTCCTTCATGTCCTCGATCATGCGGTTTACATCTCGTTTCAAGGCATATACATGTGCGTATTTATCCTGATCCGGTGATACCATTTGGGCGTAAGCTTCTTTGTAAATACGTTCAATAATATCCACCAACCCACGGAGTTCTTCCATGGCGGTTTTACTGAAACGCTCCTTATTCTTGTGCATACGAATACTATATTGTGCCATATTTTCTGCATGGTCACCGATTCGCTCTAAATCATTGATTACATGGAATAGATTACCAACGTGCTTAGCCTGCTCTGGCGTCAGATCTGCAAAAGAACTCATGCGGATCAGTGCATCGGTAATTTTCTTATTTAAGAAATCGATCGTTTCTTCCGTCTGGTTGAAATCATCCTCGTCTTTCAAACGATTATCAAAATAATTCTCGGTAGCGAGACGAAGGTTGGTTTGTACCAGTTCTTCCATACGATTGGTCTCCGCATCGATCTGACCGATCATTGCAGTAGAAGTCGTATGTGTTGTTTCGCTGATAAACTCTAATTTTGCCATATTTGGCTCTTCGTCGGAGCCGCGAATGATCTTCTTAGACAAAGCGGCGATGAGATTTGAGAATGGGAACAGCACGATCAGTGATACTAAGTTAAAGATCGTGTTCGCATTTGCAATACGGCGGCTCGGATCTCCGGAAGTCATCGACAACCAGTCGAGAACCGGAAGGAATGTAGTGGCTAACATAAAGATCAGCATACCACAGGTTTCAAAAATAGCAACGATGGCAGCAACGCGTTTGGCATCCTTTTTGCCACCAATAGAAGCTAAGATCGGAGCGATACTTGCACCGATATTCATACCAAGCATTACATAAAAGGCCGGGCGGAATCCAATGACACCGCTTACCGCCATGATCTGCAGCACACCGACGGAGGCAGAGGCACTTTGGATAATTACGGTGAAAATCACGCCGACCAGTACACCGAGCAGAGGATTGGAAAGATTTGCCACGATATTAATAAACCATTCTTCCTGTGCCATTGGTCTCATTGCGGTGCTCATGGTGGACAATCCGACAAAGAGGATACCAAGACTTGCGACAACCTGTCCGAAGCTTTTGATGTTGTTGGATTTAGCAAACATCAAGAAAGCAACGCCCACAAAGGCAATAACCGGAGCATATTTTGAAATATAATTGGTTGCAAGAAGCTGTCCGGTGATCGTTGTACCTAGCTTAGCACCCATGATGATCCCAACAGAGCGCTCTAACTGCATCATTCCGGCATTTACAAATCCGACAGTCATGACACACATGGCATTGGAGCTTTGGATCAGTGCGGTCAGACCGGCACCCAGCAACACAGCCATAATACGTTTTTCCGTTAATTTTTCCAAAATAGTTTTCATATAATCGCCGGCAAGTTTCTTCAAACCGTCGCTCATGAAAGTCATTCCAAAGATGAAGAGCGCAAGCCCTCCAAGAAGATTGATCACGTGTTCTGAAGTCATTCGTTTTCTCCTTATCAATCACTAAATGGTGTTATTTGCATAAAAATCACAGCACATATCGACGAAAAGCTTTGTAAAATCTAGGCAAATAATGAGATAAACAGTAGCATTTTACGTAAAATCCGCGTAAAGCCAAATATAATTATATAGCGTGTTTCTATGAAAAGCAATCATTTTTATATCATCGATCTATAGGAAATCGATGCATA
>OJNY01001968.1_pt1 | contig 11490 bp, 9 predicted proteins | sample 1597931 | NCBI WGS metagenome assembly OJNY01 (sample SAMN01915209, study PRJEB22387) | human gut metagenome | isolation source: stool | host: Homo sapiens | place: USA
TTTGACAAGGGATTTCACATTCAAAGCGAATATTTAAGCAGGACAACCATTGATAAGGCGTTGGAAGCGATAGAAACATATTCTTATTCGAAACACCGTAGTGCAGCAAAAGTGAATAGTAAGCTTACGAATGGATCTGACAAAGAAGCAGCAGGTTTTGCAGCAAATAAACGTGTAAAAGGGTTGTTAGAGAAAGTACGGGGGTGGTTCGCTGCTTGGAACACAAAGGAAACGGAGGAACACTTGGGACTTCGGCTCGACAATTTCAAAATACCGTCCCGGGATGGCTATCCACATGATGGAGAGCGCTGCGTGTATATCTGGGAAGGCAGAGACGGCGAACGGAAGTGGCAAGTGGGTGCGTATGAATGGAGTAACCGTGCATTTACTGTGCAGTTTGGCAACAACCATTTTGTGACAGACAAGAATAAGGTGATCGCTTGGAAACGGATTGACAGTACACAAGGTATTATCGGTGACAGTGGCGAGAATCGGTACATTGGGGTTGACAAATAAGGAGACTATTTTGTCATCAATCATTTTTTGGTAAGACATCTGCAAAAGATCGAGCCGGCAGAAGTCCTCAAAAACCGCGAGTGATCTTTTTGAAAGGTGCGTTGTTGTATTAAGTGCCAAAGTAAGGTAAAATGTAAAGAGGAATTTACAATCGCACTGTGTCTGGAAAGGAGCAGCGGCTTGGACAATAAGAAAATGATGATGGACAAACAGATGGCAGAGGGAATTGCATTGCATCAGGCGATCCTTCTTGCCGGAATGGCACATAAGGGACAATTGCGCAAGGGGACAGCGTTAGATTATCTGGTGCATCCGATGGAAGTGTTAGAAATATTATCTTCCATGCATGCCGATATTAATCTGCGTATTGCAGGGGTGCTGCATGACACATTAGAGGATACAAAGCTATCCGCGATACAGATTAGAGAGCAGTTTGGGGATGATGTAGCAGATCTTGTGGTTGAACATACCGAAAATAAGGAGAGATCATGGAAAGAACGCAAACAGGAACATATTAGAAAGTTGTATCACGGTTCTACGAGACATCGGATGTTGGTGCTTGCGGACAGTTTATCGAATCTGCGCAGTATGGCGGCAGATTATAAAGTGGAGGGGAACGATCTTTGGAAGCGATTTCGTGCACCAAAGGATGAACAGAATTGGTATTATCACGGAATGCGGCGCGGTATGGCTGAACTTGAGTCGCTGCCGGAGACGCAGGGGGCATATTTGGAAATGACAGCGTTGTGCTATCAGGTGTTCGGTGACGAGATCACAATGTAAAGAAGAGGCGAAACAATTAGGCGTTTAGTGGCGGAATCGCCCGATGCAGCAATTAGGTGTTAAGTGGTGGAATCGTCAGACTATGCGAGCAGGTGCCTTGCGGTAAGATAACAGAGCAGTGCCATAAATGCCTGACTGAGTATTGTGCCATAAATGTATGCCATAATGCCGAAATGCGGAACAAGTGCAACGAGACAAAAAAGTTTCATGCTCTGGCTTACGCAGGTGATCAAAAAAGTATCTTTGGTTTTGCCCAGCCCGTTGATAATGCTTGTAAGCGTTGTTGACAGATAGAGAAATGGGCATAATAGCGAGAACAGGCATAAGAATTCTCCGGCAGTCTGATCGTGAAAACAAAAATCGCCGAGAAAATTGCCAAAAATCATGAAAAGGGCGGTGCAGGCAGCACCCAGTAACAGACTGTATTTGTTGGAAGTGGAAAAATAGCGGTGTACCTTTGCGTGGTCACCGTCGGAGGAAGAGGTTGCAACAGCAGGAAGCAGCATTAATGCGATGGCATTTGTAATACTGGATGGAAACAGGATAAATGGCATGACCATGCCGGATATGATTCCATAAATACTCAAGGCTTCCTTTGTGGAACAGCCGTATTGACGCAGTGCGGCAGCGATAAAAACAGATTCTGCACTGTGCAGCAAAGCGATGATCAGTTTGGTGCCGGTCAGACTGGTACTTAATGAAAGTAATGGAACTGAATAATGGCGTAAGCCGTGTCGAAAGGAGGACAGAGCATTTGCTTTGTCCTTTTTTGGCTGATGCATATATTTATACACATTATAGACAGCGGAGACAATTTCACCAACGACGATTCCCCATACCGCAATGATGCAGTTATGTTCAGCGCTGCCCGGAAAGATGATGAGCAGCATAAAAACGAATGACAGACGACTGATCTGTTCGACAATCTGCGTTATAGATGGAACGGTGGCGTTTTGTATGCCGTAGTAATATCCATTAATACAGGCACCAACGCCACAAAAGGGAAACAGCATGCACATAATCTGCAAATAAGGTGCACACTCCGGTGCCATAATGAAACGTGCAGCGATCCAATCTGCTTTTGTGTATACCCAAAAAGTGAGGCTGCCGGCAAGCAGAAAGGAGAGGATACACCCAAGCAGTAATATAGCTCGACAATTTTGTTCAATTGTATTTTGGAAAGTTGTCAGACCTTTCGCAGTAGGAGAGTCAGAAGAACAAAGTTTAGAACGTTTGCCTTGTTCTGCAGCAATTAATTGGGAAATAGCTGTTTGAACACCGGCGCCATAGATTGAGGAGCAGATCGCAAATATCGGAAAGATCAGTTGATAACTTCCGAGTACAGCAGCTCCCAATTTGTCAGCAAGAAAAATACGATAAAAAAATCCCAAAATACGGGTTATAAATCCCGCAGCAGTAAGCAATAGTGTCCCTTGGATGATACGGCTTTTCAATAAATTCATGTATTCCTCCGTTGGAAGTTTGCGTTCGCAGCAAAAATATTTCTTTGGGTCGTTATCAATATATGAAATGTTTCATAAAATATTAGTATAATTTACGTGGACAGAAACGGAGATTACAATGATTTATCTGGATCATGGTGCAACAACGGCGGTTCTACCGGAAGTCGTAGAAGCGATGACGCCGTATTTTATGGAGTATTATGGGAATCCATCAGGACATTATGAATATGGGGAGACAAGCAAGAAAGCGATTGAACAGGTACGAAGAACGATCGCAGACAGTCTTGGAGCACAGCCGGAGGAAATTTATTTTACGGCGGGAGGTACGGAGAGTGATAACTGGGCGCTTCACGGAATGGCAGACCTTCATCCGGGAGGGCATATTATTACTACTCAGATCGAGCATCATGCCATACTTCATACTTGTGAGTATTTGGAGAAAAAGGGAATGCGGGTGACATATCTGCCGGTAGATGAGAAAGGAATGATCTCGTTGGATCAGTTGGAGGATGCAATCTGTGAGGAGACTTGTATGATCTCTGTGATGTTTGCAAACAATGAGATTGGCACAATACAGCCGATTGATGATATTGGAAAGATCGCGACCAAGTATAATATATGTTTTCACACGGACGCAGTACAGGCATATATGCATTTAAGGATCAATGTGCATGACATGGCAATCTCTATGCTCAGTGCAAGCGCACATAAGTTTGGCGGTCCCAAAGGGGTTGGTTTTTTGTATATCAGGAAAGATCAGCCTATTAGAGCGTTTATGCACGGAGGAAGTCAGGAACGGCATATGCGGAGTGGTACGGAGAATGTACCCGGTATTGCAGGGATGGGAAAAGCAGTCGAATTGGGGATGAAACATGGGAAAGAAGAGGCTGCCTATGTAAAAAAACTGCGTAATGATACGATAAAAAAATTGTTTCGGGAAATTCCGTATTTGCGCCTAAATGGGGATTTTCATCATCGTTTGCCGGGTAATATAAATATTAGTTTTCAATTTGTGGAAGCACAGTCTCTTCTCGTTCTTTTAGATATGCAGGGGATCTGTGCTTCGGCAGGATCAGCATGTACTTCGGGGGATAAAGGAATATCCCACGTGCTGCAGGCGATCCATCTTCGTGAGGATCTGGCACGTGGGACATTACGGTTTACGTTAGGGGCAGATAATACGCCCGAAGAAATGGAGGAGTTGGTAAAGCAGTTGAAATTGCTTGTTAATGACCTCCGTTCTTTTTGAAAATTGATCAAGACAGCGGGATCATTCGTGGTTTGCGGTCTTTGAATTCCGTATAATAACGGAAACCGCATTGTGACAAAACTTCCGGAACTTGTTCAAAAGAATATCCTAAATGTTTTGCTTCGTGGGCGTCCGAACCGATTGATAGTATTTCGCCTCCTAACTCCAAATAGCGGGTTAGGATCTTTTCGTGAGGATTCGGATGTCCTAATCCATATTTCCAGCCTGCTGTGTTAATTTCTATGCCTCGCCCCTGATCGATCAGGAGCTGCAGTATTTCATCTATAATATCCATAAATTGATCGGTGCATTTTTCAAGATAAAAATCTTTGGCGGCAATATCATCACCGAGCTGTCGCATGGTCGGTGTATAGCGCAAAATATAGTCGAGATGTCCATATACGTCAAAGTCGAATCCGAGTTGCAGATTGTTTAATGTTGTTTCATAGTATTGACGGATTCCATCAGCCTCTTCGTAGCCCTCCCAAAACGAATCATAATACGGATCCGTGTTGTCGACGAGATGGGTAGAGCCGATCACAAAATCAAAGTCATAGTTGTTGATCAAAGCGGATGCCTGTGGGAGGGCGGAATCTTTCAGCCCCAGCTCAACACCCTGTCTGATTTCCAAATTTGGAAATTTCGGCCGGATCTGCTGTAAGGCCACAATATAAGCCCTAGGATCAAATTCAAAGTTCATCCCATTGCCGAGATCCGGAAAATCATAATCCATATGATCGGTAATGCAGATGGAAGATAAACCGATTTCCACGGCTTGTGTGAGCATCTGTTCCAGAGGTTCCTCCGAATCGGAAGAAAAAACGGTGTGAACATGATTGTCTGATCGTATCATAATTAGTTCTTATACTCCTTTCATACTTCGCGAATACCGGTAATATCCGTTGATATTGTCATGGAATAATTTGTATAATATACCACAAATCCCGGTTTACTGCCGTTGGGTTTTTTGATGTGTTTCTTTTGGATATAATCAACCTCAGCTTTATCCTGACTGCTTGCCTTTGAAAAATGAGCAGCTAAGCGTGCTGCCTCCTCGAAAGTCTGATCAGGCAATTCTTTGCCTTCCGTTTTGACGATGACATGAGAACCGGCACTTGCTTTGGCATGGAACCACCAGTCATTTCCGGTAGCCAAATGGAAAGTCAGCTCATCATTTTGATAATTGTTTTTGCCAACATACATATCAAATCCATCGGAAGAGATAAAGTGCATCGGTTTGCTCTTTTCGCTGTGTTTAGCACCGCGCTTGCCATTGCTGTGCTTGCGGATATAGCCGTATTCCGTTAGTTCGCGCTTTATATCAGCCAGATCGCTTTCCTGTCTGGCAATATCTAAGGCGTTACTGATCGATTCCAAATGTTCAATATCTTCTTTGGTTTCTGCAATCTGTACAGTCAAAGCTTCGTAAGTTCGTTTTTGTTTTGCATAGCGGTCGAAATAGCGCTTGGCATTTTCTAGCGCAGACTTTGTCTCATCGAGTGGGATCGTGACCGGTTCATTCGTATAATAATTGTCGCAGGTTAAAGATTTTTCGCCGCCTTGCAGCTCATACCCGTAGGTTGTCAACAACTCACCGTATATTTTGTATTTTTCGCGTTTTTGGGTGTCTTTTAACTGACGGCTTTGTAAGTCGTATTTTTTGGTGGCACGTTCCAATGCTGTCGTGGTGATACGCCTTAAATCCGAGGATTTTTGATGAATACGGGTCAGTATTTCTTTCGTTTCATAATAGGAACGAAGCATCGTGCTGACATCCGACAGGGCAGTACACTGATAGGATGCATCCTGTTCATAGCCGGTCAAATGGATGCTGGAAAATTCTACCGGCATATCGTTTTTAGTAATGATCGTCGGGGTGAAAGCATTTTCTTTTACCTGGTCAATGATCCGCATAACGTTACGGTACAGATGCAGCTGTTCCATTTCGGAGAGAGAATCTGTGCTTGTGCGGTCTGACAGGCTGGCACGATATAACATTTCCCCGGCAACGACCGGGCTGAGACCGGTAAGTGATGTATACAATGCTTTCACCGGAGTAACCGGCTTTGTCATGATCTGCTCCATAAATTGTTCTTCCGTTAGTGAGAGCGGGTCTAATTTATGCTGCGTATTTGGGATAAAGTAGGTTCGGCCGGGAAGTACTTCTCGGACAGAACTTACTAATAGTGATATATGTTTGATGCTGTCAATGATCGTATTATCTTCTTCACAGAAAATAATATTACTGTGTTTACCCATCAGTTCGATGTAGAGCTGCTTGGTACACAGATCCCCCATTTCGTTGAGGTGTTCTAAACGGAAGCGAAGAACACGTTCCAATCCAATCTGTTCGATCCCGACAATGCGGCAGTTATTTAAATGCTTGCGCAAAACCATACAAAAGGTGGGTGCCTGCAGTGGAGAAGTTTTATTGTCCTCTGTCAGATATATAAGCGGTAAACTGGGATTGACGGAAATTACGAGCATATGTTTGCTTCGGATCGTTTTACCGTCTGTCCCTTCTTTACTTTGTTTGATCGTGAGCAGAAGTTCATCCTTTTCCGGTTGTGCGATCTTAGTGATCCGGCCGCCGGTTAAGATCTTGTTTAATTCGTTTGTGATATTTGCGATCACGATTCCATCTAAAGCCATAGTCTTTTCCATGCCTTTCTATTATCTTTTTAACTACTGACAGTATATTTAGAAATGGAAGAGAATGCAAGGTGAAAATAGGAATTTGTGATTTTTGTCGAAATATGGTATACTGCTTGCTTGCGTAATGGATTGCGGAGAAAATGATGAGAAAGAGTGGGAAAAGAATTGATTCGTTTTATATATGTAATTGCCGGTAATCTTCATCGTGCCTGGATGATCCCGTTGATGGGTTATTATTCCAGACATCCGGAGAAGTATTCGGAACGATTTCGTTATGAATATAATAAACATGCGATCCGTTTGATGAATCATACCGGACGGATCTATACGCAAGCCTATGGAGCGGAAAATCTTCCCAAAGACGGGGGATATGTCATGTTCGCCAATCATCAGGGAAAATATGATGCACTTGGTATTATGCTGACGCATGAGGAGCCTTGTTCCGTAGTGATGGATGAAGCGCGCAGCAAGATGCCATTAGTAAAACAGTTTATTGATATGGTAGGCGGCAAAAGACTCTGCCTGCATGATCTGAGGCAGGCAGCAAGGGTTATCCGTGAGGTAAGTAAAGAAGTTGGGTACGGACGTAAATATATTATTTTCCCGGCAGGCGGTTACAGCCATCGCAATGGCAATCATGTGGATGCGTTTAAGGCGGGCAGCTTTAAGAGTGCCATGCGTGCGAAAGCACCGATCGTACCGGTTGCACTGGTAGATTCGTGGAAAGTGTTTGATCTGTGGTCTTTGCGTAAAGTGAATACACAGGTATATTATTTGAAACCGATTCCTTACGAGGAATATCGGGATATGAAATCAGTAGAAGTTGCTAAGTTAGTATATGATCGCATTACAGCGGCGATCGCCTATGCGGAAAAATATCATCCGGAAATTGCAGTGATACAGTAAAGCTGATAGAGAAGTCGTGCAACATAAGGTGCATCGGCTTCTTTTATTTTTGAAGAGGATGCGATGGGAATGCTTTGTAGCAGGGTATCGTTTAAGTAGTAATTTTCATATCCGATAATATCTCCGGAGCGGATGGGAGCTTTGAGGGAATGAGGCAGTTCATAGCAGATCCTGAGTGTATCAGCAGAGGTCATGAGTAACTTGGTGTCTCTGGCAGGAACACTTCGCCGTGGCTGCATAATATTAGATCGACCGCCGTGAACCGGGATTTTTTGGAGCATTGGTGTTTCGGTCAGTCTTACAAGTTTATAATTAGTAAAACCATAGTCCATGAGTTTTTTCGTGTCAGTCCATTTATATGTTTTATGAGGTGGCCAGCCACAGGCTAAGACGCTGGAGATTAAGGTGATATCGCCTCTTTTTGCAGCACCACAGAAACAATATCCGGCATTGCCGGTAAATCCGGTCTTGATGCCGATCGCACCTGCATAATTTGTCAGAAAAGCATCGTGATTTGTTACGTGATATTGTTTGGTGTTTGTTCGGTTTGCAAAGGAATGGGCGGGAGTGCGGATGATCTTGCAGAAAGTCTGATTCTGCAGTGCATAGGATGCGATCAGGCACAGTTCTTTGGCGGTCGTATAATGTTCATCAGCATCCAAACCATTAGGGGTTACAAAGTGTGTGGAAGACAGACCGAGTTCTACTGCTTTTTCGTTCATTTTGTCAGCGAAGGCTTCGGTGGAACCACTGACATGCTCTGCAATAGCAACTGCAGTGTCGTTATGAGATTCCAACAACAGGGAATACAATAGATCACGCAGCGTGAATTGTTCGCCGGACATGGCATTTAACTGAACATCCGGCATAGAAGCTGCATGTGAAGAAAACGTGATGGTATCTGACAGATCTGAAGATTCCAGTGCGATGAGAGCGGTCATGATCTTGGTAGTACTTGCCATGGGGAGTTTTTCGTCAGCATTTTTGGCAAAAAGAACCATACCGCTGTCAGCATCGATCAGGCAGGCTGCTTTAGCATTGAGCGAGGAAGGAAATTTGGTGGTGGTGTCTGTCACCCCCAGCTCACGTGCGGTATATTGGATGTTTTGCTGAACGATTTGTTTTGACCTGGGAGAATAGGCAGGAAGTGTGACAAGCAGTTTGTTCAGCCCTGCGTCAAAGCATAGAGAAGACAAGCCGATACTTATGAGAAACAGTGAGAAACTGATGATTTTTTGGAGTTTTGCATACATAAAAAACACCTCAGCCGGGTTTGTATTAATCTTATGATATTCCGAAAAAAATATGAGAAAAAGGTTGCCTTTTTATCACAAAAGGGCTAGAATTATCATTGGTGTAAATTTTGTTTATACATGACTTTTTCGCCTTGGCGAAATGAGTCAGATAAATATCAGAATATGGAGGGCTGAACATGAGTAACACAAATGCTTTATCAGCAAAAGACCGCATTGCGGGACTTGTTGATGAGAACAGTTTTGTTGAAATCGGTGCCGGTATCACCAAGAGAAGCACAGATTTTAACATGCAGGAGAAGTCAGTGCCATCTGATGGTGTCATCACAGGATATGGTTTGATCCAGAATAATCCGGTGTATGTATACAGTCAGGATGCATCCGCACTGAATGGAACAATTGGAGAGATGCACGCAAGAAAAATTGCACATATTTATGAGCTTGCCATGAAGACGGGGGTTCCTGTGATCGGCTTGATCGATTGTGCAGGAATGCGTTTACAGGAGGCAACAGATGCACTTGCAGGATTTGGTCAGATTTACCAGATGAAAGCAAAAGCTTCTGGTGTAGTACCGCAGATCAGTGCAATCTTTGGCAATTGCGGTGGTGGTGTTGCAGTGATGGCTGCTATGAGTGATTTCACATTCATGGAGCAGAAAGAAGCCAAACTTTTTGTGAATTCTCCAAACACATTGGAGGGCAACTATACAGACAAGCTGGATACGGCATCTGCTGATTTCCAGAAGACAGCATCTACAGTGGATTTTGTGATCGAGGGTGAGGCTGAGGTCCTTGCAGCAGTGAGAGAGTTAGTTTCCATCCTGCCTGAGAATAACAATTCTGAAGCAGGTTCCGCAGAGTGTATGGACGATCTTAATCGTGATGTACCTGATTTTGCGGCAGAGGCAGCAGACCCTGCGGCAGCACTTGCAGATCTTGGCGATAACAACTTCTTCTTAGAGGTAAAGAGCGGCTATGCACAGGAAATGGTTACCGGTTTCTTATGCTTCGATGGAATGACTGTTGGTGCCGTTGCAAACCGTACTAAGAAATATGATGAAGAGGGTAAGGAAACTGCTTCTTTTGAGGCAAGACTTACAACAGCAGGATGTGAGAAGGCAGCAGCTTTTGTAAAGACTTGTGATGCGTTCAACATTCCGGTACTTACCTTGACGAATGTAGAGGGTTATGCAACTTCTGTTGAAGAGGAGAAGACGATCGCGGCAGCAGCAGCTAAGCTTACGGCAGCATTTGCTGAGTCAGATGTACCAAAGGTAAATATGATCACAGGCAATGCCTATGGCAGTGCTTACATAACAATGAATTCCAAGCACATTGGCGCTGATATGGTATTTGCATTAAATGGAGCAAAGGTCGGTATGATGGACGCGAATGTTGCAGCAAAGATCATGTATGCAGATGATAAGGATGCGGATCTTGCAGAGAAGGCAGCCCAGTTCGCAGCTCAGTCCGGAACAGAGGCAGCAGCAGCCAGAGGTTATGTTGATTCTGTCATTGAGCCGGCAAGTGCCAGAAAGCAGCTATTGTATGCTTTTGAGATGCTTTATAACAAATGTGAGTATCCGATCGGCAAGAAACATGGAACCATCTAAGTAAGGAGAGGCAATATGAAGAAGAAAGTGTCTTTGATTCTCTGCATTCTCACCTGTGCTTTGCTGGTAGCAGGCTGTAACGTCAGCTTGACGAAACAGAACAAAAATTTCAACGAAAAGAAGTTGGAAAAGCAAACAGATAAATATCTGCAGAAGTGGTTTACAACAGACCACAAAGGTCAGGTAGAGCAGTTAGAATCCGCAATTGAGTATTATGATGGAATGAAAGACAGTCTCAGCGAAGACGAATGGAATTCCTATTTAGAGCAGCGCAAGACAGCCCAAGAACAGATCAAAGAGTACAAAGAGGCTGTTAAGCAGAAAAAGAAGTTTGGTGACGAGATGGATAAAAAGATCTCTACAGACTTTACGGTAAGTTCTACTTCCGCAACAGTCAATGAGACCATCCGCACAACAAAAGGTAAGACATTCATCTATTCGGTATCTTATGACAAAGACGGTAATAAGACCGAAGAAAAGATTGATGAATATAAGACAATGGGAGCAAAGATGGTCAAGGCCGGCATAAATACGATCCTTAGTATGGCAATCGTATTTTGCGTATTGATCTTTATATCCCTGATCATTGCCTGCTTCAAGGTGATCGGCTGGGCTCAGAACCGCAAGAATGCTAAGCAGGTTGATAAGGCAAAGGCTCAGCTCGCTTCAGTAGAAACAGCACCGCAGCCGGTAGAGGAGAACCTCGTTGATGATCTGGAACTGGTTGCTGTGATCACTGCAGCCATTGCAGCAAGTGAAAATGCAAGCGCAGATGGATTGGTAGTTCGTTCTATCATTCGTCGCTAACACAAAAATAATTGGAGGACAAATCGATGAAAAATTATACAATTACTGTGAATGGTAACGTTTATGATGTAACAGTGGAAGAGGGTGCAGCAGGTGCAGCAACAAGCGCACCAAAGGCAGCAGCACCAAAAGCTGCAGCTCCGAAAGCAGCACCAAAGGCAGCAGCAGGACAGGGTTCTGTTAAGGTGAATTCCCCGATGCCTGGTAAGATCCTTTCTGTAAAGGCCAGCGTAGGTCACGCAGTG
>OJNY01001976.1_pt1 | contig 11462 bp, 10 predicted proteins | sample 1597931 | NCBI WGS metagenome assembly OJNY01 (sample SAMN01915209, study PRJEB22387) | human gut metagenome | isolation source: stool | host: Homo sapiens | place: USA
GCGGGCGGCGTTCAAATGCGTGATGGGCGGCAAGCAGTGCGCGATTCTGGCCCCCACCACGATTCTGGCGTGGCAGCACTTCAACACGGCGCTGACCCGCATGGAGTCCTTCCCCATCCGCATCGGGCTGCTGTCCCGCTACCGCACGCCGAAGGAGCAGAAGGAGACGCTGCGCGGACTGAAGGACGGCACTGTGGACATTGTCGTGGGCACCCACCGGCTGCTTTCCAACGATGTGAAGTTCAAGGATTTGGGGCTTGTCATCATCGACGAAGAGCAGCGCTTCGGCGTCAAGCACAAGGAAAAGCTGAAGGAGAGCTTCATCGGCGTGGATATGCTGACGCTGTCGGCCACGCCCATTCCCCGCACGCTGAATATGGCGCTGTCCGGCATCCGGGATATGAGCACCATCGAGCAGCCGCCCTTTGAGCGCCAGCCCATCGAGACCTACGTGCTGGAATATGACGAGGGCATTGTCTCCGAGGCCATCCGCAAGGAGCTGGCCCGCGGCGGGCAGGTGTACTATCTGCACAACCGCGTGGACACCATTGAGGAATGTGCCGCCCGGGTCGGCAAGATGGTGCCCGGCGCACGCATCGGCATTGCCCACGGCAAGATGACCGAGGAGCAGATTTCATCGGTGTGGCAGCAATTATTGGACAACGAGATTGATATTCTCGTCTGCACCACCCTGATTGAGACCGGCGTGGATGTGCGCAACTGCAACACGCTGATTATTGAGAATGCCGACCGCATGGGGCTTTCGCAGCTGTACCAGATACGCGGCCGTGTGGGGCGCTCCTCCCGCCGGGCGTATGCGTATTTCACCTTCACCCGCGACAAGGTGCTGACCGAGGTGGCCGCCAAGCGGCTATCCGCCATCCGGGAGTTCACCTCCTTCGGGTCCGGTTTCCGCATTGCGATGCGCGATTTGCAGATACGCGGCGCGGGCAGCCTGCTGGGCCACAGCCAGCACGGCCATATGGAGGCCGTGGGCTATGACCTGTATGTCAAGATGCTGGGGCAGGCGATTGCCACCGCCCGCGGCGAAGCCCCGCCGCCCGACAAGAGCGACTGCCTTGTGGACATTACCGTGGACGCCTTCCTGCCGGAGGACTATATCCCGGACGCCGCCGGGCGCATTGAGGCCTACAAGCGGATCGCCGCCATCGAGACCACCGCCGACGCCGAGGACGTGCTGGATGAGCTGATTGACCGCTACGGCAGCCCGCCCAAGAGCGTGCAGGGGCTGGTGGATGTCTCGCTGGTGCGCGTGACGGCGGCCCGCACCGGCGTTGCGGAAATCGTCCAGCGCGGCGACCAGCTGATTCTCTACTCGGACGTTGTCGGCCCGAAGCAGCTGGAGAAGGTCATGGCGCAGTACCCCCACCGGGTGCTGTACAACGCGCTGGGCCGCCCCTACTTCAGCCTGCGCGTGCAGAAGGGCGAAAGCCCGCTTGTGCTGCTGCGGGATGTGGTAACCTTGCTGCCGGGTGCGTAAAGCGACAGGTTTTCAGTTGCGGGCGGGCAATGCCCGGCCCGCCTCTCCACCGCGTTGCCTCCCGGTAGGTCGCCCCTTCTATAGCTTCCCACAAAAAACATCTGCCCGCCTTGGTCATTGTACCAAGGCGGGCAGATGCTTATTTTATGCCATGCGGTTATTCAAAAACGTTGTCCTCATCGGGCACGGTCTCCACGGGTTTGCCCTCGCTGTCAATGCCGCGGCGATCCAGCAGATAGTGCACAAACTCCTGCGCCAGACCGTAGAGGGTGGCAAAGACCGGCACGCCGACCACCATGCCGACGATGCCGAACAAATCGCCGCCCACCACGATGGAGAACAGAATCCACAGTGCCGAGATGCCGATGGACGAGCCGAGAATCTTTGGGCCGATGAAGTTGCCGTCCAACTGCTGGATAATCAGAATCAACACGCAGAAGATGACCGCCTGCAGCGGATCTATCAGCAGCAGGATAAACACGCTTGGGATCGCGCCGATAAAGGGACCGAACACCGGGATAATATTCGTAATGCCGATAAACACGCTGATCAGCACGGCAAAATCAAGCCGCAGGATCGTCATGGCCACAAAGGTGATAACGCCGATGATGGCGGAGTCGATGATCTTGCCCACAAAAAAGCCCGTGAAGTTTACATTGGCGTAGTGGCAGATGCGCAGGGTGTTTTCGGCCACCTTCTCCGGCAGGAAGGCGTGCGCCAGCGTGCGCAGCTGGTGCAGCAGATGGTCCTTGTCCGCCAGCATGTAGATGCTGGCCGCGATCGAGGTAAAGATCGCCACAAAGTTGGATGCCACGCTGCCGATGCTCGCCACGATCTGCGGCATGGCTTCGGTTGCCATCGCATAGATTTCCTTGACCATTGCCTCGGAATCATCGAGCATTTTGGTGGCCTGCTGCAGGTCGATGCCGTACTCACTCTGGACATAGAGCAGCATATTCTGCACGCCCTGTATGTAGCTGGGGAAGTTCGTAAACAGCATTCCGATGCTGTTCACGATCTGCGGCACGACCAGCCAGGCCAGCAGCACAAGCAGCAGGATCGCCACGGCGTAGGCCAGCAGGATGGCAAAGCCGCGCGTGCCCTTCTTCTCCTTGAACAGCCTGATGTAGAAGAATTTGACCATCGGGTCAAGGATATAGGCGATGACCACGCCGCCCGCAAACGGCGACAGAATCCCGATAAAGAAGCCGATTTTGCCTAGGAAATACCCGAGGTTGTTTAAAATCAGATAAAATGCGATACAGGCCCCGACCACGCAGAACCAATCCAATATCGTCTCCGGCTTTTTGGACCAGATATGTTCGTCTTTCAAGCGCTCCGCCCCTTTTTATACCATATTATTAGTATTGTAAGCGCTGCGGGCGTACATTGCAAGAGATAACCTGTTAATTTTGTGTGTCCATGGGCGGGAAATCCCGGTCGAGGGCATCTGCGTCCAGGCCGCGGGCTGCCAGTCCGGCCCCCACCGCCTGCTTGAGCAGCGCCGCTACCACAGCCAGCGTGGGCACGCCCAGCGCCATGCCCGGGATGCCAAACCACGCACCGCCCACCACAATGGCCAGCAGCACACCCAGCCCCGGCAGACCGGTGGCCCCGCCCAGGATGCGCGGCGCAATGAAGTTGCCGTCCACCTGCTGCACTACCAAAATGATGATGGCAAATTCTGCCGCTTTCCAAGGCGATTCCAGCAGCAGGATGACGATGCCCGGCACCGCGCCCAGAAACGGCCCCAGCACCGGGATGATGTTCGTCACGCCGACCAGCACCGCTAGCAGCGGCGCATAGTCCAGCCCGAAAACCGCCATCAGCGCAAAGGTCTCGCCGCCGACCAGCAGGGCATCCAGCAGCTGCCCGCCAAGGTAGCCACTGAAAATGCGGTTGGCCAGTGCGCAGACAGCCAGCACACTGCCCGCCGCCCGGGGCGGCAGCGCTGCCCGCAGGCAGGTGTGCGCGGCGTGCAGCAGTTTTTCTTTGCCGGAGAGCAGGTAGATACTGACCGCCAGCGCCACAAAGGCATTGGCGGCGGCGTCTGCAGCATCCCCCACCGCGCGGGCCGCCGTCTGAGCCGCCTGGCGGGAGAGCGACGCGAACCAGCCTTGCAGCTCACTCCCCACGGCCTGCACCAGCTGTTCCGCCGTGGCCATGTCGATGCCGAAGGTCGCCTGCACCCAGAGCAAGAGTTGACGGATGGTCTCCTCATAGGCGGTCAGCCGTCCGGCAAAGGCGGTGATGCTTTGCACCAGCTGGGGCACGACCAGTGCAGCCAGCAGCGCCAGCACGCCGAAAAACAGCGCATAGCTGACCGCCATAGCCCCGCCGCGGCGGCCCCCAAACAGTTTTTGCGCAAAAAAGCGCGTGGGTATGTCCAGCACATAGGCCAGCACCAGCCCCCAGCCGAAGGGTGCCAGCAGCGCCAGCAGACCGCCCAGCGCCATCAGGGCCGCGGGCAGCCGTGCCACAGCGGCAAACAGCAACGCCGTCCCCGCCGCCAGCACCAGCCAATCCCCCATCGTGCTCGGCGGGCGGTCAAAATATTTTTTCATTGTGGTTCCTCCTCTTTTATGCTACTGGTTTTACCGCACAATTTACGGAAAGTTAGTAGTATTGTAAGGGCTGCGGGCGTACATTGCAAGAGCTAACCTGTTAATTTTGTGTGTCCATAGGCGGGCGGTCAAAAAACTTTTTCATTGTGTTCCCTCCCACTTTATGCTATACTGAATTTACCGCAAAATTTACGGAAAGCCGGTGTTTTCGTGAAGATTCTCGTCAGCGCCTGCCTGCTGGGTGTGGCGTGCAAATATTCCGGCGGCCACAACGCCTGCCCCGCCCTGCTGGATGCCCTGCACGCCGGGGCGCACACCCTTATCCCCATCTGTCCCGAGGTCTACGGCGGCCTGCCCACGCCCCGCCCGCCTGCGGAGCGCGTGGGCGGCCGCGTACTGACCGAAAGTGGCGCAGACGTGACCGCGCAGTATCAGCGCGGGGCCGCGGCTGCCTTGCAGCTGGCGCAGCTGTACGGGTGCGAGGCCGCGATTTTAAAGGCCAACAGCCCCAGCTGCGGTAGGGGTACAATTTATGACGGCAGCTTCACCCACACCAAAATCCCCGGTGACGGCCTGACCGCCGCGCTGCTGGCAGCAAACGGCATACGCATTTACAACGAGTATAATTTCAGTGAATTACTCCATATTGTTTAATTACACCCGCATATCCTGTGCACGCCGCACAGCTTGCTCTTGACAGCGCCCCTATAGAATGTTACAGTGATGGTAAGCACTTCCCTGCTCTGAAAGGAGGCTCCCTATGTGGTTTTCTTCAATGTGGTTTGATACGGTTCTCTGGCTGGTTGCGTTCGCCGCCTTCATCGCGGTAGAGGCAGCCACCACCGCGCTTGTCTCGGTATGGTTTGCCGTGGGCGCAGCGGTGGCGATGGTTGCCAGCTTCTTCCCGATTGGCTTCGGCTGGCAGATGCTGATTTTCGCCGTTGTATCGGCCATCTCGTTCGCGCTGATGCTGCCCAACCTTGCCAGCCGCCGCGGGCAGCACAAGGCCCCTGTCACCAACGGCTCGCCCCTCACCATCGGTAAGCAGGGGGTTGTCCTTGTCGCAGTGGAGCCCGGGCTGCTGGGCCGCGTGCGGGTAGACGGCCTTGACTGGCAGGCCCGCGCCGAGGTACCGCTGGCCGTGGGGGACCGCTGCAAGGTCACCGCCGTGGACGGTGCCGTTCTCATCGTGGTGCCCGTGACCGCTGACGTGGCCGCGGTTTGATTTCCAAAAAAAAAGGAGGAATTTCCCATGCTGTTGATTTTTGCCATTCTGCTCATCATCATTCTGGTGGTGCTGGTGCGTTGCATCGTCATTGTGCCCCAGTCCAACGCCTATGTCACCGAGTGGCTGGGCGTCTACAAGGACACCTGGGGCGCCGGTCTGCACATCCGCACGCCGTTTGTGGAGCGTATCTCCCGCAAGGTTTCCCTGAAGGAGGAGGCTGCCGACTTCCCGCCGCAGCCGGTCATCACCCGCGACAACGTCACCATGATGATTGACACCGTTGTCTTTTTCCAGGTGTTTGACGCCAAGATGTACGCCTACGGCGTGAACCGCCCGATTCAGGCCATTGAGAACCTGTCCGCCACGACCCTGCGTGACATCATCGGCTCGATGACGCTGGACGAGACGCTGACCAGCCGCGATTTAATCAACACCAAGATTACTGCCAGCCTTGACGAGGCCACCGACCGCTGGGGCATCAAGGTCAACCGCGTGGAGCTGAAAAACATCGAGCCGCCGGTGGAAATCCGTCAGGCGATGGAGAAGCAGATGAAGGCCGACCGTGAGAAGCGCGCCTCCATCCTGCTGGCCGAGGGCGAAAAGCAGGCCGCCATCACCCGCGCCGAGGGCGAGAAGGAGTCCGCCATCCTGCGCGCCGAGGCCGTGAAGCAGCAGCGCATCCGTGAGGCCGAGGGCGAGGCCGAGGCCCTGCTGACCGTCCAGAAGGCACAGGCGGACGCCATCCGTATGATCAACGAGGCCAACCCCAACCACAACTATCTGGCCCTGCGCAGCATGGAAGCGATGGAGAAGGTTGCCGACGGCAAGGCCACCAAGCTGATTGTTCCCAGTGATATGCAGAATCTGGCCGCAACGGTATCTGCCATCAAGGAGATTTCCGGCGAGGCCGAATAACCACAGCCCACCTCCCGCCTGCGGATTTTGAACCGCGGGCGGGATTTTTTTCTTGCGTTTTCCACAAAATCAGGGTATAATACAGTTATGTTAGTGTGCCATTTTGTGCAAACTACACTAAAATTATATGTGAGGTGTATCAGTTATGAAGGAACCTATGGTCATTACGATGGCGCGTGAATACGCATCAGGCGGCAGTGAGATCGCACAGGCCGTTGCCGATAAGCTGGGCATTCCCCTTTACAACAAGGAACTGATTACCCTTGCAGCCAAGAAAAGCGGCCTGACCGAGGAAGCTATTGCCGCCAGCGAGAACCAGCGCAGCGGCAGCTTGATTTACAGCCTGTACATGATGGGCAACACAATGCCGCTGGCCGATCAGGTCTACATCCTGCAGAGCAACGTCATCAAGGAGCTGGCTGCCGAGGGTCCCTGCGTCATTCTGGGCCGCTGCGGCGACTATGTCCTGCGTGAGCGCGAGAACGTCCTGCGCACATTTGTGTATGCGCCGCTGGAGGACCGCATTGCCTTTGCCAAGAGCCGCCCTGACGCCAAGGATATGCCCGACCGCCTGTGGGAGATCCAGCTGGCCAAGCATGACCGTGCCCGCGCAAGCTACTACAACTATTATACCGAGAACCGCTGGGGCGAGGCCAAGAACTATGACCTGTGCCTGAACGCCACCTTAGGCCGTGACGCCTGCGCCGACCTGATTGTGGCCGCCGCCAAGGCGATGGAAGCGGCCAACAAGTAAACTGCAAAAGGAGCTGCCACCTATGCTGCGCTATACCAAAAGCGGAATGATGCTGCTGAGCATCGCCTATATCATCATTGGCATGATGCTGCTGATTATGCCCCAGACCAGTCTGCTCTGGATTTGCTACGCCTTCGGCGCTGTGGTGCTGGTTACCGGCATCGTCTGCCTGATTCAGTACGCCCGCATCCGCGGTACCGGCTTTACGGCGCCGTTTATGCTGGTGGGCGGTGTCATTACGGCGGGGCTGGGCATCTTTACGCTGGCCAAGCCGCAGGTGGTGGCCAGCTTCCTGCCGGTTGTCTTTGGCATCTTCATTCTGGTGGACGGCCTGAGCCGTGTCGGCACAGCCATTGATCTGGCCAAGCGCAAAGGCCAGAAATGGTGGGTGCTGTTGCTGCTCAGCGTTGTCTCGGTGGCTTTGGGCGCGCTGCTGGTGCTGCATCCGTTTGATGCGGCGGTCAGTGTGGTTATGGTGTGCGGCATCCTGCTGATTGTGGAGGGTGCGCTGAATCTGGGCTGCGTTTTGTACGCCGCTATGGAGCTGCGCACGCTGGACCGTATGGCCAGCGCCGCCGCCAACGCCGCCCTGTCCGCTTTGGGTGATGCACTGGACGAGGCCGAAGCCGCCGCAGACACTGCGGATACCGGCAGCATCGCCCCCGAGGGCCCGGTTGTCTACAACGCCGAGAGCAAGGATGTGTCCGACGAGGAGTAATTTTTCCGCAAAACCGTAGGGGTCGATGCTCGCATCGACCCGCGGGCGGATGCAAGCATCCGCCCCTACAATCACCCGGAAGTATGCAACGCCCCGCGGCGGGCAGAGGACTGCCCGCCCTACATTTCCGGTATCTTATTGATTGCCCTGTAGGGCGGCCAGTCCTCTGGCCGCCGCACCTTATTCTGTTTCCCGCGCGAAGAATCGCGAGTTATTTTTAAAGGAGAGAACCCCCATCCATGTATGACCTTATCATCGTAGGCGCCGGCCCTGCCGGCATTTTCACCGCGCTGGAGCTGCTGCGCAAGAGCTGCAACCCCCACAAGATTCTGCTTGTCGAAAAGGGCAAGCCTGTGGAAAAGCGCCACTGCCCCAAGGACAAAACCGGCGTCTGCGTAAACTGCAAGCCGACCTGTGCCATTACAACCGGCTTTTCCGGTGCGGGTGCCTTCTCTGACGGCAAGCTGTCGCTGTCCTATCAGGTCGGCGGCGAGCTGCCCGACCTGATTGGCGAGGATTTCGCGCAGGAGCTCATCGACTACACCGACAAGATTTATCTGGAGTTCGGTGCAGACCCGAAGGTGGAGGGCGTCTACGAGGGCCCCGACATCAAGGGCATCCGCAAGCGCGCCATTCAGGCGGGCCTGCAGCTGGTCGACTGCCCCATCCGCCACCTAGGCACCGAGAAGGCCCAGCAGCTCTACTTAAACATCCAGAATTATCTGGCTGACGCGGGCGTTGAGATGCTGTTCAACACCGAGTGCGAGAACATCATTCTTGAGGATTCCGTCTGCAAGGGTGTGCGCCTGCGCGAGAAGGACGGCACCCGCGATGTGCTGGCCAAGCAGGTGGTCATTGCCACCGGCCGCCGCGGCGCGGACTGGCTGGAGAAAATCTGCGCCGAGCACAACATTGCCCACAAGCCAGGCACCGTTGACATTGGCGTCCGCGTGGAGTGCCGCAACGAGGTCATGGAGAAAATCAATCAGGTTCTCTACGAGGGCAAGCTCATCGGCTACCCGGCCCCGTGGCACAACAAGGTGCGCACTTTCTGCCAGAACCCCGGCGGCTTTGTCGCGCAGGAGAACTACGATAATGACCTTGCGGTTGTCAACGGCCACAGCTTCAAGGAGAAAAAGAGCAACAACACCAATCTGGCCATTCTGGTCAGCCACAATTTCACCGAGCCGTTCAACCAGCCCATCGCCTATGCGCAGAAGGTCGGCGAGCTGACGAATATGCTGGGTGCAGGCCACATTCTGGTGCAGCGCTACGGCGATATTCTGGACGGCAAGCGCACTTGGGCCAACGAGCTGGCCCGCACCAACGTGCGCCCGACCCTGAAGGATGCCGTGGCCGGTGACATCACCGCCGCCATGCCCTACCGCGCCATGGTCAACATCATTGAGTTCATCAAGATGATGGACGAGGTTGTGCCCGGCTTTGCCAGCCCCGAGACGCTGCTCTACAGCCCCGAGCTGAAGTTCTACTCCAACAAGGTCAAGATGGACACCGATTTGGAGACGAACATCGTCGGTCTGCACTGCCTGGGCGATTCCTCCGGCTGGACCCGCGGCCTGATGATGGCCTCCGTCATGGGCGTCCTGATGGGCCGCAAGCTGATGGAGAAGCACGGCTTCTGAGAAAGTACGGATGTTCTTTTCTTATAAGAAAAGAACCAAAAGAATTTTAAACAAAAACAGAGGATACAGCTTTGGTAGGCTGTATCCTCTGTTTTGTTATGTACATATTGATTAGGTCGCTCCGTAGGGGCCTCATATATGCGGCCCGCAAGCTCCCGGCACACCTCTTTACCGGGTCAGCCTCCCCTCCAATCCAAGCCTGTAGGGAGGGGTCTTGACCCCTCCGGGCAATAGCAAACCCTAAAAATATTTAAAACCCTATTGACTCTGACGTTGCGTTATGGTTTAGAATGATACTACACGGGAAGGAGTGATACATATGCGAACAGTAAAAGATGTCAGCAAACTCACGGGTGTCAGTGTGCGCACACTACACTATTATGATGCCATTGGCCTTTTAACGCCTACAAAAGTAACTGATGCAGGCTACCGACTGTATGACGATACAGCCCTTAGTCGTTTGCAAAGCATCCTGTTGTTTCGTGAATTGCAATTTCCCCTAAAGGAAATCAAAGAATTTCTTGATAGTCCTGATTTTAATCAGGAAGAAACAATAGCGCAGCAAATCAAACTGTTAGAGCTGCAATATAAGCATATAGGCGAGCTTATTTCCTTTGCCCGTGAAATTCAAACCAAAGGAGTAAAGACAATGAATTTTGAAGTTTTTGATACAAATGAAATTGAACAATACAAGGCGGAGGTTAAATCAAAATGGGGAAATTCCAAAGCGTATCAAGAGTATGAACAACGAGTTGTTTCTCACAGTGAACACAACGATTCTAAATTTGTCAATGAGATTATGTCGTTGTTCACTGATTTAGGAGCGATGAAACAATTACCCCCTACAGATAAGGCTGTTCAAGAAAAAATAGCCGCTTTGCAAGCCTATATAAATGAAAACTTCTACACTTGCAGCAATGACATTTTAAAAGAATTGGGCGAAATGTATGTCTGCGATGATCGTTTTAAGAAGAACATTGACCGTTTTGGCGGAGAAGGAACAGCGAAATTTGTAAGAGAGGCAATTTTCGTGTATTGTGAAAAGTGAAGTTTGAATATGAACGCCAAGCGGATGCCAGGTCCCCCTCTGCGGCAACAAAACAAAAATGCCGATATGGGGTGACGGCATTGCCGTCGGTTCCACCTATGCAAAACCATCAAAACGGCATCTGCGGGCCGATGCAAGCATCGGCCCCTACAACCGAGCAGGAAGTTTCAACTGTATCAAGCAACTCTGAATTTCACAACAAAACCGCCCCCGACGGTGTATTGCTGCACTGTCAGGGGCGGTTGCCTTATTTACCCTTTAGGACATAAATCTGTCCTTCAAATTTTTGAAGAAGCTCTTGCGCTTTTCGTAGTTCTCGTCCTTCAGGCTGTCCTCAAACGTCTTCAGGGCTTCGCGCTGGGTGCGGTTCAGCTTTTTGGGAATTTCCACATCCACAATGACGTACTGGTCACCGCGGCCGCGGCCGTTCAAATACTGGATGCCCTGACCGCGCAGGCGGAACTTCGTGCCACTCTGCGTGCCCTCGGGAATCTTCTGGGCAACCTTGCCATCCACGGTGGGCACCTCAATCTCGGCGCCCAGCACGGCCTGTGAGTAGGTAATCGGCACACGGACATACACATCGTAGCCGTCGCGCTCAAACACGGCGTCTGTCTTGACGGTCACGTGAACAATCACATCACCAGCGGGGCCACCGTTGGTGCCTGCATCGCCCTGACCACGCAGTGCAATGTTCTGGTCGTCGTCGATACCCGCGGGAATCTTGACCTCCAGCGTCTTGCGGGCACTGGTCTTGCCGGTGCCGCGGCAGGTCTTGCAGGGGTTCTTGATAATGGTGCCGCGGCCGCCGCAGTGCGGGCAGGGCTGCTGGCTCTGCATCACACCAAAGGGCGTGCGCTGCTGGGTCACGACATAGCCGCGGCCACCGCACTCGGTGCAGGTTTCGGGGCTGGTGCCGGGCGCACAGCCGTTGCCGTTGCAGTCCGGGCAGGTCTGCTGGCGGTTCAGCGTGACCTTCTTGGCGCAGCCGTGGGCCGCCTCCTCAAAGGTCAAAATGACACTGGCCTGAATATCATGGCCCTTGCGCGGAGCGTTGGGGTTGGAACGGGTCGAGCCGCCAAAGCCGCCGA
>OJNY01001977.1_pt1 | contig 11457 bp, 10 predicted proteins | sample 1597931 | NCBI WGS metagenome assembly OJNY01 (sample SAMN01915209, study PRJEB22387) | human gut metagenome | isolation source: stool | host: Homo sapiens | place: USA
CGAATGCATGATTTCTGTGCATCGCGAAGCGCGTTACTGTGAACGGAGTGAACAGCAACGTGTTGTTCGAACAGGTGTTTACTTTTTATTTCATATGTAGTACAATGACTTTATCTCTATAAATATACTTTTATTTCATTTTCCCGAATTTGGCTTTCGCCATTAACTTTATAAACAGGATATTTTCCCCAGAAATGGAAGGAGGCCGGTGCTTTCGCACCGGCGCGTATGAAAAAGAAAAATATTAAATTAAGAAAGACTTGGTGCTTTCTACAGTTAATAATATACGAAACAAATGTGATAAAAGTGTGAAAGACTTTTGAAAAAATCATGAAACGATTTCTGCTGTTTTTGTATAAAAAAACGAAACAATAACTCAAAATAAGGGATTTTACCAGATGAATGGACACAAATTTGAATATAAATGCGCCCGGATGCTGCGTCGAAAGGGATTTCACCATGTAGAAGTTACCAAAAAAAGTGGTGACCAGGGTGTTGACATCATTGCCTACAAACATTTTTCAAAATATGCAGTTCAATGCAAATATTATTCTTATCCAGTTGGGAATAAAGCAGTGCAAGAGGTCTATGCCGGGGGCAAATACTATGACTGCGACCGCTGCATCGTTATGACAAATGGCACTTTCACCAAGGCAGCTATCAGCGCAGCCAATAAATTAGATGTAAAGCTATGGGACAACTGCTCTATGTTAAAGAGTACAAGTCTGATTTTTGAAATAATGAGAGCAATGAATATTCTTGGAATCCTATTTGGATGTTATCTTCTAAGAAATGTTTTTCCATTTTCTTCGGATACTTATTTGCAGTATTATCGGGAATTTTCCCTGATTCTGGCTGGGCTTCTTGGCTGGCTGGGCTGGGAGAACTGGATGTTAAGTACTTTAGCTGGAGCACTGTACCTTTTCCTTGAATTTACATTTCAAGGAGCAGGCAACGTTCCTGAATTCCTGGCAGGCGGTGTAAATCTTGTATTTCTGATTCCCGCACTGATTTATTTTGTGCATGTGTATCTCTTAAAACCAAAGCCATAATAAAAAATACCATCCGTTCTTTTCACTGCACCACCAACAGTATACGTAACTATTACATTCTCTTATATAAACACATTTATATATTTTTACATAGAATAAAGGGAAAGACCTTACGGAATAAGGAAAGGATCTGTTTATGGAAAATTATCAGATGAACCGTTCGGGCTGCCGCCCTTATAATAGAACCTGCGGGATGATGAATTTCTCTCCCGCTCCACTGTCGCAAATGCGGCGAGAGACTTCTTGCAGCGAAATGAATTGTGAGTCCTCAGACTGTACCAGACCATATAAAAATTCCGGTGATTTCATACCTGTGAAGTCTTCATACAATCCGTCAATTTCCCAAACACCAAACTGCCCCTGCACTAAACCAGTTTCATCAAAAACAGATAATATGTATGAGCACCTAAAACACCTGACACCAGCAATGGCCTATGTACCATATCAGAATTTCACTTCAGCCTATGATCTTGACTATGCCTTGTCTGTGGGCACTATTTTCCCACAGCTTTGTAAACCATTCTGTGGAAAGAGAGGTATTCGAAGATGATGAGAAAGCAGCCTTCCCCAAGATGCTCTTTTTTACAGCAGATCAATGAGGTTAGTTTCGCTGTCAATGACATGCTTCTTTATCTGGATACTCACCCTGAGGATCAAAAAGCATTGCGCTATTTTTCCGATATTTCTGACCGTCGCAACCAGCTGATGGCCGAATATGCTGAGAAATACGGTCCTCTGACCATCGACAGTGCAGCTGTAAGCAGTGAAAATGCATGGAAATGGTCTCAGCAGCCATTTCCATGGGAAAAGGAAGGAGCGTGACAGTTTATGTGGAATTATGAAAAAAGATTACAGTATCCAATCAATATCAAAACGCCAAATGCGAAGCTGGCTCAGTTCATTATGAGCCAGTATGGTGGCCCGGAGTGCAGTAACCTATACTAGGACAATATTCACCTTTTAGGGTTATTTTTCAAACCGGTTGATGATGCAATATTTAATAAGAAGAAAAGCCTTTACTCTCCTGAGGGGCAACTCGCGGGATTGTAAAGGCTTTTCTTGTCTAAGGGAAATCTCATGTTCAGTTTTACTGTACCAGATTCTTTCTTATTTGTCGAGTTTTATCGTGCGAGATAGTACGACAGCATTCGACATCACAGGCTCTTCACCAGTACAGTGAAGCCTGCTGCCTTCAGCTTCTTTACCACCTTATTGGCAGCTTTCTTTGTTCTGTAGGTGCCGACCTGAACACGGTATGGGACAGAACCGGATACTTTGCGGATACTTGCTGAAAATCCTTTTTTCTTAAGCACTTTCACCATTGCATCTGCATTTTCTTTTGTTCCGTAGGCTCCAGCCTGGATGTAATACTTTGCTTTTGGTTGCGCTGGCGCAATTGTGATCGTTTTTCCCAGGATGCCCTCTGCAATCAGCTTGCCATGAGCGTCCATGCCAAGTTTTTTCGCTTTGGCATAATCGTCCTTGTTATCACAGAAGAAAGATTCTACCAGGACAGCTTTTGCCTTGGTCTTTCTGGTCCAGTACAGTCCGGGACGTTCTTCAGCTCCTCTGTCATGCCAGACAGTGCCGAGCTTCGCACTGATCCGCTGGGCTTCCGGAAGACCATTTGCATTGTAACAGTATGCTTCGCAGCCATATGCCTCTCCATTAAAGGCATTCAGATGAAGCTGGACTGACAGATCATAGTTCTGTTTATTCTCTTCTTCAATGAAATACTTGATTTCATCATTCAGGGAATGCAGCTGACCTTCCGGAGCAATACACAAGGTTGCCTCATGACCTGCTGCCTTAAGCCATTTGCACACATAAGGTGCCAGTTCCTTGTTGTATTTATATTCGTTCACACCACCCTTGCTGGTACCATCTGCAGATGAAATGACACCGCCGCCATAATTCGCGTGTCCTACACAGATAAAATATTTCATGTTGATTCTCCTTTCAAAAAGGAGGGCGATCACTCGCCCTCGTCAATATCCTCTCCATCTTTATTGATTGCCTTGTCTGCCACTTCCAGTCCCTTGATCAGAATCTTTGGGACGTCCACTCCCATCTCCACCAGATTCTCACAAATAGACCTAATCTCATTTACTAACAGAGATGCCAGGACAAAGAAGCCAAGTAATGTGGTGATTCCCAGATCAACACCAAGCGTCTTTCCGATTTCCACGAACACTGCAGATGCCCCAAAGGCTACCGCAATCATGATCCAGTAAGCCAGTTTTTTCAGGACTCCTTTCCATCCGGCTTTGGAATTTTCCTTGTGTGTCAGTCTGGCTTTCATCCAACCTGTGATCCAGTCGGCAACATTAAATGCCAGAAATAATGCAAACAGGATCCAGTGTTCTCCAAAGATATAGCTCAATACAGCAACAGCTGCGCCAACAATGGCATTATACGTATCAATCACCTTCATAATTATGTGTTCTCCTTCTTATTATATTATTTTATGGTATAAAAATAAGACCGGTTACACGGTCTCGCCCTGGGTTCGTTCATATTAGCACCTCATTCTTTCTTAAAAATTCATAATAAAAGACACCTCTGTGGGTGCCCTTTAGCATAAATTCTTATTTTACTAAACAATATGGCAACTCATTATCGCAAAAGACAGAAAACATTGCGCAATTGCCTGATGGAAATAAAGTTAAATTAATATCGATAGGTGGTTCCGGAATTGATGTTGGTAGTACAGGTGAAAAAATTCCATCATGGTCTTTTGGAATATTTTTACCAAGTAGTGGAGGGTCTGATGCTTGTTTACTTTGTGCTAATTCAACACAGATTACCTTAGCATACAAATCAAGTGGTGTTTGGGGTTCTTGTAAAAGAATCGGATAAGATGATCATCTTATCCGAAAGTGGCAGAATAAATAAATCTTAAAAATTATACTTTTGCAAGAGCGCATTGCATCCAAATACTTGATGTAATATGTAAATGCAATGTAACACCATCTGTTAGGCTTACATAATTTTCAGCAGAATTTCCAACCCACAATATTTTTCCAGTTTTACTGGCATTGTTACCGGTTGTTATTACGGCAAAAAAAGTACTCACAATTGAACCATCGCCAACAAACGACATAAAAAAAATATATGTAGACATTCCATTTAAAACATAGTCTCTCTGTAAACCAGTTCCCATGTAAGCATTTATTAATGTCTTGCCATATAAATAGTTAATGGCTCCAATGATTGTCTTATTATCAGTCTCAAGTTTACTAATTACCGCGGTCGCCATCTTATCCACCATGTAATTCCAGATCTTACTCAATGGGCTCCTTTTGTTCTTGCCGTCTGTGGAGTCGCGGAGCATTATCTCATCTTTATCCGTTAATGCTGCGTTTTTTTCGGTGTAGTTGTTCCAATTGTTATTTGCCATAGTCTTATACCTCCGTTGAAATATGTTGTTTGATAAGTTGTTTCAATTCTTCTAGCTCCGCTTTCACGAAATCAAGCTCAGATTGTAATTCTTTGACTTTCTCATGCTCGTTCTTCAACATGGCGAACATACAGGGAATCATAATACGGTAGTTCCAGTTCTCAGCACGTCCTTTTTCGTCATGGTCAACGACAATCGGGAACCTGCGGTCAATATCCTCTGCAATGAACATTGGCATTTCTTTTCCACACCGTTCGTCTTGCTCCATAAGATATCCATCTTTGTACTTCGCCCAGATTACTTTGATTCTATAAAGTTCTTCCAGTTCATCTTCTTTTACGGTTTTCCCGAGAATTTTATAACGCATAGAGGATGATGCAATTGTTCCAACATCTCCATTGCTATTCTTTCCTAAGTTACTACCAGTTATAAGCTTAGGCATTTCTGGCACATTGAGAGTCAAAGAGCTGCTTCCAGTCGTCTCCACTTTCATTCTAGATACAGTTTTTAAAAGAAGACCAGCTTGTTTGCTCTCCAAAACAGTCCAATATCCATCAGAGTATTGCGCGGATAAATCAAGAAGTCCATGAACAAGAGAAGAATCGTAACCAGCTGTAGCTACAGACTCATTTATCTGGAACCACTCTTTCCCCTTGAAGTTTTTAAACCCAACCGAGTTATCTATTTGAGTTATTATATTTCCATTCGCGTCGTACACCTCAAAGGTGCCATATCCATTATTCGGACCGCCAAGCTTCAACGTTCCGCCTTTTGCATAGGTGAATGAAAACTATAACTGATTACCCTCTTTATAAACTCCTTTTATGAAACCATTATTTGTAAGAAGATTAAATATTTCTTCGTGGGTAAGTGCGTCCACATCTATCACTACAGGGACAGATTGCATATCCAGCTGATTTGTAGTTCCATCTGCTGCATACAGGATAAATCTAACAGACACAATGCTTCTATCCAGTGAGCTAACAGTATAACTTTTACTCGGCTCATTTACAGTTGAAACCAATGCGTTTGTAAATGTAGAGCCATCCGTGGAAGTCTGCACATACCATCTACCAGAATATGCTGTTCTTGCAGCACTGTCACCATCTCGATAATAAGCTTTTGCCGTAATTGTACTTGGTACAACCTTGTCATTCTGACCTCGTTTTAGGATATTAGATGAAAGCTCGATAAAATATGTCCTGCCAGGTACACCCTGTTCTCCTTTTTCTCCCTGTTCACCCTTTATCTTTGTCCATCTATATTTTGTCGGGTCGATGGAATCATCCGGCGTGTCGTAATCAGTATATTGGCCAATATACTGCTTTCCGGCACTGACAACTACATCAAAGCCAGTTTTTCCGTCAGCACTATTCGCATAAGCTATGTGGAAATATGGCGTCTTTCCGTCCACACCTGCTTTTCCAGGGATACCTTGTGCGCCATTCGCGCCTTTTACAAGTGTCCACGCGTAATCATCTGGATTAGTACTATCTTGCTCGGTAAAATCCGCATACATACCGATATACTCACGATTACTGTCCGACACAGAGAAATCTGTTTTTCCATCCGCAGAATTCGCATAGGCAATGTGTGTATAACTTGTTTTTCCATCTTTTCCGTCTGCTCCATCCTTGCCATCAGAACCGTTTTCCCCATCAGCGCCTTTGTATCGGGTCCATGTATAATCAGCCGGATCATCACTTTCCGTTGGCGTTTCCTTATTATTTGCAATTCCGATATACGCAACATATTCTGGCTCTAGATAGATTGGATTTCCTACAGTATCACATATTGTATTCCCATCTGTATCAATCCATGGAACGGTATCTGGGCTATCCGACATATCTTCGCCGTTTGGCATTGAGGCATATTTCATCCATGTATAAGATGGTTTTCCACTTTCACCTTTTGGACCCTGTACACCTTGATCTCCTTTAAATTGCGCCCATGTGTACCTTTTTGGATCCGTACTATCATTTATTTCAAAGTCCGTATATGTACCAATATACACATCTGGGGTTTTAGTAAGTTGCGAAGATGTAGGATTTTTGACAGGAGCGTATTTGATATGCAGATACGGAGTCCGCCCATCTGTTCCTGGTGCCCCAGCAATTCCCTGTTCTCCTTTTGGACCTTGTGGACCGGTTTCCCCCTTTTCTCCTTGTGGTCCCGGTATGCCTTGATCTCCTTTTGGCCCCTGGAGACCGTCCAGTCCCTTATTTCCTTGGGGACCGGCATACAGTTTCGTCAGGACAAATCTTTTTGTCACAGCCAGCACTTGCAGATATACTGCCTGGATTTCAACCCATCCGTTATCTACTGTCAGTCCGGTTACGGTGAATGTCTTGGATGCATTGTTCCAGACACCAGTGACACCTTCTGACTTTGTAACCATATAAGTACAATCTGCCGTAATATCTTTTGAACCATACATTACTGTCGGTTTTGTAGTAATCCCAGATGGAAATGTACTGTAATTGCCATCTGAGTCAACGGAAATTGCCTGGTACTCATTACTCAGTTGCAGAGTCATATTTTTAGCTGCAGCTATGTTGTTATCCATTCCCTTAAGCTTGTCAGCTAAAGAAGTATCTCCTAGGTAAAAACGATTGCTGTTGATTGATACCTCCCCGGTATCTGCATTTACTTCAAAAGTGGTGTTTCCGTCATTGTCCTGGGCTTTCAGACCTCTTGTGTTGATCCATTCTGCCTGAATACCAATGGCATACAGGATATTAAGTACTGCATCCCCATTGGAATCAAAACCGGCTTTCCAGGTCTCCCCTCCATCTGTGGAAAGGAAAAATCCGTCAACCCCATTTTTGTAAATAACCTGTGATTCTTCCAGAGTAGGCTTATCATGACGGTAGGAAATCACGGAGCCATCGTCCTGTTCTTCATCCGTATAATAAAAGCCAAGGGTATTGGCTGCCAGTTCATTCATCTGCTTCAGTTTGATATCATAAGCAGTCATCTTCTGACGAGCATCCTCTTTTACCTGCTCTACCAGAACTTTGTTTTCATCCGGATATTCTGCTCCCTGGGACTCCATGCTCTTTGCTTTGCAAGAAAAATTGGTAGAATCCGCGAACAGAAATTCAATGTCAGTTGCATAGGACCGGTACACATTTCCACGGTAATCTTCGAACTGGACTGCATCACCAAAAGTTGCGTATCCGATTGGTACACTACTTAAAGAAAACGGAAGGATCTGGAAACCAACCAGAATCCGTCCGATACGGTTCACACCGTCCTCGGCGTTTCTAGCAAGCAGCTGGTTTTCTTTCAGATTGATCATATACCCTTCGGTTCCGTATACATAATCCTTTTTGTCTTCTGTATATTTCACTCCGGTAACTGTGATAATATCAGTATCCGTCTGCACGTCATCAATGCCCTCGGAAAGATCCAGACCAATAGTCGCATCCTCCCTGGTCATGATGATCTGATTTCCTTCCGTATCACAGATACTGTTTCCCTTGGTATCTAGCCAGGGTGTTTCCACAAGCTCCACTACCTTAGGTGCTGTCTGGTAGGTAACAATCCTCAGAAGATCATTCTCATCAATCCGCGCATTACCACCAGCAAGAGCAGCCACCATTCCGATCACAGCCCTGTATGTCGTACTGGTCGGCTTCTGCATGACGCGGAAATCATCATTTGTAAACGCTGCATCTCCCAGAGAAATCCCACATGCCTGACAGCAGTCACGAAGGACTTCCCCGGCAGTACAGGGAAAAGTAAGGTTGGTTTCATAACTTTTGTCCGTTTTACTCATGTAATCCAGCAGTGTAAGGTTTATTTCCTCATCAACAGCAGGCTTTTTGCACACAATAAAAGACCCTCTTTTGAAGGTCTCCACTTTCCCATCTGATAATTCCAGATTCATGTATATTGCAAATACCGCCCTGTTAAAACTGTATCCCGAAAACTGTCCCTCATCATTTACCAGGGATATTGTAGCTGTCTTTTCAATTGCCACACCTACAGGGAAACTGCTGCTGTCTGCTGAATCCACGATTCCGTTTCCATCCAGGTAAAAGTCTTCTTTTTTAAGCGGAAGGTTTGTCCCATCTGCAAGAGTAACATTTGCTGTTACATAATAATCCTGGTTTTCTTTTGACTCTTTCAGGAGCTGATCAGATACATTGATCATAATTTCTTTTTCCTCCTTATGTTGATTGACAGGCCTGTCCATTTTTCATTGTTCTTTTCCAGGGTCTGCGCATCCATGTTGTAATTGGAACAATAAAATTCAGCGTCAATCCATTTTCCCGGAATTCTGGGATCTTTGTGATGGAATGTGAAGCTCTTCTTATCAATGAGAACATTCAAGATTGCTGCGATTTCTTCCCAGGTAAGTTCTCCCCACACAAGGTCATATCCGCTAATTGTACCCATAACGGAATTATGCATGGTCAGCGACTGATCACGCTTTGTGCTTTTGGTGCTTGTTGTGGAAAACACCGGTTTATAAGTTTCAGGAGCTGCAATTGCGACTCCATCAATTTTAAAACATTCTTCTGCCATCCAAGCACCTCCTAATCATCAAGCTTAAACGGATTTCTTCCTCCGTTCCGGTTTCTTCTCAGTTCTCCTTCTTCCAGTACAATATCCAGGAGATTTCTTCCGGAAGCAGACACGGAAACATTGTAGGTATTGTTTCCCTGCTTACCACCAGTTTCTTCCCTTACGATCTGCCGGATCAGGCTTTCCGGAGCTTCCAGGTTCCTGCCGTTCTTCTGGTCCCCCAGTACTGCCAGGAACTCGCTTCTTGGCGGGATCACGGCTCCTGTTGCCAGGTATGGTACTGTGTTTACCCTTGGCAAATTTAAGCTGTAATTGCCCCATCTACGACCGCCATTTGGCAGCTGTACATTGTAGGAGAAGGTAAAACCTCTCTCAATATTACCTATGGTGTTGTTGATATTGCCGACCGTGGTGTTTACTTTTCTAATAACATCATTCAGGGTATCTGTTATTCCTCTGATTCCGCTTGAAATCCCAGATAACAGATTATTTCCTATTCTTGTTCCAACTGGTTCCATATTTCCCGCAAGTCCTTCAAGGCTTATATTCATGTTGCGGATCATTTCAGAAATAATCTGTTCAATACGATCTCGCGCACGTTCCCATTTTTTTGTCATGGTATTGTACTGACTTGAAAAATGGCTTTCTACCGTTTTGTGCATTTCTCCCAGTTTTAAATTTGCGTGTTGCTTCATCTGATCGAGATTCTTATCTACTTCTTCTGCTGAATTTCCCCAGTTTGTTACCGTTGCTGTGCTGATATTCCCTGTATGGTCCGATACAGAACGCTCAGTCTCTGACATTGCCTTTTCTGTATCCGTCTTAATTCCAGACATGGCATTGCCTATTGCTGCAGAAGCTGCACTCATTCCAGTTTCAACAGATTTTTTGGTGTTATCCATAGAAGTCTTCGTGCTGGATTCGGTCTCGCGGACAGCATCTGGAAATCTCTCCGCAAATATTTTGGCGACAGATTCCGTGTTAATTCCAAGCTGCTCTGCTGTATCCATAATTGCTTTATATGCTTCCTGCGCCGTGCCACCCGCATCCGTGGTATTATCAAGTGCATTATTCAGAGACCCTTGTGCATCAACGCCAAGATGGAGCTGATTTGTTATGTTTCCGATAGCTACTTTCATATCGTTATAAAGCTGGCTGCCTTCTTCAATCTTCTCATTTCCAAACTCAATGGAGCCTGCCATATTGGTTGTGTTATTATCCAGAGTCTTAATCGATTCTGACAAAATATCAAGCATGTCATCTGTGATCAGTCCCTGCTGATACAACAAGGAAAATGCCTGCTCTGCCTGATCGGATGTGACGCCCATCTCTCCAAATTTGTCAATCAGCTTCTGAGTAGCACTTGCCTTGTCCTCGGCTGTCATGCCTTCCTGTTCCAGACTTTCTTTCAACTGCCAGATTTCCTCTGCAGATCCAGAAATAATGTCTCCCCTGTGCTGCAAGGTCTGAATAAAATTATTCATTGTATTGCCAAATGTACTGCCAATGCCATTACCGCCCTGCATGGTTTCCACAAATCCTGCCAGTTCAGAAGTTGCAACAGTTGCTGCACCTCCCACGGCTATGATCAAACCTGCAGTTCCAACCAATGGACCAAGAGCAGCTGCAAAATCTGATGCAGCCCCGGTTGCACCTTTCAAAGCGTTTCCCAGTACCGTCTCCACGCCATCTGTGAGCGCCGCTGTATTCTCAGCGCTTATAAGCTTAGTTGCCAGGCGTCCGATCAAGTAAGCTGCCAGATGATCAAGACCGGTTATCTGTGCCACTTTCACAGCACCAAAGGCAACAATAAGTCCTGCCGTTATCTTTCCTGCCAGACTGCTTCTCCAGAGACCATCCAAAGCTCCGCCAAGTCCGTCTATTAGTGCGCTTGCTGCAGTCTTAAGCAATTTTCCCCAGGGCAGTTCTGCAAGAAACTCGCCAATTCCTTCTCCCAGTTTCTGGAAGGTACCATTATCGATAGCAGCTGTGATACAATCGCACAGATGGGAAAGGAAATCCCCAAAGGCTTTTCCGTTTCCCTTCCAGTCAATGTCATTAACCATGGTCTGAATGCCAGATTTCAAATTCTCCTGGAAGCTCTTCCAGTCAAATTCATTGTCAAAACCAGCTAAGGTTTCAAATGCTCCGTTGATCACACCCACCAGAGCTTTTGCAATATCCGTAAAACTGATCCTGCTGAATGTTCCTGTCATAGCCTTTCCAACGGCTTTTCCAAGCTCTGTCCAGCCGGTTATGCCAGCGTCATTCTTTCTGGACATTTCATTCACAAATCCGGATAACATTCTCCATGAAATCATGAACTTGTTTCCAAGCAATTCACCAAGAGATGTCCAGTTAATTTCCCGGATAGCTCTACGAAGACCTTTTGCAATGCTGGAACCAATTTTATTAAAATCAATACCGCCATTTCCAATCAGAAGATTTAAAGAATTAACTAATGTGTTAACA
>OJNY01001993.1_pt1 | contig 11397 bp, 7 predicted proteins | sample 1597931 | NCBI WGS metagenome assembly OJNY01 (sample SAMN01915209, study PRJEB22387) | human gut metagenome | isolation source: stool | host: Homo sapiens | place: USA
CCTGCCGCTTTTCCATGCTGTACTGCACCGGGCCGATCAAAGACGCTCCTTTTTCAATCACCGCCCAGACTTTTGACGATGCAGTATTGTTTTCTTTCAATTCCTTTAGAATTGACTGTGCCGATTCATTCGTTACTGCCGTATCCGGATTTGCCACATAATACCGAAGTACATGAGCGACATACTCCACATCTCCGTAAGAAGAATACCCTAACTCGGCGCACATCTTTTTAGAAAATATAACGGCATTTTCTTTGGTGTATCCCTGATAATTTTTTACTGCCCAGTTTATGTAGCCATTGCCAAAGTTGTAACCTTGTATGGCTAATGAAATTCCGGCTATATCCGAGGAATCCCGGCATTTTGCCTGTTTTAAGCAATCCGACAGCTGATGCGTTCCGCAGTCAATGCTTTCCTCTGCAGAATCAATCGGCGGACTGGTATTATAATAGGACTGCTCTGTCTGCATGACGTCCGGCGGACTGCCGCCGCTCTCCTGTTCAATCATGGCAAGGCATAAATCCACATACTCATCAATGTCATACTTCTCACAATACTGTTCCACCAGACTGCGGTAACTCTCTGTCTGTTCGGATACCTGTGCCTGATAGGTGGTGCTGTCTCCGTTGATTGCCGCACCACCAGCCCCAATCATCATGGCAATCGCACCAATCAGAATACTAACCAGAAGTACGGAGAAAAGAAAAATCCAGACCGTCGGATTAGAAGCAACCGCCTTTCCCGCCGCTTCCAATGCTTTTGTCATGCTCCCTGCCGCTTTCCGGACTAATCCGGTTGCTCCCTGTGCTCCTGTTTTGGCGGCTTGTCCGGCTTTTTTCTGTGCCTGCTTTTTTCTTCGTTGTCTTTGCCGATTAAAACGAACGCTTCCAGACACCCGCCCTGCCGAAGTCCTTGCCAGCCGCTTTGGCACAACAGGCGTCTGCCTGCAGCAGCCAAAATCCTCCCCGTCTGCGCTGTCACCGGAATCCGAACCTGTTTCCCGCTCTCCCAAAAGGAGCATATGCAGCGCCATAACTGTCATTTCCTTTGCATTTTCCTGCCCGCCGGACGCAAAACGGGTGGCATTCTGTCTTCTGTCTGAAATGCCGCCCCTGCGTTTTTTATTTTCTTTTTCTTCCCGTTTTTTTGCCCCACGCCTTTTCACAGACTTTTCCGCCGTCCGTCCTTTCTGCCTCTGCTTGTTTCGCTGGCAGTCCGCCAGTTCCCTTGCTTTCTTTAATATTCTTTTTTGCGAATTGCGGTCTAATGAATCAAACTGCTTTCTGGCTGGCGGGCTGAGTCCTGCTATTACTTCTTTGTCAAGCTTATCCATTTCATGCCTCACTTTCTGTCATTAAATATTATCCCGCCTGCCCTGCCATCTCATGGAAGTTTGTATTAAACAGCCGGTACAGCTCGCTGTCTTTCTTCATGGTATTGTCAAACGGCACAATCTTATCGCCAAACCGGATTAACCCGGTTCCCACATCCGCCCCGTTGACACAGGCAGTCTGCTCTGAGGAAAGGGACAAAAGTTCCTCTACCGCATCTTTATCCATTTTCCCCTGATCCATCAGAACCATAAATTCCGAATTGGATACCATCGTCTTTGTGGAGCGGTTCTGCTTTGCATCAATCAGGTTCTGGCTCATGCCCGTGCAGATGCCGCCACGCTTGCGGACTTCCCGCCACATTCTCTCCAGCGCATGGAGCGAATATTCCTCGCCCCAGAGTTCATGCATCTCGTCAATATACACCCACGTCGCCACGCCGTCCGACTGGTTATACTTTATCTTTGCGGTAATGCTCTCAATCATCACAAGCATTGCCATTGCCCGCATACGCTTTCCAAGCTCCGAAAATCCATAGACCGTAAACCGGTTATCCTCTGACGTGGACTGTTCATGGGAGAATATATCTAACGTTCCGTCTGCAAAAACCTCCAGCTGCTCTGCCAGTTCTTCCGCCGAATCATTTCCACCCGCATTGTCAGCAATCAACTGCCGCATGGTGCGGATGGTCGGTGATTCAATCCGTTTCTTTTTGCTGCGCCTCCTGTCGTTTCGCTTCCTGAAATAATCATCATACATTTTGCGCACCGCCCTGTCGATGACAGCGATATGGCGGCTTGTAAGCGGCGCCGGTTTCAATGCCTGTTCGCAGATTGCATAAGCAAACTCCGCTTTTTCCGCCACAAATTTATCCCTGTCCGGCACCATATCCGGCACATGAAACGGATTGATAAAAAATACATTTTCCTCCGACTGTGTGAGGTTGATATACTGACCGCCCCACTGCTTTGCTATGCTTCGGTACTCTCCCATCGGATCGACAATCACCACATCATCATGGGAAAATGCCAGAACCTGCCCCATCTCCGCTTTTTCATTGTAGGATTTCCCGCTGCCCGGCACCCCGAACACCATTCCGTTTCCATTCTTCAATAGTTTCCGGTTGCCGATAATCAGATTTTTAGATACCTGATTAAATCCGTAGCAGTACCCCTGTGTATCATGGATTTCCTGCACATTAAACGGAATAAATACAGAAAGTTCCTCCGACGTAATCGTCCGCATGGTGTCAATAAATCTTGCCCCTGTCGGCAGTGTGGTATTCATGGCGTCTAACTGGCGGTAACTGTGCGGCACAATGTCCATGTTGTGCGTCTGCCCGATGATTCGGATTTTCTCTTTCCGCTCCTGCAGCTGCTCCATGCTGTCCGCCTTTAACAGAATTGTCATTCCCATGTACAGAAGCCTCTCGTCAAAGGCAGACAGACGGTCAAGCATTTCCTCTGTATCCCGCTGCTGTTTCCGGCGTTCATAAGAGATATTGGTGGAGAAATCATCATTTTTATTTTTCTGCTCCTGCTCCCGGTTAATACTGCGCTCATTTGACATATATTTCCGCATAATCAGTTTATAGGAATAATCGTTGTCAAGCGGTTCACAGTCCATTGCATAAATCAGCGGAAAATCCATTCCCACAATCTCATGCAGAAACTGGTCGGAGATGCCGTTGGCATACTGTCTTACAAACATGGTACACGCACACTTCCCGTCCTCCAGTTCTAGATAGTCCTTATGCTCCCGCAGGGAAGTATTGATGATGTCATTGCGCCAGTCCCGGCGCAAGTTCAGATACTCATTCCAGTCAAAGGAAAACTTCCCCTGCGAAAAATCCTTTTCCGTCCCCATGCGGTAGAAACTATGTAACGCCCGCAGCCTCTCTGTGGCGTCAAGCGGTATCAGTCCGCTCCCCAGCCTGTGAAAAAGCTGCTGGATGGAAAACTCAACGGTATGAAAATAATTTTTTGCGCTGTCAAAATCCATTTTCCGGCAGCTGATAATAAAATACTTTGACTGCAAAAGACCGCTCCTGCCGTCTGACAGACGTTCCTCAATCAGCTGGCGGTACTCCTGCGCAAGGGGTTCCATTTCCTTGTCTGCCGCTTTCTGCAAAACAGACTCCCGGAGCCGTTCTGAATCAGCATAATGGTTACAGACCAGTATCTTGTAGCTGACATTCATGGAACGCAGAAGCATTTCAAACTTTGCCGCCGTCGCCTCCTTTTCATCCTCGTCCTGCGTGGAAAAGTTGATGTCCTCAAAAAGATACATCCGGTCAAACTGATGTATGCCCTTTTCTTTGCCAAACCGGTTTGGTTTCTCCAGTTCAAAAATGCCGCTTTCTGAAATGCGGTAAATAGGTATCGTATCCTGAATGCAGAACGGTACCTTCCGTATCTTTTCTGTCAGCGGGCGGTACGGATCGCCCTTGCGTTTGAATAATGAAAACATTTTTCCCTCCATTCCTGCGCACGATTTTCCGTGCGAATCTAAATTGGATTTTTATAAAAATCTGTATAAAAAAAGGACTACCCCAAACTGATAATCCTTCCAGACGCACTTGACAAAGTGCAGTATTTCGCTATAATGAAGATAGAAAAGGGCATCGCCGATAAGCGCAATGGCATTAAGTTAAGGCTAATTATGAGAGAAGTTGGTATCTTTTTTCGATACTAACTTCTCTTTTCATTTTCTTGTCACAGATTAAATTCCATACATTAATCAAAAAAATGTACGACAAATAGACAAGAGCAATACCCTTGTCAAAAATTGATACATTTTTCGATATTTTATGCTATTCTATACATGAAGCTTATTGCTTGTTTGACTTTCATTTCTCGTGGTCTTGAGTGCCCGGGGCGAATGGGCAGTACATATCTGGCAATGAGCAGTTCAACATCAGGTGGGTTATTTATACTTAACAGGAAATCACGGCATATATGTACAGCAACAGAAAAGTTGATTTTATATTCATATTTTCTGGAACCCTTTTCTATGACTACGTGCGAGGTAATCAATTCAGAAAAGTTATACATTATTAGCCCTGCGAAAATTTCTTGGAGTATATAGTCCACCTTTTTCGAATGAAAATGAAGTAATCCTATAGTATATTTTAAATCTCTAAAAGATGTTTCAATTCCCCACCTCATGCCGTATAGTTTCTTTAGTTCATCTGAAGGAAATTCTACTGCGTCCAGATTGGTTACTACAACTTCATATGAATTATCTGATATTGGAAAACGTACAATTCTAAATGGTAGATGATACAATACTGCAGGATCTGATTTTTTACTTTTTGACGGCAGATAATCGAACGTACATTTATGTGATATCCATCGATATGTATTCTTCTGCTGCAATAAATTCTTCATTTCATTTGTCTGTTTCCGAGTTAAATTTAAATCTATATACTCATCAAATTCCTCTGTGTCAGGTAAGTCTAAGCCGTGCAAAATGCCTGTTTTGTACTTGCCAAAATCCTTTACTCGTATAAGGTAGAACCAACCTTTTTCTTGTATATGTGCCATGTTGTTATACGACTCATACCCTCTGTCCGCAGTAACAATGGTCTTTGTGGTAAAATCAGATCTATCAACCATTTCAATTAATGCTTTGTTTTCTCCGGCTTCTTTAGCTTTATAAACTATAGCATCTTCATATGTGTGAGAGAGAAGGTTGTATAAAGCATTAAGGTGAAGGAGATTGTAGGGTTTTACGCCTTCTTTTGTTTGAAAAAAAGACGCTTTGTCCCTCGGATTAGTTGCAATTTGAATATCTGAACCATCAATAGCTAAAAGTTTATATCCCCTATAATTATCGCTTCGGGCTGTTTGGGAAGCGAACTCTTAAAAAAGATTTTCCAGTGCGGCTGGTAGGATTTTCTTTCTCTGCTGAACAAATGCTGATGATGTTGCGGTAGTGGTACTGCAACCAAACTGTCGTAATAGTTCGTTCGTTAAAGTAGCCCCCTCCATCGTTAGCAATGACAAAATCATATTTTCATATGGAATTTTCCTATTTCTTGTAAAATTCACATCGGGGTCAGAAACAAGTCCTGTTAAATCCTGCTTCTGCTTATTAATGAGATTCAATAATAAGTTTCTTAATTTCTGTGAGTTTCTATTCATGCGATTTCCTCCTTGTAAATAGATGTTTTCTAATTACAAGAGCCGCTTTAGCTACCTCTCAAAATTCTCAGTAGCTAAAGCGGCCGCATTTTATGACTGATTTGTCAATAGTTTATTGCAAAAAAAATCCCACACCACATTTCTGTGATGTGAGATTTCCTTAACTTAATGCCATTGACCGGATGGTGTGGTACCTTTTTTCACGACTCGTGCGTCTGCACGCACGAGTCGTGAGTTCGGTCTCCGCTCCGCTTCGGTCGGTGCATAACAGATATGTTAAAAGATTGAAGGTGGTTATTTCTGTGTAATGACTAGCACATTACCTTCAGATTCTTTTATCACATTCCAAAGAAACTGTTTCGAGGTGCGGTCACTATAAAGGAACTGCAGATCGTTCACCGTCACATTACGTTTACCGATATAAGCTTCGTACATCGTGCGATTGTCAGTCAGTAATGCTTTTTTGGCAGCTTTCTTATATTTTGTCCAACTTGTAAAGCGCTGCTTGCTGCGGACATAAAAGTTCATTTTGGTAGCAGTCATCGTCGGATAATAAGAGGCATTAAAATGATGGCTGCTCTTGATGTAAGAGTCTGTCACATTAAAATAGGTATGTAAGATGCGCCCTTTGCGGTCCGGCGTCGGATCATCCCAAGTAGCATCCAGGTGATACCAGTCATTGCCTAATTTTACGAGATTCCATGCATGATTCATAGAACCATTGGCGTCGGTTGCCGTTCCGTAAATGTATTTGGATGTGATTCCAGAGCAGGTAAAGAGCAATTGCAACGCCTGCGCATAGCCGTCGCAGACTGCTTCGTGATTGACGAGTGCGCCATAGGCCTCATATACGTCTGATGAGGTAGAATGCGTACTATAATGGCATTGTTTTACCAAATGATCGTGCAGTGCCAGTTCTTTTTGGTAATCCGTCATCGACGGCTTGATCTTTGCTTTCAAAACGGCGTTTACCACCCGATAAAGACGTTTTGCTTTTGTCTCGTTGTTGGGAATGGCTTTGTGCTGCATAATCGCTGCATAGACATAGTAAGCGGGTTTGAGTTGTATTTTAATCGTTGTTTTCGGTGCCAGACGGTTGTTCGTTGTTTCCTGATAGTTGGCAGAGCCAAAAGTAGGATCGATATAGGAATTAATGTCTTGGATCTGTGAAGGGTTAAGCCTGGTCGTATAAAAGGAAAAGGAACCTGAGCCGGACAAGATCTCCTCTTCCAGCCTTGCTGCGATCTGCTTTATATCAGAATAGGTTTCTAATTGTTCGTTCGCTGTAGGAATGATCTTCTTACAGAATTGCTCATTTTGCGTAAAGAGAATCAAAAAAGCAGCAATTCCAATACATATCAGATTTCTTGTTAGCCGTAAAATCGGAGATGTATTAGAACGCTGCCTCATCATAATCTGCTATTCCTTTCTCAATTGGCAATTACATCTTGAAACGAACCAGAGATTCATCTAATGCACGTGCCATATCTTTCAAACTTTCCGATGCATTTTCCAATGAGTTCATTGTATCGCTCATGCCAAGTGCAGAGTCCATTGTTGCCTGTGTGGAGGACTCATTTTGCTCTGCGATAGATGCGAGATTTGTTACAATATCCTGTATCGAATCACCAGACTGGCTGAGTACGCTGATCTTATTGCGGATCGTATCAATATCGCGCAGGGAATTATTAACGCCAAATGCAACAGCACTTGATTTATCCATTGTGTCATCCAGCTTTTTCTGCTGTTCGTGAATTTTATTCTTCACGTCACCCATCATTTCAACCATGCGGTCTGCTTCTGCAATGATATTAGCGATAATATCAGCGACATTTTCTGCGGTCGAATTAGATTGATCGGCAAGTTTGCTAATCTGTGTCGCCACAACGGAGAAACCGCGTCCGGACTCGCCGGCACGTGCTGCTTCGATATTAGCATTCAAAGATAGCAGATCGGTTTCTTCGGCAATGCTTTGAATCATATTGATTGCCGTTTGGATCGATTCTACAGAAGAGTGCAAAGCATTGATCTGTTCTGCAACATTGGTGATCGTATCTATGGTTTCTTCATTAGAAGCATTTAGCTGGTGAATGATTGCTTCAGAGGCCTGTTCTGCTTCTGACATTTGGTTGGCGTGCTGCGTCAGAGAATCCATAATGTGTGAAATATAGGAAATCTCATTCGCCATGCCCTGTACGTTACCGATAGCCACGGTGGTTTCCTCATTTTGAGTGACAGACGCATCAGTGATGCCGCGCATAGAATCACATACGGAATCCACAGTGGTTCGTGTGGACTGTGCCATATCGGTCAACTGATTTGCTGAGTTGATCAGACTTTCTGAAGATTGTTTGATATTATCAACAATCTTGCGCAACTCTTGCTGTAATTGTACGGAACTGCGGTAAATATCACCAAGCTCATCGTTTCGTTTCACATGTTTTTGCTTTGGAACGACGCCAAATTCACCCTGTGCCAATTTGGCAAGGAAATGTTTGGTGGACTTCATAACCGTGACCATTCGTGTCGTCAGGAAGATGATCAAAACTGCTGCGAGCACCAACAGAACGATGGAAATCAATGTGATTCGTCTCGTCTGTGCAGCAATTGTTTTTTTTACGTCTGTTGCATCTTTAGCGACACCTATACCTCCGGCAATTGTGCCATCAGCATTTACGAGAGGTTGATACAATACATAATATTCTTTGCCATAAAGCTCTACATTTGACAGGAATACAGTCTTGCCTTTCATGATCTTCTCGTAGACTGCAGAATCTGCCGGGGTACCGTTAGCCGGTGCACCGGTATCGCTGCGAAGCGTAGTAACCAGACGCATACCGTTAAAGTAAAGCGTAATATCATAGTTAGTGCGTTTTTTCAAAGCATCGATCAGATCAGTATTACCTGAGATACTAACATCACCCTTTTTGATCTTGCCGGATTTATCCTGTTCATAATCGCCCTGATAGAGATTACTGTAAGTTTCATCCAGCGAAATAGCAACGATCTTCAAAGCATCATCGATCTCGTTCTCAACCGACTTGGTCAATGACTGACGGCTGAATACAGTGATAAGGATGCAGATCAACATCATAGGTGCCAGACAAAGAAGCAGCATTTTGCGCGAAAATGTCAGAAGACGAAAACGCTTGGCAGTACTCACGCTTCTTGCTGTGCGGTCTTTCCGTTTCTTCTTTGGCCGTTCCTTTTTAATAGCAGTTGTTTTTTTTGATTTTTCCCGTTTGTGTTTTGAACCTACAGAACGCTTTGGTTTCGAGATGGTGTTCTCATCCATGGCTTTCTTTTTGTGCGGTATTTTCAGTTTGCCCATTATAAATTCCTCCTCCGGTAAAGTAAGTATATTCCCCAATATATCTGTCTTATCATACCGTTCATTTGATAGGATCTGTAATATATATCCTACATTTGTAAAGAATATTATATCATACCGATCGGTGCTGCGAAAGTACTTTTTAATTCGAAGTCCCGGTTTGGCACAGAGAATATGCGCAATTAAGGTTTTGGAAAAATAAGTATTGAAAAAGCCAGGCGGTTGCGGGGACAGCTAAGTAGTGGTACAATAATACAGGTATTGCTATATGGGGTAGGGGGAAGTTTACCCTGAGACAATAGGAATGTAAGGAGAAATATGGAGGAAGTATGAAACGATTAATTAGCATAATATTGATGGCAGCACTGTTGTCATTATGTCTGACCGGATGTGGTGACACAAGAGAAAATGCAGATAAGAGCACTGCAAAGACGACGAAGAAAGAATCTTTTGCGGAGAAGAAAGATGCAGACACCTCTAACAGTCAATATTTGACGGGAAAACATCATGCAGAGATTGTGATTGCAGAGTATGGCAAGCTGGAATTAGAGTTGGATGCAGATATTGCACCGATCACGGTAACCAATTTTGTTAATCTGGCGAAGAAAGGGTTCTATAATGGCTTGACTTTTCACAGGATCATGTCCGGATTTATGATCCAAGGGGGCGATCCGAATGGAGATGGCACCGGTGGATCCGAGGAGACGATCAAAGGTGAGTTTAAGTCAAATGGCGTAGAGAATACGATGTCTCATAAACGTGGTGTAATTTCTATGGCACGTACGCAAAATGATCCGGACAGCGCCAGCAGTCAGTTTTTTATTGTACAGGCGGATTCCGACTTTTTGGATGGAGATTACGCAGCATTTGGTAAAGTGACTGCCGGAATGGACATCGTCGATAAAATCTGTCAGTCTGTGCAGCCAATCGACAACAATGGTACGGTGCCTGCAGATCAGCAGCCGAAGATTACTGCGATCAAAGTGATTGACTAGAATACAATAGTAAAAGTCCATTTGCATGATAGTCCTCCGTCAATGAGACCGGGGAGCCGTGTGTGATAAATATTTAGAAGGAATGAGTTAGTGGATGAAGAAATCAGTAAAACGATCTTTGGATGCTTATATTCGCCAAATGGATCGAATTGATCTGCGCGTGATCGCCTGCGTTATACTATTAAATGTGTTTGGTTTGATCATGATATATAGTGCATCGGCATACAGTTGCAGTACACTGGCAAAGTACAATTATGATTCCTTGTTTTTATTAAAAAAACAGGGGATATTTGTGCTGGCAGGCATTGTTGTGATGTTATTATTACAGTATTTTAATTACAACTATCTGCAAAAGCTTGCACCGATCATCTTTTTGGTTTCAGTGGGATCTCTCTTTTTGCTGAGAACGGGGCTTGCTGTACGCTCTCATGGTGCAGCGCGCTGGATCCGCCTGGGACCGGTTCAATTGCAGGTTGCCGAATTGGTTAAGATTGCGATGGTCATCATGATCGCAGCATTTGTGGCGAAACATGCCAATCAGGTACAGCGGTTCAAAAATATGGCAGTGTATTTGTGGTTATTCTTTACGATCATACCAGCGGGGATGGTCATGTTCCTTAGTAATAACCTGTCATCAGCGTTGATCATTTTAGGGATTGGTTTTATGCTTTCGTTTGTGTTTACCAATCAGGAGAAACTGCATGGTATCATTGCCGGGATTGGTCTGATCGGCATTTTTGTAGGAAGAAAACTTCTTGCTAAGAATCTGCCGACGCAAAAACAGCTAAATGCTTCTTCGTCATCTTTCCGTATGGGGCGTTTTTATGCGTGGATAGATCCGGAGCGTTATGCAGGAGATCAAGGATTTCAGCCATTACAGGGCAAATATGCTGTTGCCTCCGGCGGTTTATTTGGCAAGGGGTTAGGCAACAGTGTGCAAAAATTAGACAAAATTCCTGAGGCACAGAACGATATGATCTTTTCTATCGTTTGTGAGGAATTGGGATTGGTGGGAGCGGTAGTTTTACTGGCTATGTTTTTATTTTTGATCTACCATTTGATTCGAATTGCTGTAAATAGTGAGAATTTATTTGGTAAAGTGTTAGTCATGGGAATTGCGTTCCACATTTCATTACAGGTACTTATCAATGTTGGCGTTGTAGTGACGATTATCCCGAATACGGGAGCATCGCTTCCATTTATCAGTTATGGTGGATCTGCGGTGTTGTTTACGTTAGCGGAAATGGGGATTGTGCTATCTGTAAACAGGTATCACATGCGACGCAGTTTACAGCGTAAACGTGCTGAACTGGAGAAGGAGGAAGAACAGTGACAACACAAAAGTTATGTCCAAATTGTTTTCAAAAGGGGACATATTTGGGGGGAAGATGCGAAAAATGTGGCTATGTAAAGGAAGATCGTCCGCAGTGTGCGCTGCCGGATGATTATGTATTGGGACAGCATTACGCGGTGGGCCGTGTGATCACACAGGATGATGTCATGATCACGTATCTGGCGCAGGATCTACGTACTGAGAAGATCTATGCGTTGCGGGAGTATTTCCCGGCTGCATGGGCGGTGCGTTCCGGTGATGG
>OJNY01002001.1_pt1 | contig 11365 bp, 10 predicted proteins | sample 1597931 | NCBI WGS metagenome assembly OJNY01 (sample SAMN01915209, study PRJEB22387) | human gut metagenome | isolation source: stool | host: Homo sapiens | place: USA
TATTGTATAATATCAAACAACTCTTTGCATGCCGGATAAATCTGTCTGAACTGATTATATCTGACATTATATCTGGCCGTAAGTTCAGGATCCGGTTCAACAGTGTCAACAACCTTAACGATCTTATCGGCCATCTCTTCAACACTTGCATATTCGCCATTGGCAACAGCCGCTAACATTGCACCGCCCATTGAAGGTCCCTGTTCGCTTTCGATGACATCGACCTTAATTCCAAGTACATTGGCTATTATTTTCTTCCAAAGAGGGCTCTTGGCTCCGCCGCCGCAAATCTTGGTTCTCTCTATTTTAATTCCGAGTGACTTGGCTACCTCAAATGAATCCCTGAGTGCAAATGCCACGCCTTCCAGCACTGCCTGTGTCATATCAGCCCTCGTGGTATCCATCGTCATTCCGATAAACGTACCTCTCGCATTCGGATTATTATGCGGAGAACGTTCTCCCATAAGATAAGGAAGAAAATATACATGATTAAGTCCAAGTTCTCCTATCTCTTTCTGCTCTGCTGCATAATCTTTGGTTCCGATGATTTCATCCATCCACCACTTATTGCATGATGCTGCTGAAAGCATACATCCCATAAGATGATAATGACCGTCTGCGTGGTCAAATGAATGTAATGCATTATTCTTATCAACTCCGAACTTGTCCGACGAGATAAAAATAGTTCCGCTTGTTCCGAGTGATATATTACACTTGCCGTCTCCGACTGTTCCGGTTCCGACTGCAGCTGCAGCATTATCTCCGGCTCCGGCTGCGATTATACATGTCTGCGGGATTCCAAGCTCATCTGCTATCTCAGGAAGTACGCAGCCTACTTTCTCATAGCTTTCATATACTGTAGCAAGCTGTTCCGGCTTTACTCCGCATATATCGCACATTTCCTTAGACCAGCATCTGTTCTTAACGTCAAAAATAAGCATTCCCGATGCATCTGACACATCCGTACAGAATACTCCCGAAAGCTTATATGCTATATAGTCTTTAGGAAGCATTATTTTTCTGATTCTTGCAAAATTCTCAGGCTCATTATTCTTGACCCAGAGGATCTTAGGTGCTGTAAATCCCGTAAATGCTATATTTGCTGTATATTGTGAGAGCTTGTCCTTACCGATCACATTATTAAGGTAGTTCGTCTCTTCAACAGTTCTTCCGTCATTCCAAAGAATCGCCGGTCTGATAACTTCGTCATTCTCATCAAGAATAACAAGTCCGTGCATCTGACCGCCGAAGCTGATTCCGGCAACTTTGCTCTTATCCACGTCCGCAATAAGTTCCTTGATTCCTTCCATGGTATTACTAAACCAGTCTTCCGGTTTCTGCTCAGACCATCCCGGATGCGGAAAATATAATGGGTATTCTCTTGAAACAATGTTAACAATTGTTCCGGCAGAGTCCATCAAAAGCAGCTTAACTGCCGATGTACCCAGATCAACGCCTATGTAAAACATCTCATTCCTCCTTGCGCTTTTTAAGCGTACCATATCACTCTTATGATATTATAAAAGCATGAGAACTTCAACGATAGAATGCCATAATAATTTGACACAAATACCGTCAAAAATTAATGAATTTAATAAATAGTGTAATTTTATCTAAAAATTAATGTAATTCCCTACTAATGCTTTCATTGTTTAAATATTATAATCTCTGATATAATGTATAAGTAAAATAAAACGAGGAGGTTTTCTTATGACAAAGATTACTAAAAAAATTATCACTTTTATGCTTATGGCTCTTATGCTTCTTGCAATGCCTTTAACTGCATTTGCGGAAGATGAGACAGCAAAAGCTCCATTTGATGCCAATGGCAAGTATAACGCAAGACTCGGCATCCAGGCCACAACGGCCGACGGCCAGATCTGGTTAGCCAGAATCGGTTACTATTCATCAAGAGACGACGGCGACAAGGTCACATCCGACAAAAAAGCAGAATTTGACGCAGGTACATTTACGGATGCAGTCATTGAAGGCAACGGCACATACACGGTGTCATATAAGACATCTAATTTCGGCGGTGCCGTAAATCTTCAGCAGCTCCAGGTAGCAACTGACATTCCTATGGAAAATGACCTTACATTCTCGGATCTCAAGGTTGAAATCAACGGAAATACTGTAGTTACATACAAGGATGTATATATCGACGAGGATGCTTACGCCATTCCTTATACATGTCTTCTCGCATATAATAACTGGAGAAATGACCTTAAGAGCCGTGATGACTGTATGACTGCCGAAAATGTTTTTCCTGAGACAGGTGATGTGGAAGTCAAACTTACATTCACAGTAAGCGGATTTGCATATGATGCTCCTACAGAAGCTCCTACAGAGGCTGAGACAACAGCAGCTGCCGCTACAAAGGCTGCCGAAAACGCAGCTTCGGATTCTTCTTCAACTGGCTTACCGCCCGTTGCTATCATCGGTATCATCGCAGGTGTTGTAGTTGTAGTTGTAATTGTGGTTGTAGCAGTAAGCGCTTCCAAGAAAAAGAAAGCATAATAACTGTTCCATATAAATTACACGGCTGCAAGAATCCAAAGTTCTTACAGCCGTGTATATTTTTGTTCTTATTGTACCTTGGCAAATTTGTGTTCAAAATCAGCCAGTGACATCGGTTTGCCGAAATAATATCCCTGAATATAATCCGGTCCGATATGCTTAATGCGTTCAAGTTCCTCTTCCGTTTCTATTCCTTCTATACAGAATTTGGAATTAATACTGTGAGCCATCTGGGCCAGGTATTTAAGCAGGTTATATTCATAGTCATTCTTAAGTGCTTTCAGCGTAAATGACCGGTCAATTTTAATAACATCCGGTGTCAGGTTAAACAGATAATGGAAGTTGGAATATCCTGTTCCAAAATCATCCAATGCTATCGATATCCCGTATTTGCGAAGGCCTTCGCAGAAACTTATAAAGTTCTCGTTCGATTCCACAAAGCCGCTCTCCGTAAGTTCCACCACAAGATTACCCATTTTAAGTCCTGACTCTTTCATGACCTTAATAATTTCTGAGAGTACATTACTCTTAAGCACCTGTACATATGAAAGATTAAATGACACATGAAAATCCGGCAGAAACTTCTGCATATATGTACATGCATATATAGCTTGTGATAAAACCCATTTGCCAACCGGAATTATCAGACCGCTTTCTTCAAGAATCGGTATAAATTCCATAGGTGACAACGGTCCCGTTTCAGGAGTATTGAATCTGAGTAATGTCTCCGCATGCGAAAATCTGCCGCTTTCGATATCTATAATCGGCTGAAATAATGTGGTAAATCCATTAAATCCGTCGTCCACGCTTTTTCTCAGCACCTGAAGTATCTTACGTCTTCTGACAAAATCCCTGTAATCCTTATCCTTATATACGTAAAACGCGGTTCCGGACACTTCTCTGGTTCTGCCAAGTGCGAATTCGGTAAGTTTCATCAGTTCGTTATAATTCATGCCTTCTGACTCTTCAACATCGACCGCTCCTGCTGAAACCGTGAAAAATACTTCATAATGGCTTTCCTCTATAAATGCCGTAACTTTATTCGCAACCATTTCGTATAATGCATGTGCAGAATCGACATTATATCTGTTATAATCCAGAACCATAAACTCATCCGTACCGTCAAGCTTATATAATTTCTGATTCTTGCCTACGCATTCCGATATGCAGTCGGAAGTTTTCTTAAGAACCTTCTCACCATACTCGGGCCCGAAATTCTCGACAATCTCTCGGAACTCATCGATTCCGAATCTGATAAGAAACGCACCGTTATCCTTATTGACATATTTGACAAGGTCTTCCTTCAGAAAGGCTTCACCTCTGAGTCCGCTGATGTTATCGGCGCGCTGTTTCTCTCCGATTTCATTAATACAGCCAACCAAAGCAATTGGATCACCATTCTCATTTCTTACAAGCCGGCCTCTGCAGCTTATCCACACTGCTTCGCCCATCCTGTTGGTCCACCTGTATTGAAGATTATGAAAACTGTAGTTAGCATCCGAAAATATTTTTGAAATATCATGTGAAAGTGTGTACCAATCATCCGGATGTGTCAATTCCTTAAGGTGCTCATTTACATTCGTAAATCTGCTCGCCGGCAGTCTAAACCGCTCTACCGCCGTCGGTGATATACAGTACACATCATTTACCAGATCATAGACGTACAAATAATCGTCCATGCATGGGCTTAACGCATGGATGATTTTCTCATATTGTTCCAGCGATACTTTGCTTTCCTTTGAATCAGACATTATTCCTCCGCGATTATTATTCTAATGTATCTCCCAGATGCTTAATTGAATCTGATATATTATTAGATACCTCTTTGATTCCTTTATATATAGCAGCTGAGTGTTTTGAAAGGTCACCCATCTGTTTAGCTACAACTGCGAATCCCACTCCTGCATCTCCCGACCTTGCAGCTTCTATCGAAGCATTGAGTGTAAGCATATTCTGTCGTGATGCTATTGTCTCAAGTTCCTTCGTCTTGTCCGAAATCGATTTAACGTCCAACTTCAGGCTTTCGATTTCATTACTGACGCTTTCTATACTTTCATGGGCTTTATTCTCCATATATGCCAGATTGGCCATTTCGTTAACCGTATCTGCAAGAAGCTGTGCAGCCGCTCTGATTGCGCTTTCTTCTCTTACAGGCACTTTCTTAAGCGCATCTATGTATTCTTCCTTTGAAATTCCAAGCTCATCCGCGATATGTTCAAACTCCGCGATATCCGGTTCTTTAGGAAGAACCTGTCCGCCGATTATAGCTCCGACTTTCTCACCGTTAACTATAATATCTGATGCAAAATCCATCAATCCTGCATGGCAGTAGTAAACGCCTTTGCATTCGTTGTCACACTTTACGCATCTTCTGTTACCTTCAGGTGATCTACGGGTGTATTTCATACAAAAATCGGTAAAATTACTTCCTTCTGTTATATAATTGCCGTCCTGGTCAACTGCGATTGCTGCCAGTCCGGTTGCGTTTGAAAACATGTCCTGGATTTTCTGAAGCTTATCCAAATCCATAAAATCTTTTAAGTACATAACCAAACCTCCAAATACATTTTATATAGTTCATTTTATCACTTATTCTGACAAAAGTCCATAGCACACAATGTCATATTATGTCACCTGCTGACGATTTTCTGGCTTTTTTAAATAATTCTCCGTCCTTTTTGGTGATTATAGTATTTCTGATACCTTGTGAATCGCACACCCTTAGTCCGATATTGCCTTTACGTATGTCCGGATGCCGCAGTATGCACATGCCGTCGGATGTCACATCATCTTTCACAATCGCAATATAGCTGAATTTCTCATCCTCATACGGAACATCCGCCTCCTTGATGAGTTTATGTATCCGGCTTCTGGCCACTCTCACCGAAAAATGGCACCAGTCATCTTTATCAAGTCCGCACTTATTCTCATGCGTGCACGGAGCTGCTATATGCATGCCTCCGGCAAGAAAATATTCCCTTGCATGTGATATGACTTCAAACCCTTCCTTTGTTCCCGGTTCAACGATAAGGAGCATCTTGTCAGCCATATTCCAAAGCCTGTCAAATACATTCTCCCTGTCCTGTAATTTTATTTCATTAATCATATACGATGACATAACAAGGTCAGCATGCCGGTCCGCGTTATCATTAAGGATATCCTCATCATACCACTGCGCTTTTACCGTAATTTCCGACTGCATTGCGGCAAATATCTCCATCCCGCATTTTCTCATACAGTCTTCACGCTCTATCAGGCTTAAATGCCCAAGGGCAAACATATCAGCTGCTGCCAATGATGCTGCACCGGTTCCGGCTCCGACATCAATCACCGTATCTATATTAATATCATTGTACATCAGAGATTTTTCCAATGCACTCCTGACTGCCGCATATGTCGCCGGCATTCTTACCGCGGCATATACCAGGGCCTGCAATTCATCGGAAATAAGTCTTTGGGATGTCTTATTGGATGAATGATAATTATTACTTATCTTTGCCGATACCGCAGCAAGATCTCCCGGCCGGATTCCATACAGTCTTTCTTCTATTATTTGTCTTGCAATATCAATGTAGTCCATTATGCCCGTCATCCTTTCTCCAATCATCGATACTCGTCCTTCACTGCCGTCACAGCTTCCTCATCAGCATCCTTTATGGCTCTGTCATAGCCTTTAAGCGCCGCAAATGAGGCGAACTGTGCCGCCCTTCCCTCCATAGTCATATGGGGTCTGGTCTCCGATACATGGTGCGCCATATTAATAATGTCACCGTAACTTTCCTCCGCCGTGCCATTGCAGGCGGCATGCATCGTATACTCAATGATATCCTGTTCCATTATGCCTTATGACCTCCAATCTGACCGTTACGTTCTATTGCCGTGGCGCCTTCCTCAAAATTCATCCCGCGAAGCAGTGCATTCTTTCCGTAACGCTTCTTGATATCCAGAATAGCATGCTGAATTCGTTTCTCTTTCTCAATATCATGACCGCCATCATCCTGTTTCACGCCGAGTTCATTATCTTCGGTAAAAAATTCCAGCTGTCCCTGCCTTACGTCATTATATGCTTCCGATTCGGGAACAACATGACATGCCGCAACATTAAGGCGTCTTATAAGAAGATCGCGGTTGGTTATCCTATCATACAATCCGGTCACAGCTTCCGTTATAATCCGCGTGGAAGATGTCCTTATATCAAGGTTAACTGTTCCGTGTGCATGCTTTGGTATCCGTCTTCCATAACGGTCAATTACCGTATCTCCTGAATATGAGCCAGACACATTCTCAACATCATACCCAACCGTTATCACCATCTGATCCGTCACAAGTCCTTTATCAACCAGATCCAGCACCAGAACATCAGTCATCTCTTTAATGACTATGCGTGCTTTTTCAAATGTGTACGGTTCCTTAAGGACCTGACCGGAACTAAGACTATTCGCAGACGGTGTATAAGCCTTGGCATCGGCTATTGTGCACGGTTCCCATCCCCATGCATGATCTATCAGAAGCTCTGCATTCACCCCGAAAAGCTTATACAACAGATCCTCGTTATAATAATCGCTGTCTCTGCCAACGGAACATCTGGCAACATCTCCCATTGTATAAATGCCCTTGGACGCCAGCTTAGAGGCATATCCTCTTCCGACCCGCCAGAAATCCGTAATAGGCTTATGATTCCACAACAGTTTCCTATAGCTCATCTCGTCGAGTCCCGCTATCCTGACACCATTCTCATCCGGCGGCATATGCTTGGCAACAATATCCATCGCGATCTTACACAGATACATATTCGTGCCTATTCCTGCAGTTGCCGTAATTCCCGTAGTATCAAAAACATCTCTTATCATACGCATGGCAAGTTCGCGCACACTGATTCCATATGTATTAAGATAAGATGTAACATCCATAAACACTTCATCTATCGAATATACCAGTATATCCTCCGGGGCGACATATTTAAGGTATATGCTGTATATCCGCTTGCTGTATTCAATATACCTGGCCATCTGCGGTCCGGCAGCTATATATGACACCTTCATGTCCGGGTGATTCTTCAATTCATTATCATCATACGATTCTCCGATAAAACGCCGGCCCGGTGCTCTGTACAACCGCTCTTCATTAACTTCCTTAAGCCTCTCTATAACTTCAAACAGCCTGGCCCGTCCCGGAATTCCGTATGCCTTAAGCGACGGCGACACGGCAAGGCATATCGTCTTCTCGGTGCGCGCGACATCCGCCACCACAAGATTCGTGCCAAGTGGGTCGAGACCGCGCAGAACGCACTCGACCGATGCAAAAAAAGATTTCAGATCTATCGCTATATACCAATGCTCCGGCATATGTCATACCTCCAATAAAATAAGTATAACACACGCCGGAGCATATTGCAAACATATGTTCTGTTATGTTAAAAATTGTCAAAATCCACTAAACGATTATTCCGCCGCACAAAATGCTGTCGTCCACATAAAATACCGCTGACTGGCCCGGAGTTGCCGCACGCATCGGCTCATCAAATTCCGCTATTATGCCGCCATTACCGTCAGGCATCAGCGTGCACAAAGCTGCTTCCTGCGAATATCTGAGCTTGCCGGCCGCACGCACCGGTCCGGTAATCTCCGGAACAGCCATGTAATTGACATCACAGACATTGACACGACTCTTCATAAGTTCTTTGGCCGTACCCAGCGTAACCGTATTGTCAGCCGGATTAATCCTCAGCACAAATCTCGGCTCGCCAAAAGCTATCCCAAGTCCCTTTCTCTGTCCCACAGTATAATGAATAATACCTTTATGACGTCCCAGTACATTGCCATGCGTATCCACAAAATCTCCCGGAACATCCTGAATCCCGGTCTCTGACCTGATAAATGCCGCATAATCTCCGTCAGGAACAAAACATATATCCTGGCTGTCTTTTTTATAGGCTACCGGAAGATTATTCTGTTCCGCAATGCGGCGCACATCTTCCTTCTCATAACCGTAAATAGGGAACAATGTATGCTTAAGTTCCTCCTGCGTGAGATTATATAACACATATGACTGGTCTTTATTAAGCGAAGCAGATTTTGCAACACTGTAGCGTCCGTTAGGCAACCTGACAATTCTGCCATAGTGTCCTGTTGCTATATAATCCGCGCCTATTTCTATTGAACGGTGCAGCAAAGACTCCCATTTGATATATCTGTTACATGCGATACACGGGTTTGGAGTTCTTCCTTTATAATATTCATCTATGAAATAGTCTATAACCTTATGTCTGAATTCATCCCTGAAATTCATTACATAGTATGGGATTCCTAATACGTCCGCTACGCGCCTGGCATCATCGACTGCCGACAAACCGCAGCAGCCACCGTTCTCTGCCATATCAAGAGGGTTCTCCTCCTGCCATATCTGCATGGTTACGCCGATTACATCATATCCCTGTTCTTTTAAAAGAAGGGCTGCCACGGAGGAGTCAACTCCTCCGGACATCCCTACAACAACCTTGCCTTTATTCATTAATATTCTTCTCCGGGTGCTTCTTCTTTCTCGCTGATATCATTAACCGGTCTCTGAAGGCCTTCTATCTTAATGTGATGTTTCTCAGCATAGTCCCAAAGGGCTGCATGTATTGCTTCCTCTGCAAGCAATGAACAATGCACTTTCACAGGAGGCAGTCCGTCAAGTGCTTCCATAACCGCTTTATTGGTTATCTGAAGTGCCTCATATATTGTCTTGCCTTTGACAAGTTCAGTAGCCATACTGCTTGTAGCAACCGCAGCGCCACAGCCGAAAGTCTTGAACTTACAGTCCCTGATAACCTGATTTTCATCAATATCAAGGTACATTCTCATAATATCTCCGCATTTGGCATTGCCGACTGTACCGACACCGGATGCGTTCTCTATCTCACCCACATTACGCGGATGATTAAAATGATCCATTACTTTCTCACTATACATATGTCAAAATCCTTTCTATTATTTGTTCTTTGCAACAAAATCAGCATAGAGCGGCGACATGCTTCTGAGTCTCTCGATGATTTCTTTAAGCTTGTCAACCGTAAAATCAATATCTTCCATAGTGGTCTTCTCTGAAAGAGTAAGTCTTAATGAACCATGTGCAATTTCATGAGGCAGTCCAATCGCAAGAAGTACGTGCGAAGGATCAAGTGAACCCGACGTACATGCAGAACCGCTTGAACCGCAGATTCCGTTCTGGTCAAGTAAGATAAGCATTGACTCACCTTCGATAAATCTGAAACAGAAATTAGCATTATTCGGAAGTCTGTTGGTTCTGTGTCCGTTAAGCCTTACATATGGAATCTCGTTAAGCACACGCTCAATAAGGTGATCACGGAGCTTGGTCTCGTACGCCATTCTCTCATTCATCTGTTCAACAGCAAGTGAAGCTGCCTTGGCCATTCCGACTATTCCCGGTACATTATGTGTTCCGGCTCTTCTGCTTCTCTCCTGTGAACCGCCGTGTATAAACGAACGTATCTTAACACCCTTACGGATATACATAAATCCGATACCCTTAGGGCCGTTGAACTTATGTCCGCTCGCACTTAACATATCAATATTCATCTCATCAACATTAATCGGAATATGTCCGAATGCCTGAACCGCATCAGTATGGAAAAGTGCACCTGCTTCATGTGCAATCCTGCCGAGTTCGGCAATAGGCTCTATTGTTCCGATTTCGTTATTGGCAGTCATGATCGATACAAGAATGGTATCAGGTCTTATCGCTGCCTTAAGTGCCTCCGGTGAAACAAGTCCGTTCTCATCAACATCAAGGTATGTTACCTCTATGCCGTATTTGGCAAGCCATTCGCATGTATGGAGAATCGCATGATGCTCAATCTTACTGGTTATGATGTGCTTACCCTTGGATGCGTAAGCTTCCGCTGTAGCCTTAAGTGCCCAGTTATCAGACTCACTTCCTCCGCCTGTAAAATATATCTCGGAAGCATCTGCTCCTATAGCCGATGCAATTGTCCTTCTGGCCTCGTCAACAGCCTTACCTGCCTCTCCGGCAAATGAATATATACTTGAAGGGTTACCGTAATGCTTGGTAAAAAACGGCAGCATAGCATCCAGTACCTCAGGATAGGTCTGGGTAGTAGCTGCGTTGTCTAAATAAATTGTCTTCATATCGCCACTTCCTTATAAGTCTCTTAATCTGTAATGATTATAACACAATATTCCTCACGGTCAAGCCGGGTAAAATATAATATTTCTCATTATTATGCGCGAAAAAACGCTTTAAATACTGTAGTTCTCAGGATTATTATTCTGCCATTCCACAAGATCCGCGAGTGTTATATGATCAACCACTCCGTTAATGGCATCGTTAAGTCGTCTCCACAATTCCTTGGTTGCACAGGTTTCCATTTTAGTACATGCAACCGCATCCTCACCAACACATGCAACCGGTGAAAGTGAGCCTTCCGTAAGCCTTAATATCATACCGACCGTATATTCATCCGGACGTCTGGTCAGTGTATATCCTCCCTGGGCTCCTCTTACACTTCTTACAAAATGCGCACTGTTGAGAATTGAAATTATCTGTTCAAGATACTTGTCCGATATATCCTGTCTCTTGGCTATGTCCTTGATACTTACGGGTCTGGTCGCACTGTTGACCGCGATATCAAGCATAAGCCTCAAAGCATATCTGCCTCTGGTAGAAATCTTCATAACTAATTCCTCCTTCTACAGTATAGTATAACCGATAATTCATAGTATTTCAATATGAATTTTATCAATCTTCATCCTCTGTAATCCTGAGTCCTGCCGTGTCGGTCACAGGCATTGAAAAAACTATTGCGCCTGCTTTGGTATCCACACCG
>OJNY01002014.1_pt1 | contig 11316 bp, 9 predicted proteins | sample 1597931 | NCBI WGS metagenome assembly OJNY01 (sample SAMN01915209, study PRJEB22387) | human gut metagenome | isolation source: stool | host: Homo sapiens | place: USA
ATACACTTACTTTTTAAGATTTACAAGAAGGTATCGTTTTATTCACTCCATGCTGTGGAGGGAAGTCGATTACTTGCTCTTTTAATGAAACCTTTTTTGAAATTTTGTCGATGAACGGAATTTTTACATGCAAACCAGTTGACCACGTTACATGATATGTTCCGAGTCTTTCAATTACATATGCGTGTGCCTGCGGTACTACCTTGACATTGCTTACGATTACTATAAGCAGGATTAAAAGGATAATTCCTAAAATAATAAGTCCTAACATTATTTACCTCTCATTCTGTTACGGGTTCTACTATGAGCTTTACGCCCTCGATTGCAAGAACCTTAACTTTTGTTCCTTTTAAAAGCGGTGCTTTGTCGGACTTTACCGTCCAAGTTTCCGCACCGACCTTTGCCTGTGCTGTTTCGTCAATATCGGTTAAATCTGTGAGCATAAACCCGACTTGACTGATGTGGCGGTCTGCGTTTGTTCCTGTTGTCTTGTTACGCTTTTTAAAGCGTTTTACAAGCGGTCGTGTCACAATCAGCGATACAAGTGACACAACAAGGAACACCGCCGACTGGATTGTTATGTCGCTTGTGAATATAGTGGTTATTGCGGCACAAACCGAGCCGAGAACGAACCATATTGATACAAGCTGTGTTGTAAAGCCTTCGCAAAGCAACATGAATATTGCAAAGCCTATCCACACTATCGGCATATATTGCTCCATAGGGCTGTCACCCTCCTTTTCGCATAATTTTAACACAATATTATACATTAGTCAAACTATTTTGTTGCTATTTTATGCGTTTTCTATCGAACATTTTCATCGTACAGAACAGTCTGTCATATATCTGTCATATATTATGTTTTGAATTTTGCTTGTATTCTATTCAAGCATTAAAAGGAGGTTCTTTCTGAGGGCTTCACTTAGGGATTTGGCAAAACAACCATATTTCAAGTGAGATAGCCTTCAAGCGGGTCCAAAAGAAATAACGGTCAGATTGAGTAAAGAAAGCTCAGTCTGGCCGTTTTTCTTTTCTTAATTTCGGTTAACCGCAGAAGGTATTTAGATCGACCGAAAGGCCAACCGCTTTCATATTTTTACCGAGTTGCATTTTCCAAGCACCAGCAGAATCCATACTGACATATACGACACCACTGATATCGCCGGGAGTTTCTACATTACCCTTGACCAATGCACAAACATGATCTCTTCCCAATTTTCCAATTAGATATCCGTATTCAAATACTACGTTCTGCCGAGCACGATATCTTTCATCTTTCTGAGCCATTTCTTTTGCTCTGCCAAGATCGCATTCCGTATAAAGAACTACAGCAAAATCAACGTCAGCATAACGCTCTATCTTTTCAATTATTGTAAGTCCAGAATCGGGTTGCTCGTGAAGAATAATCGCTTCAAAACCACCTTTCTCAAGTGTCCGAGCCATTTCTTGTATGGCAGCATTATCGTGTCCGTGAACAATAAATACTTTATTACTCATAGTTTTCCTCTCAGTTATATGTACATCTGATTCTTGAACTGGATAATTTACTGCTTGGTAAGCAAGCATCTTGTTGGTTATACTCTTTAAGTTAAATATCAATGATTCGCCGGAAATCTCAGGATCGTACCAATGTTTTTCTGGCATACACTGATACAAGCCAGCACCTAAGTTGGGAATTATGGCATCATATCTGCTTGTAACATCAATGTATAAATCCAGTCCAATCGATTCATCTTTTGGATCTGCAAGAAATGCTTTACAACGCATAATATCTTCTTGCAGCATTTTACCAATAGTATGGCTTCTTTTTATCACGTTTGCTGTCCGTCCTTTTTCTGTGTTTTTAAAAGCAAATTCTTCATCAGCCGATAATGCACGCAAGTGGCCCATCATGTCTTCATAGGCAGATGGCCTATTTCTCCGGTGAAAATATGTCTGAAAAATCTGATCGTGCATCGGGTGGTCTTTAAGATACCGCTCGTTAAAAATGTTGATCTCGTCCATCCAAGCTTTATAAAGTGGTCCACTTACAAAGGAAATGGCAAAGCCACGTTCAGCAGGATGGTATTCCTTCTTACCTATTTCTTCACCTCGCTGTATGAATTCCTGCAGTTTGGAAGCTGGCGTTTCTCTCAATTGACTCAAGTAAACTTTGCCTTCATATGTAGGTCTAACGATATATGCCCAACCGCTCAGCGTACTCGTATCGATTTTGGTAAGCAAGCCAGCTTTTATCAAATAATCGATCTGCATCTGGTCATAATCCGGTGCGGAGATTGATAGTTCTAAGCGTTCATCGAATTTCTGATACAAATCACGTAAAACACCTTGTGCCTGCATATCTATAGTCATTGCGAACACTCCTTTATGCAGCCATCCTATACCGTGTGTAAACATATTCGTAAATACGCTGGCGGTACTCGGAAATGCTGATTTCGTCATAGCACTCCGGCAGCTCGGCCCATAGCGTATCACGGATTAGGTTATCCACAGCGGCTTTTGTTTCCTGCTTATCGGTCCAGTGGTCAAGCTCGGCAATCTTCGCCTTGATCTTTTTCAGAAGACTTGCGGCCACTTCCTTGATTTTCTTGATATCCGCTTTGGAGAGATCGTCCCGGAAAAGCATATCGTACAGAGAAAGCTCCTCGTCATTCTCAAAGCCCTCACGTACATACCGCTGTTCCTCTTTATCGAGGCTGTTGGCCAGATCCATAAGATCCATAAAAGTCTTTTCGATGGTGGCACGATCCTGCTCACTGTTATAATCCGTGATGATCTGTTGATACCGCTCATAATAATCAATACGGTCCGGATTGTTGAAAAGCAGACGGTCGAGCTTCTGCTGGATGATTTCCTCCAGATCCTTCATCACAAGGTTCTTTTTCTTCACCTTCGCAAATTCCCGACGGAGCAGATCAAAGTCGATTTTGCTGATGTCAAACCGGCGCGTCTCCTCTTTTACCATCATCGGAGCGTCATCTATTTCCACATACTCGCTGATGATAGAATTGATTTCCACCATCAGATCGGTAGTATCAACGTGACGGCGCTTTTTTTGAAGCTCCCCGTAAATCGCGGCGATGGCTTCATACTCCTTCCGGGTCTGCCCGGTAATATCGTCACGATCCGTGTATTTCATCAAGCGGATCAATTCCGAGGCATATGTGGAGAATGACTTCTTATCTTCAATAGTGCCGCATACTGCGTTGGCGGCGGTCTGAAGCAGAGCCAGCTTCGCAAAATCAACGGCTGCCACCAGATCGGCAAGCTCAAAATCACGCTCCCGGAGGAAAGTCTTCGCCTTATCAATCGTATCGAGGATACGGGCAACCAACTCGTCCTTATCAACGGTCGGATCGCCGCCGGGTGTGTTGATGTTTGCCGTGTAATCAGCCAGTGCCTTGCGGAGAGCTTTCACGATGCCAATATAATCAATGATCAGGCCGTTGCTCTTTCCCTCGTTCACACGGTTGGCACGGGCGATGGTCTGCATGAGCGTATGCGCCTTTAGGGGCTTATCGAGATACAGGCAGGACAGGCACTTAACGTCAAAACCGGTGAGCCACATGGCACAGACGAATACCACGCGGAGCGGATTGGATGAATCCTTGAATTCTTTGTCCAACTCCCGTTTTTCCATCTTCGTCCGGTGATATTTGATATCCAGATCCCACTTCTTGAAGGTCTGAATCTCATTCTGCTCCTGACTGATGACAACGGCCATCTCGGTTTCCTGCATCCATTTCAGCTTGCGCTCCAGTTCCTGCGCCTCCTGCTGCGTGGCCGTTTTGATTTTCGCTTTCAGAGCTTTGATTTCTTCCTTCCAGTATTCCTGAACGAAATTATACATGCGGACGCAGGTAACCTTATTAAGGCACACGAACATGGCCTTGCCACTGGTCCACAGATCGGAATAGTGACCGACAAAATCCTTTGCGATGGATCTCAGACGCGGCTCTGCCGTCATCAGATGGATTTCCTTTGCGAATTCCGCTTCCAGCTTGTCCTGCTGATCGACGTCGATATCGGCATTCTCGATAGCGTCAAGGATACGGTCGGTGATCTCAGGATTGTGAAGATCGAGTATCTTTTCGCCGCGATTCTCATAATAGAGCGGAACGGTAGCACCGTCCTCCACAGCGCGTTTGAAATCATACACGGAAATGTAGCCGCCAAAAGTACGGGCTGTGATATTGTCGCTGGACAGGAGCGGAGTGCCGGTAAAGCCAATACGGGCCGCTGTCGGAAGCAGCTTCATCATGTTGTCGGCAAAGATACCGTACTGACTGCGGTGCGCTTCATCCGACATAATGATAATATCGTGATCCGGGTAAATCGGCTGTTCGTCCGGCCTGTTGAATTTCTGTATCAGCGTGAAAATGAAGCTCGGATTGCCTTTCAGCTTCGTGACGAGGTCACCGCCGCTTGTGGCGATAAACTGTGAGGCTTTCGTTTTACCGAGCAGACCGCAGTTTTCAAAAGTGTCGCTGATCTGCTTGTTCAGTTCATCTCGGTCGGTAAGAACAACGATTGTGGGGGACCCTGCAAACTTGCGGCGGATCTTCTGGGCGAGAAAAACCATGGAATAGCTCTTGCCGGAACCTTGTGTATGCCAGAACACGCCCAGCTTGCCGTCGTTGAGCTTCCGTGCCTCGTATGCCTTGACTGCTTCGTTGACACCGAGATACTGGTGGTTACGGGCAAGAATTTTTACAGTATTGCCGCCGGAGTGGTCATAAAGGATGTAATTCTCCAGCAGATCAAGGAAGTTCTCTTTTTTGCAGATGCCGCGCAGCATCGTTTCCAAAGCTACGCTGCCTTGTTCTTTTTCGTCAAGACGCTTCCATTCATGGAAAAATTCATACTTGCTGCCCAGCGTGCCGACCTTGGCCTCGGCGCCGTTAGACAGTATAAGGAAGGCGTTGTAATAGAACAGATGCGGTATCGTATCCTGATAATCGGTATAATTATCATCGTAGGCGTTCTGTACATCTACAGTGTTTTTCTTTAATTCCACGAAAAGGAGCGGCAGACCGTTTACAAAGCCCACGATATCCGTGCGGCGGCGGTAAAGATCACCGTGTATTTTCAGTTCTTTTATGGCAAGGAAATAGTTGTTCTCCGGGTGGAGAAAATCGATTACGGCAGCTTTCTTTACTTCCGTTTTGCCGTCCGGACGCTTTACTGTCACGGGAATACCGTCGCGAATCAGGAAATACTTCTCCTCGTTGACCTGCAGGAGTGAGGCTGTGGACAGGCGTTTTTCCAAAACAGCCTGTGCTTCAAGAATCTGCGTCTCGGTGATCCAAGGATTGAGTTTTTTCAGGGCAGCACGGAAATACCGCACAAGCAGAATCTCTTTGTACGATTTCCTGCCGAAGGTGCCATCGTCGCCCAGCACCTCCGTGTTATATGCAAATTTCACATCCCATTGGAGCTCGTCCCTGAGAAGGTTTCCGGCGCTTTCCTGCACAAGTATATTTTCTGAGTAATCGTAGCTCATGCCGCCACCTCCTATCCTTCAACAATTTGCTTTTTAAATTCATCAAATGCTTTTTTGCGTTCTGCCTGCTCTAATTCCATAAATGCAAGAAGACACATTTGATAAGTTTCGTCATACCAATGTTCTAATTGCCCCTTGTCAAGTTCAGAAACGATTCGTTTATATTTTCCTTTATTTGATGGATCAACATTGTTATGTCGCAAATTCAAATTATTAAAGAGGAAAAACAGATCATCTTTCAAAGAAGATGAGATTTTCTGCAATTCTTTAGATTTTGCCTCAAGTATCTGGGCAAGTTGCAAAATAATATGTTTTTTCTTTTCAATGTCACCTTTAAGGGCATAATGATCATATTCCAGCACCTTGTATGATAGCTCTGCCGGAATTAGGTCGCTTTCTGATACAGCAATAGCTACAGGAGATTTTTCAACGAAGATCGTTTTTCCATCATCACTTGCAGATGTATATCCTATGGCTTCGATCACAAGTCGAATTTGTTCGAGGATAAATGGAATGTTCACTTCCATAGATGCAAAGCCGCCATATCCTCCAGAAAAATTAGCCGCTTGCAGGCCGAAGAGCATATTTTGCAGATATTCACAAAATGAAACCAGATAATCAATATCAAAATCATCCGGATCTGCTTCAAAATTGAAGCCATATTTTTGATCAAATTCTTCTATGCTAAGGCATGTCCCACGAAAATAAAAATGAGCAAAGTTCTCCCCAAAAACTTCATATAGAGATTTCGTTCTATGATTAAAGGCTTCTTGATGTAATATCGAATACAGCTTACGATACTCTTGTCTGATATCTACGTTGCCTTCTCTTAATACTTGTGCAAAAGACTTCCTCATATCACACCTCGATTTCGCCGCTCATCAGCTTGGGCAGCAGACGGTCACGGGCCTGAATCAACAAATCGCATTGTTTTATCAAACTAAGCATTTTGCTAATCATAGAACCCACAATTCTTTCAAATTCCTCAAGCAAGTTATCCGCAGGAAACAATATCGATATTTTTCCGGTTCTGATCGGGCTTAGGTTTTGTTGAGCAGTTCCATTTGCAAGATTATTCATAGCATCAAACATATCACTGCTCCTAAATAAACAGTATGTGAATGCGGGAATATCAGATTGTAGTTTTGCAACACGCTGATTTAGCAAATAATTATTCCCGTTCACAATGCAAGTGCGACCAACATTTCCTGTCAAAGATAACAAGATATCTCCATCTGTGAGAACACAGTGTTTTGGCATTTTTCCCGGAATTGACACAATTCGGTTTGTGTTAATCCCGTCAAACTCACCGTCTTTAACATTCTTAATGGTAACGATTTTGTATTCTCCTGAGCTATCGAATTGTGCACTTTTAAATGCGTATTCGCTTAACAAGGAGATGCGCGAATCAATCGGGGCTTTCTCCCATCCCTCCGGCACACCGTCAACGATAGGCGTATCCTCATATCCGGGAAAGCGGAAATTGACAAACCACTCCTTGTACAGCCGCCGAGCAGCCTCTTCAAGTAGCTTGATTTGCTTCTGATTGTTTTCGATGAGGTTGTCATATACGGAAAGTTTTGAGGCAATCGTTTCTTGGACTTTTAATGGTGGAAGTTCAATTTCCATGCCACGGAGCGAAGTTAAACTGACTGTCCTCTGCGCTGCCCCTATCGCAGCAGCATCAGCTTTAGCATAGAAATCTCTGCTTAGCATTGTATAGTATAGAAAGGCCGAGTTTATTCTTTCGTTTGGTCTAAGAATAGCTATATGTCTTTGAAAGACAAATGGCCTCTCTTCTTTTATTAGGACAGGTATGCCAAAAGAGCCGACCACAGAATACAGTATGTCTCCGACTTGGGCCTTACGCTTTGAATCCAAACGGTCGTAGTAGTCCTTCGGTACAAACATAGTGTCGCTAAAATCGAATTGATTTGATTTGTTTATATTGGCAATGGTTACAAACGGTACTCCAGAGACAGCTTTGGGAGGCGGTTGATGGTCTCCATCCGAAATCGATAAGCAACAATCTGCAAGTTTTACCTTATCCCAACTCATATCCCCATCTCCTTCATATTCTGCGAGATGGTATCCATCAAATCGTTGGATTCGGCCTGAAGGGACAGAAGTTCACGGTGAATCTCAGCCATACGCTCCGCAAAATCTATACCGTCATCCTCCACGGGGGCCACACCAACATATGCGCCGGGGGTGAGTGACCAGCCTTTTTCTTCGATTTCGGCAATCGTTGCCAGTTTGCACAGGCCAAGGACATCGGTATAAACGCCGTCACCGAACTTCTCATAGAGCCAGTGCGCTTCCTTGGCAACGGTCAGCATATTCTCGATATAGGCAATTCTATCGCCATACTGCTGCTGCACGCTCTTCTTGTCGCGTTTCCCGGCGGCTTCCACTTCAGCTTTTGCCGTCTTGTGGAGTGCGGAGAGCTTTTCTTTCAGCGCAGAAACGATATCGGCAAAGGAATCCCGATAAACAGCCTCTTTCAGATTGTCATTATCAGCGGCCTCGGCTTCGCTGTGCAGATAATCATGATACTCCTGCAGTAGAGTCGTATACTTGTCGGTCTCGCCGCGATAGAGCCACACGATTGCGTTCAGGTTCTTAAGCTGCCATTCGCTCCATTCATTCAGCGTACGGTCCACAACTGTGTAGTAATTCCGGGCGTCGATGAACAGAACCTTATCCCGGATTACTTCGCCCTTCGCTTTATCGAAAAACCACAGGGAGCAAGGCAGCGATTTCGTATAGAAGAAATTATTACCGACGGAGATCATCACGTCAACGTGCCCAGTATGAATCAGCGCCTCACGGATATCCTTGTCTTTGCCTTGACTGTCCGTAGCGGAAGACGCCATAACGAAACCGGCGCGACCATGCTCATTCAGATAGGAATAGAAATAGGAAATCCACAGGTAGTTACCGTTGCTGACCTCTTTATTTTTATTCACGCTCGGCAGTCCGAACGGAAGACGTCCGGCGTTCTCGCAGGATTCTGCTTTTACTTTATCTACATTGAACGGAGGATTCGCCATAATGTAATCGCAGCAGCCGTTCAGATTATGTGCGTCGTGATAGAAAGTGTTTGCCTCGTCACCGGATTTGATAACACCCGTCAGACCGTGCACCGCCATATTCATAAGGCAGAGCTGGGCATTATATTCCACTTTCTCCTGCCCGTAGAAGGTCATGGTACTGTTGGTGTTCATACCGGCGGCATTCACGAAATCACCGCTCTGCACAAACATACCGCCGCTGCCGCATGCGCAATCGAGAAGAACACCCTGTTTCGGCTCAAGGATGTTTACGATCATTTTTACAAGGGATTTCGGCGTGAAGAAAACACCATCATCGGATGCGACCACAGGAGCAAACTTACTGAGAAAGTATTCATAGATGCGTCCGATGATATCGCCTACAACGTCATCAAGTGCGCTGTTATTGAAAATACGAAGAAGCTCCGCCAGCAGCTCGTCGGAGAAGTCGGTATAGCTTTTCGGTAAAACGCCTGTGAGCTGTTCGCTCTGATCCTCGATCAAAGCCATAGCGTTATTTACCACTTCACCGAGGCTGTTCATCGGATGTCCGTCTTTATTGATAAGTCCTGCCGCTGCGATATTCTCCGGCAGATTGACGAGATACTCGTACTGCGCCTCTTTCGGCAGGAACAGTGCGCTCTTTGCGGAAAAGTCGCTCGCCTCCACGGGCATTACGCGTCCACCTCGTGATGGACGGTCCTTCAGTATCTCGGCCTCTACCTTTTTAAAGCGGCTGTACGCATAGCGCAGGAAAATAAGCCCTAGCACGGGCATACAGTATTGATTCGACGTCAACTTTGACCCTGCACGAAGGAGATCGGCGGATTCCCACAGTTCCGCTTCCAGTTTCCGTATGTTAATCATCCTTTTTCTCTCCTTCCGGGTTATCGGGTATAAACTCCATCATATCGTTGGGGGAGCAGCCCATAGCGTGGCAAATGTTCTACCCTATTCCGACTGATACTTTGTCTGAATATAACTTAATATAGTTTTTAACAAATCGTATTACTTTTTTGACTTTTGATTTGTTTTTGTAACTTCATCCAAACCTATAAAGTACATACCTTTTCTTTTTGTTTTTTCAAGATGGATTTTTTCCGAATCAACAAGCAAATCCGTATAGGAATTATTTTCAGATTCGACAAAACAGAATATTCTGAATTTTCCGAAAGTTACGGTTTTGTTGGCTTTATGTGCAGAATCGGAATATGCGAGAATATTCGTTTCTCTATTCGGAACTGCTACAAAAAGAACCTGTTCGCCGGTTTTCCTATCTTTTACTTTACAAATTCTGATAAAGGTATATTCACCTGAATAAGTATCGTCCGAAAGTTCAATGTATTCAAATGCAGTATATTCGGCATTTCGGTTAATCATAGAAACCCTATTGTTTCGCTTTGTATAAACTGCAGGAGAAACTATATTAGTTTTTTCATCAACCATAAGAACAAACATACTGTTTGACAGATTAACAATCGTATCATACACAAAATGTTTAACTCTGTTATACCTCTTATTTGTGAAAGAAGTTTCAGAAATGACAGACTTAAAATACATATTGTCAAATATACATGAAACAATAATACAGATAAGTTGAATTATTAAAAATACAGCTAAAAGCAGAGGACTATGTCTGTAAACACCCAGACTTTTAACTAAGCCTCCAAAAATATTAAAAATCATTACCTCATAAACTCCACATTACACAATAACTTCAATAATAAGTAGGATATTTACATTGCCAAGCATATTTCTTACCTATTGGTCTACCACAAGATCTACACTGCGTCTGCTTTTTGTGTGCTGGTTTGTATCCTGTTCCAGTTGACTCACCAACGCTGCTGGTAGAACCACGAACATACTGATAAGCTTTTTCACCTACACTAGCCGCGAAATTCCAGTTTTTCCGTTTAGTAACCGCTTCCTGACTAAAGTGACTACCGCCTAAATCTCGTGTAATCGAAGAAAAACCTAACGATGTCAACCCATCAACAGTTGCACCTCCAACTGCAGTTCCAAAATCATCACCTTTATAAACATTATCCGCAAACGAACCACAAAAACTAATTCCACCTTTGATACAAGCACCCGCTATTGAACCAATACCTAAAACATCAACAGCACCTAAAGCAGCCCCTGTAAGTCCACTTATAAGTGCTGAACCCCAATTTATTTCAGATATATCTGTTCCTGAAATCATTTGACAAATAGTATTACTTATAAATCCTGAACAGAATCCAGCTACTATTCCCCAAAAAGCACCTGTAGGATCAGAAGAATAAATAGGATTATTAGCGCAATATGTAAAAGTATTTCCGTCAAGAATAGATGTACCAGCCTGAAAATAGCCGTCGGCATTTATAAAGCGGTGGGTTACGGCGTCATAGTAACGGCTCATCAGGTAGTAAAGACCTGTTTCCGTATCCTGATAATAACCTCTGTAACGGAAGGGATTCAGGTTACCGATATGGTTCGGGTTTGTAATTGCATTTCCGTTATTATCGGTTATAGAAATCACATTGCCCCAAGCGTCATATTCATAGTGCGCTTTGAGTTCACCCACTCCGTTATAAATTCCGACAATATCGCCACGGGAGTTGTGGGTGTAGTAGTAGGAATACTCGGTACCGCCGTCAGTCAGGGTGTATCTGACATTATACAAAATTCCGTTTGAATCATATTTGAATTGTTATATTCATATTCATTGCTTGTTGTACCGTTTGAATCGGTAACAGTTTCGGATATAAGGTTACCGCC
>OJNY01002018.1_pt1 | contig 11297 bp, 10 predicted proteins | sample 1597931 | NCBI WGS metagenome assembly OJNY01 (sample SAMN01915209, study PRJEB22387) | human gut metagenome | isolation source: stool | host: Homo sapiens | place: USA
GAATAAGAAACTTCAAGATTACTGGAGTGAACGTTTCCAATTTTGAAACACTCTAATTATGGCATAGTATTTTTAAATGTGTTATCCGTGGGAATATTTTGCACTTACGATGCAGTGAGCATCTGCCTTTTTTAGACTGAAACTTAACATTATTTAAAGAAGTATGACTGCTTCTATGCGTAGAACGATAAAATGAAATGTTTATATTTAAATAAATATTGACGAACATATATTCATGTGATATTATGCAAGTACAACAATACGAACAAATGTTCAAAGAACCCTGTAACATTGCAATTATATCATATGCTATGTATAATGTATGAAAGGAGAGGCTTATAGATAAAAATTTTGAACAGTTGGAGATAAGAGATGATTTCATGTTTAGTGTGATTATGAGAAATTCCAGATATTGTAAACCGTTTTTAGAGTGCATACTGGGAGTGAAGATTTCACATATAGAATATCCGAAATCGCAAGAAACTATAGATATTACAGCAGATGTTAAAAGTGTTCGGCTGGATATTTATGTGGAGGATACCGAGAATACGGTTTACAATGCAGAAATGCAAACGGTTGAGAATAGAAATATTCCTAAGAGAACACGTTACTATCAGGGAATGATAGATTTGAATATATTAGAAAAGGGAGAAAATTATAAAAGTTTAAAGAAAAGCTTCGTTATTTTTATTTGTACATTTGATTTGTTTGGAAAGGGACGGCATATATATACTTTTGAAAATCGTTGTATTCAGGATACAAGTTTATCACTTGGAGACGATACTATAAAGATTATATTAAATACTAAAGGAACGATGGATGATGTTACACCTGAGTTAAAAAGTTTGCTTGATTTTATTGACGGAGAGGAACCAAGAGATGAATTTACAAAGGAGCTGGAAGCAGCAGTGAAAACTGTAAGGAAAAATGAGAAATGGAGGTTGGATTATATGACATTGCAAATGAATTATCAGGAAAAATATGAGCAGGGAATAGAGCAGGGAATAGAACAAGGAATAGAACAGAGCAGTAGGCAGTCTGCACTAAGAATGATAAAAGCCGGAAAGCTGTCAAATGATGAAATTGCATTGTATTCAGGTCTTACAACAGAGCAGGTAGAAGCATTGGAAGAAATTTTTCAGAGAAATGGAGACACATTTTAAATCTAATAGCAGTCTCACAAAGACAGCCATTAAACTTTCCCACAAACCTACGCACTTGACATATTTTAGTTGCAATTTACAGATAAATTAAATATAATAGACTATGTTTATGATTTTTAATTGCTTTAGATAATGTTGATGATAAAGGAGACTATAAAATATGTGTGGAATTGTTGGTTTTATTGGTAAACATCAGGCAGCACCTATTCTTTTGGACAGTTTGTCTAAGCTTGAATACAGAGGGTATGATTCAGCAGGGCTTGCTGTGAGAAACGGGGATGCAGATATAGAGGTAGTTAAGGCGAAAGGTCGTCTTAAAGTGCTTGCCGAAAAGACAAATGACGGTAAGGCTATGCAGGGAACTTGTGGTATCGGTCATACAAGATGGGCTACACATGGTGAGCCGTCAGAGACTAATGCACATCCGCATCACAGTGATGATGGTAATGTTGTTGCAGTACATAACGGTATTATTGAGAATTATCAGGAACTTAGAGATAAACTTGCCAAAAAAGAATATGAGTTTTATTCACAGACTGATACAGAGGTTGCCGTAAAACTTATTGACTATTATTATAAAAAATATGAGGGAACTCCTGTCGATGCCATCAATCATGCGATGATAAGAATCCGTGGTTCGTATGCACTCGCAGTTATGTTTAAGGAGTATCCTGAGGAGATTTATGTTGCAAGAAAAGACAGTCCGATGATTCTTGCTACGGCAAATGGGGAGTCTTATGTTGCATCTGATGTTCCGGCTATACTCAGCTATGCGAGAAATGTTTATTATATAGGAAATCTTGAAATCGGAAGACTTAGAGCCGGTGAAATTACTTTTTACAATCTTGACGGTGATGAGATTGAGAAAGAGCCTAAGGAGATTAAGTGGGATGCACAGGCAGCAGAGAAAGCTGGTTTTGAGCATTTCATGATGAAAGAGATACATGAGCAGCCAAAGGCTATAAAAGATACGCTTGGTTCAGTTGTCAAGGATGGAAAGGTTGATCTTTCTAATGTAGGTCTTGCAAAGGAAGATATTGAAAATATCAGTCAGATTCATATTGTTGCGTGCGGTTCTGCATGGCATGTTGGTATGGTTGCACAGTATGTTATTGAGGATCTTGCAAGAATCCCGGTAAGAGTTGAACTTGCTTCAGAGTTCAGATATAGAAATCCTATTATTGATAAAGATGCACTTGTTATTATAATCAGCCAGTCAGGTGAGACGGCAGACAGTCTTGCAGCACTCAGGGAAGCTAAGAGCAGGGGAATAAAGACACTCGGTATTGTTAATGTTGTCGGTTCTTCTATTGCAAGAGAGGCTGACAATGTATTTTATACACTTGCGGGTCCTGAGATTTCAGTTGCCACTACTAAGGCATACAGCACACAGCTTATAGCAAGCTATATTCTTGCTATTGAGTTTGCTATGGTAAGAGGTCAGATAAATCAGGAGCAGTATGACGGATTTTTGTCAGAACTTAGTGAACTTCCTGATAAAATTCAAAAGATAATAGACGATAAAGAGAGACTTCAGTGGTTTGCCTCTAAACAGGCAAATGCAAAGGATATTTTCTTTGTAGGCCGTGGAATAGATTATGCTATCTCACTTGAGGGAAGTCTTAAGCTTAAGGAGATAAGCTATATTCACTCTGAGGCATATGCGGCAGGTGAACTTAAACACGGAACTATAAGTCTTATAGAGGATGGAACGCTTGTTATAGGTGTGCTTACACAGAATGACCTCTATGAAAAGACGATAAGCAATATGGTAGAGTGTAAGAGCAGAGGTGCATACCTCATGGGACTTACGACATATGGCAACTATAATATAGAAGATACAGTTGAATTTGCAACATATATTCCTAAGACAGATGGGCATTTTGCAGCAAGTCTTGCAGTAATTCCACTTCAGCTTTTAGCTTATTATGTTTCTGTAGCTAAAGGTCTTGATGTTGATAAGCCTAGAAATCTTGCAAAGAGCGTTACCGTTGAATAAATGTTGTTTGGACGGATATGAACAGAAATGTATGATAGATTATTAACGGAAAGCCGTAGTGGAATGGAGACTAACAGATAAGATATGATTAAAAAAATATGGGATTTATATTTAAAGTATAAAGAGCCAATCCTTTATCTTGTGTTCGGAGGATTTACGACACTTATAAACATTGTGGCATATGCAGTTTGCAAGCATCTTATGGGGATAGATACTATCCCCAGCAATGCAATAGCGTGGGTGCTCGGTGTTGCGTTTGCGTATGTGACAAACAAGATTTTTGTTTTCGAGAGCAAAACTGATACACTTTCGGCATTACTCAAAGAGTGTATGTCGTTTGTATGGTGCCGTCTGGCTACCGGGGTTATGGATATGGTTATAATGTATGTGACTGTTGACTGCCTGCACTGGTCGGATATGATAATGAAAATATTGTCGAATGTCCTTGTGATAGTTTTGAATTTTGTGTTCAGTAAACTTATTATTTTTGCTAAAAAGGCTGAGAGCGTATAAGGGACAGACGCACCTGATGAATTAGGTATTTATGAAACTGGCATAATTCTTGATTAAATAGAGAAATTAACACAGGATATAATTAGTTTTGCATTTACCTATAGGACAAATAGGTGTAAGGAGAAAAAACATGAATAAATCAAAGAAAACAATAATATGTATAGCAATAGCAGTTGTTGTGATAATATGTGCCGTTATCTTAAAAAATACGGTTTTTGCACCAAAGGGTGCATTTAAGGAGGGCAGTTCAGGTGTCATTGAGTATTCCGGTTATAATGTTGAGGGGCTTCACTATGGGTTTAACACCCAGCAGGAATGTTATCTGAAAACGGACAATTATAACGGAGTAAAAGAAATTGATGTTAATTTTGCTGAAACAGCAGAACAGGATGTTGTTTTAAGTCTTAAATTTTTTGACAAAGATGGTAATAAATTGACTGATTACATCAATGCAACATGGAAAAAAGGAACAAATTATTGCAGGATTCCTGTTAAGGACAGCGAAAAATATTCGGGTTATAAGATTATGATACCGCATGATTTTACACTTGACAGTATCAATTTTTCTTCAAAAGAAGGCGGAGACTTAAAGAACCCTAATTAAGATTTAAAATCATAAGAAATGCCTTTGATAAAATTTTTAAAAATGTGTATGCAGTTAAAAAGACTGCTGGTATAAAGCGTGTGAATAAGTTGTCTGATTATGACGGAAAAGGGGAGAAATATGAAATACGATTACTTAATAGTAGGTGCGGGACTGTTTGGTGCGGTTTTTGCACATGAAGCACATAAAAAGGGAAAGAAATGTCTTGTTATCGACAAGAGAGAGCATCTTGCAGGTAATATTTATACTGAAAAAATTGATGATATTGATGTTCACAAATACGGAGCACATATCTTTCATACTTCTGACAAGAAGATATGGCAGTATGTAAATCAATTTGCAGAGTTTAATAATTATATAAATTCTCCGGTTGCCATATATGGGGATGAACTGTATAATCTTCCGTTCAATATGAATACTTTCAGCAAGATGTGGGGCATTAAGACTCCGGCTGAAGCTAAGGCTGTGATAGAAAGGCAGATTGCTGAGTTAAATATAGGTGAGCCCAAAAATCTTGAGGAGCAGGCTTTAAAACTTGCCGGTAAAGATGTGTATGAGAAACTTGTAAAAGGATATACCCAGAAACAGTGGGGCAGGGAATGTAAGGATCTTCCTGCATTTATCATAAAAAGAATTCCTCTTAGATTTACTTACGATAACAATTATTTCAATGACAGGTATCAGGGTATTCCGGTTGAAGGTTATACAAAAATGATTGAGAATATGCTTAAGGGCATTGAAGTTAAACTTTCAGTCGATTATTTTGATATAAAAAATCAGATTGATGCCGATAAAATAATATATACAGGTATGATAGACCGGTTTTTTGATTATAAACTCGGTGTTCTTGAGTACCGTTCAGTCAGATTTGAGACTGAAAAGCTTGATATGGAGAATTATCAGGGAAATGCAGTTGTCAATTATACTTCTGCGGATGTACCTTATACGAGGATAATCGAGCATAAGCATTTTAATTTTGGAAAACAGCCTGTAACTATTATAAGCAGGGAGTATTCTTCTGAGTGGAAAAAGGGTGATGAACCGTATTATCCGGTCAACAATGAAAAGAATGACAGTCTTTACCGGCAGTATGAGGAACTTTCCAAAAATGAGAAAAATGTTTTATTTGGCGGAAGACTCGGTCAGTACAAATATTATGATATGGATAAGGTTATTGCGGCAGCACTTGAAATGTGTGATAATGAGCTATAGGAAAAGTGTATGAACATATGAGAGATGTTTTGCATCACATTGAGTGTGTGGTTTATGACATTGATTGATAAATTAAGCAGAAAACAGACGGAAAAATAATAGATTAACGAAATGAGGTGCTTTATGAAGATTTTAGTAACTGGTGGAGCAGGTTTTATTGCAAGCCATACAAATGTGGAACTTTTAAATGCAGGTTATGATGTAGTAGTTGTGGATAATCTTGTAAATTCCAGCAGGGAGTCTGTTGCAAGGGTTGAAGAACTTACAGGAAAAAAGATTTCTTTTTACGAGGAAGATCTTTTAAACGAAAAAGCCATTGATGCTATATTTGAAAAGGAAAACATAGATTCTGTAATTCATTTTGCTGCACTTAAAGCAGTCGGTGAATCATGCCAGATACCTCTTAGATATTTTGATAACAATCTTACAGGTACATTAAATCTTTTAAAGGTTATGGAAAAGCATGGTGTTAAGTCGATAGTTTTCAGCTCATCGGCTACTGTTTACGGAAAGCCTGAATCTGTGCCTATTAGAGAAGATTTTCCACTGTCGGTATCAAATCCTTATGGACGAACAAAGCTTATAATAGAAGATATGCTCAGAGATATATACAAATCTGATAATGAGTGGGATATAGCACTGCTTAGATATTTTAATCCTATCGGAGCACATGAGAGTGGAATGATAGGTGAAAATCCGCATGGCATACCAAATAATCTTCTGCCATATGTAGCAAAAGTGGCTGCAGGACAGCTTGAATGTGTAAATGTTTTTGGCGATGATTATGATACACCGGATGGAACCGGAGTGCGTGATTATATTCATGTTGTTGACCTTGCAACAGGTCATATAAAGGCTCTTGAGAAACTTGTCACACATCCGGGACTTGTGACTTACAATCTTGGAACAGGCGTTGGCTACAGTGTTCTTGATATAATTAAGAATTTTGAAAAAGCTTGTGGAAAAGAGATACCATACAAGATTACCCCACGCAGACCGGGAGATATTGATATGTGTTATGCCGACCCGACAAAAGCTAAGGAGGAACTTGGCTGGGAGGCAACGAGAAGCATAGATAAGATGTGTGAAGATGCATGGAGATGGCAGACTAAAAATCCTAATGGTTATGAGGGATAAGATGATGTGTGGACAAAGTCAGGTATGCATGTTTAAATATAAAGTTTTGGCTGAAAGTTTGTCCCCGGTTTAGTAAAATATATTGCAGGAAAATGTCTGATACTTTGTGACAGCTTTGAAACGGAGAATCAGAGCAGGATTGTTATTTTGATTTTGCAAATTGCAGGAGGACTAAAAGTTGGAAAAACAAAATGCAGAAATGATGGAATATCTTAAATCCTTAGAAAATATTGTTCAGTTTCAGAGTTATGTTTTGGAACATATACACGATGATTTTTCAGTTTTGTTTAAGGTGCTTTCAAAGTGCTTTGGAATGGATGCAATGCTGACATATTCGTGTACAGAGTCAGGTCTTGTTGACAGTGTGGTTTACAGAAAAGATTCGGATGATGTGACAAAATATCAGACATATCTCAATGCAGGAAAAGGGAGACTGTTTAATACCAGACATTATATATATACATCTGTTGCTGAAATGTCGGATGATATGAGAGAAGAGCTATTGAGTTGTTATGAGTTTGTTGAAAACAAAAGAATAGTAGTCTGTTCAGGAATAGTAGAGGGTGTTTTATATAGTATTGTTCTTGTGCTTGGTGAGCAGGATGAGGAAGTGGGAGTTGATTTCAATGATTGTTCTGATATGTTTTTAAACACTGTGCATCTTATGATGGAAAATAAGATAATGAGTGAGAAAATGCGCTATGACAGTGAGCATGATCTTCTCACGGGACTTTATAACAGACGAAGTTATTTCACGAAAAGCAGGGAAGAATATACTATGCTAGCATCAGTCGGTATATTTTTCATGGATGTAAATCATCTGAAAGAAACGAATGACAGATATGGACATGATGCCGGGGATGCACTTCTTAAAAAGGCTGCCGAGAGTATTAAGGCTATGTTGTCTGAAAATATACACGGTTTCAGAATGGGCGGCGATGAGTTTATAATGGTTGCATTAAACTGTGCTGAAAGTGATGTCATCAAGATAAAGGAAAGATGGGAAAAAGAGCTTGAGATAGTCAATGAAAAGTATGGTATGAGTCCGTGCAGTGTAGCTGTTGGGACAGCATTTGCAAAAGGCTCATTCAGAATAGAGGAATTGTGCAAGATAGCGGATGACAGGATGTATGAGGATAAAAAAAGAAAGCATAATTGCAGATAAACTATAAATGGGTCATTGTAAAACTGGTTATATGTTGTGTTATTTGTTATATTTGCACAAAATAAATATATATTGTAACAGTTTTGTAAGTACCTGTAAATTATAGATAAATGGAGGTTAATATGGAATTATACGATGAGTTAGTGGCTCGTGGTCTTATAGCACAGGTCACAGACGAGAAAGAGATAAAGGAACTTATAAACAATGGTAAGGCAACTTTTTATATCGGTTTTGATCCGACAGCTGACAGTCTTCATGTGGGGCATTTTATGGCTCTCTGTCTTATGAAGAGACTCCAGATGGCAGGAAATAAGCCAATCGCACTTATCGGTGGTGGTACGGCAATGATTGGTGATCCATCTGGAAGAACGGACATGAGACAGATGATGACTGTCGAGACGATAAATCATAATGTTGAATGTTTCAAGAAACAGATGAGCCGTTTTATTGAGTTTGGCGAGGGTAAGGCAATGCTTGTAAACAATGCTGATTGGCTTACAGACTTAAATTATATGGAAGTTTTAAGAGATATAGGACCACATTTTACAGTCAATCGTATGCTTGCCGCTGAATGTTACAAGCAGAGAATGGAGAAGGGACTTTCATTCCTTGAATTTAACTACATGATAATGCAGAGTTTTGATTTCTACACATTGTATCAGAAATACGGATGTAACATGGAGTTTGGTGGGGATGACCAGTGGAGTAATATGCTCGGTGGTACTGAGCTTATCAGAAGAAAGCTTGGTAAGGACGCATATGCAATGACTATAAATCTTTTACTTAATTCTGAAGGAAAGAAGATGGGTAAGACACAGTCAGGAGCAGTTTGGCTTGACCCGGACAAGACTTCCCCGTTTGACTTTTTCCAGTATTGGAGAAATGTTAGTGATGCTGATGTACTTAAATGTCTCCGTATGCTCACATTCCTTCCATTAGAGCAGATTGATGAGATGGACAAGTGGGAAGGCAGCAAGTTAAATGAAGCTAAGGAAATACTTGCATTTGAGCTTACAAAACTCGTTCACGGTGAAGAAGAGGCAAACAAGGCAAAAGAGGGTGCAAGAGCATTATTTGCAGGTGGTGGAAATACATCACAGATGCCTGTTACGGAACTTTCCGGTGAAGATTTTGATGAGGATGGAAATATAGGAATACTTACACTTCTCGTAAAGGCAGGACTTGCTTCGTCAAATGGTGAGGCAAGAAGAAATGTGCAGCAGGGCGGAGTTTCTGTCGATGGTGAGAAAGTTACAGAGCCTAAATCTATTATAAATAAAGATAATATCACGGAAGATGGTATTGTACTCAAACGAGGAAAGAAAAAATTTATGAAAATTGTTGTTAAATAATTGAAAAATGAATAACTTTGCTAAACTCGTAACATACTATGTTTAAGAGATGGGATGATTGCACTGATTGACCTGTTTCTAATGCGTGGCTGTTGCTGTAATCTTACGGCAGCGGTAATGCTTCACTTAAGTACAAAAATATAGTTGTGTTAGGAGGAAATTATGCGAAGAAGAATTGTGATGTTAATAACTACATTGGCATTATCTACTATGATGCTTGCCGGTTGTGGAAACGGTAAGAACAATAATTCGGTTACATCATCTGCTACACAGGAACCTGAGGCTGAAAAGACAGCTGGACCTGTTGTAAATGAGGATGACAGTGATTATGATGAGAGTGATATGACCGGTGATGATGACGGTGTTGTGGGTGATGTTGTTGATGATGCAGCAGATGTAGTTGACGATGTTGCGGATGATACGGCGGATGTTGTCGATGATGCTACAGGAAATCAGGGAACTGATGGAACAGCAAATAATGCGGGACAGGCAGGGACAACTGACAATGCAAATGGAAATACTGCAACAGCAAAACCTAAAACGACAAAGAAGCCAAACAAAAAGAAAGCAAATAATAAGAAAAATACAAACAATAATACAGACAAAAACAATAATAAAAAGAACAACAAAAGATAATGGTAACATGAAATAAGCCGGGGTGCACTTATTGTTTTTACAATCGGTGGCATAAAAACAGACGGTTTCTGGTATAAAATTTATAATAAAAACGGGTAAAATATTAAGTTTTACCCGTTTTTTTCAAATAAATAATTTTAGTAGTTAACAGATTTATGAGCAATTAGTGAAACAAATTGCGAATATCCCTGAATATAAATGGTTTTACTAATTATTGCAAGCAGACGCTTTGCTGATTATAATTGAATCGAAAAAAGTTTCCGATCTTTATCGTTGAATACTACATCTTTTTCATATTTAAAACCAAGTTTTTCAGCTGTTTTGATAGAGCGGCTATTGTCATGGTCGATGACGACAACTATACGGTTCATGTCCAGGTTTTCTTTTGCATATCTTAAAGCTGCCTCACAGCATTCTAATGCATAGCCATAGCCCCAGTGCTCACTGTCAAGCAGATAAGAGAGCATTATTTCGTCTTTGCCGTCTATGGTTTCATTTTCAAAGCCACATCTTCCTATTAGTTTTTTACTTGTCTTGCCAAATACTCCCCAAAGACCATAGCCGTAAAAAGAATAGACTTTCTGTATATAGGCTTTTTGTTTTTCTATTTCAGCGTCAAGATAATCGTCTATATTGTCTATGTACTTTCTTACCTGAGGGTCAGAGTATATAGTATATATCTGGGGTATATCTGATACGGCAAGTTCTCTTATGATAAGTCGTTTTGTCGATGCTATAGTTATCGGTTTTCCATGTGAGCGTAACAATGTGTTTTCGATAAATGTCTTGTCAATGCTGTCAAAAGACTCGATGAGCACATCTGCTTTGTAGAGATTCTGTGGCTTTACGGCATCTGGAGAAGAAAAACCTATGCAGGTGACATTACATTCTTTCGCTGCCTTTACACCATTTTCTGAATCCTCGATTATAACGGTATCCTCAAGTGATGCACCGAGTTTTTCAAGTGCGAGGAGAAATGTGTCAGGTGCAGGTTTGGGATGTTTGACTTGTGATGCTGACACGAGTTTTTCAAAGTATTTTTTGATACCGAGTTTTTTTACTACGGTTTCAATTTCTTTAGGTGAAGATGAGGATGCTATTGCAAGCTGTATGCCGTCTCTGTAAAGCCTTTTGATAAGCTCTATGACACCGGGAACAGCGATATAGCCTTCTTTTTCATGCATTTCTTTTTTGGTTTTGTTTAATTTTTCAAGAAGTTCATCTGTTGATATATCGAGAGAAAAATCTTTAATAGCTGTCTCTGCCATTTTTTTAGTTGAACTTCCTATAAATGAATAGCAATATTCTATATCAACATCAGCACCAAGCTCCTTAAATGTCCTGACTGCTGCTTTTGCGTGTTGTGGTTCACTGTCTATGATAACGCCATCCATGTCAAATATAATAGTTTTTAACATAATCATCCGCCCCCTTTTTACGCTGTCTGTTTTTAGTTGTTGCAATAAACAGTATTGGTTTAATTTACATCTGTTTTTTTATTCTCTTTTTTGTTATA
>OJNY01002026.1_pt1 | contig 11255 bp, 10 predicted proteins | sample 1597931 | NCBI WGS metagenome assembly OJNY01 (sample SAMN01915209, study PRJEB22387) | human gut metagenome | isolation source: stool | host: Homo sapiens | place: USA
AAACTGTCAACCGAGTGCAGGTACTAAAATTGCAGCCTGTGCAGATGAAATAAGGGACCTGCTCATTGGCGGTAACTAAGATTTGGACGATCAAGGACAGCTTACAGCGCGTCCTTGACTATGCAGCCAATCCGGACAAAACCGAATACGGTGCTCTTGCCCAAACGCTGCACTATGCAGAGAACGATGCCAAGACCAAGCTGAACGAGAGCGCCCAGCTCGTCACCGGCATCCATTGTAGGGCAGACCACGCATGGGAAGATATGCGGGCTGTACAGGAACGCTTTGGTAAAACGGACGGTGTGGTGGCGCTCCACGCTTACCAAAGCTTCCGCGAGGGAGAGGTCACCCCGGAGCAGTGCCATGAGATCGGCGTGGCACTGGCCCGCAAGGTCTGGGGCAAGCGTTTCCAAGTGCTGGTTGCCACCCATATGAATACGGATAATCTGCACAACCACTTCGTTATCAATTCCGTGTCCTATGTGGACGGCAAGAAATACGAGCAGCGCCGCAGCCAATACACTGAGTTCCGGGCGGCATCCGACAAGCTGTGCCGGGAGTACGGCTTGTCGGTGGTGGAACAGCCTAAGAAAAAGGAACCGGCGAGGTATGCCCGGATGCGGGAAGCCATCGACCAAGCCTGTGAGGACGCCAGCACCGCCGAGGGCTTCCACAGAGCGCTGTATCGGCAAGGGTATATTTTCGGCAGTGACCCTAACCGTAGGTACGCAACCATCCGGGCACGGGATGGTGGTCGAGCCGTGCGGCTTTATAGGCTGGGAGAAGAATACGATTTATCTGCCATAGATGACCGACTGCGCGGAAATTACCTGTTGTATGGACCAAGGTTGTATGAGTTGAAACACCCGCCCCGGCAGTATACGCCGAAACGGTATCGCCCCAAGGATACCTATGCAGGAAAAGGCATCCTCCAAATTTTCTTTGAGGTATTCTTCGGGGAATCCCAGATGCACCGCTTGTATCTGTACTACTGCTATCAGCTGGGCATCCTGCCCAAGAAGCAACAGCCCCGCATCAACCGCCCGGAGTTGGAGCGCATCTGGAAAGATACCGAGAAAATCCTTGCAGAACACGCCTTTGTCCACGACCACAAGTTTCCCTCTTTGCAAGCAATCGTGGACTACCGCAAGGGCTTATCCCAGCAGATAGATGCCTTTGCCGCACAGCGGGCTGAAATCGTCAAGCAGATGCGCCGGAAAGATGCGCCGCCGGAACTGGCAGACCGTAGAGCAATGCTGACCTGTAAAATTGCCGAACTTCGCAAAGAGGATAAAATCGCAGAGGGAGCAATCAAGCGTATTCAACGCACACGCGAATCCAACCGTATTGACCGGGAAAACAGAATGCCGCAACATCCCAGACCACGCCGCCGCAGACGGGAACAGGAGCGCGAATGATGTCAGTTTGCACCCAATGTGCAGGACGGTTCTTGTGCAATTCTGTGAATAGATTTGTACCGCGATTGCTGGTATCGTTGTACCGAACCCAAAATGCAGCAACTTGAAAAAAGGAGAGATGCCTATGGTAGCAGGACGCTTACAGGAGAAAAACGGATTTTATTACATCGTGCTGAGTTACACGGACTCGGCGGGCAAACGCCGTCAGCCGTGGATCGGCACGGGGCTGCCCGTCAAGGGCAACAAAAAACGCGCCGAAAAAATGCTGGCAGAAACGCGAAAGGACTTCACGATTCCCAAGGGTCAGGTGTCCGAACTCAGCCCCGATATGGCATTCAGCGACTATATGCGGTACTGGCTGAAAATGATACGGACCGCTGTAACAGAAACGACCTACTCGTCTTATTGCTTCAATGTAGAGAAACATATCATTCCCTACTTTGAACCGCTGGGTGTAACGCTGGCAGGGTTACAGCCGCGCCAGATTCAGAGCTTTTATCTGCATGAAGCGGAAACGCTGAAAAACACCTCTATCCTGCGATTCCACGCCAATCTGCACAAAGCGCTGAAATACGCCGTGCGCATCGACCTGATAGCCAGCAACCCGGTGGACAAGGTGGACCGCCCCAAGCCGCAGGCGTTCATGGCAAGCTATTACAGCGCCGAGGAAATGGAAAAGCTCTTTGAAGCTGCCCAAGGCCATAAGCTGGAACTTATCATTCAGCTTGCGGCATTCTACGGTCTGCGCCGCTCCGAGGTGATGGGCTTGCGATGGGAGGCCATCGACTTTGAAGCCAAGACGCTGACCATTCGCCACATCGTGACCAGCACCCGCATTGATGGCAAGAAGATTTTGGTAGAAGCTGACCGAGCCAAAACAAAATCCAGTCTGCGCACCTTGCCGCTGGTAGACCCGATTGCGGAGCGCTTAAAAGCCGTCAAAGAGCAGCAGGAATACAACCAAAAAATCTGCGGCAACTGCTATAATCAAGAGTACCTTGGCTATGTATTTGTGGATGCAATGGGAAATCTGATCCAGCCGGATTCCGTGACGACAGGCTTTCCACAGTTGCTGAAAGACAATGGTTTGCGCAGGATCCGATTCCACGACTTGCGCCACTCCTGTGCCAGCCTATTGCTGAAAGAGGGCGTACCGATGAAGCAGATTCAAGAGTGGCTGGGTCACAGCGATATTTCCACCACAGCCAATATTTACGCACATTTGGATTCGCAATCCAAGAACCTCAGCGCCCGGACGATGGCAAACACGCTGACATTGCCGAAAGCGCCGAGCGTAAAAGAATGGTGAGGTAAAATGGCACACCCCGGCATCTGTCCGAGTAAGGACGGATGCCGGGGTGTTGTGTTATTCAAACGAAATATGAAGTGTCTTGCCCATGCAAGAAGCCATTTTCTTTTTCCATATTTTTTTTGTATGTTTGTTTATGTTTTTTCAATTCTCTCGCTTTTTCGCATTCTATTCTATATCGTTCGTTTTGTAGTGCAGCAATTCGTTTGTCTTCTGCATCTGCTTCTTTTTTGTCGGTTGTATGATAATATTTGAAACGATTGTAAACCCTACATGCCATTGCGGCAGCTATTGCAAAAATTTCAGCAAGAACCAAGAGCATAAAGAGGAGCCATTCTTCCTGCTCTGGAATATCATGGTGGATACGGTCTGGAGGGTATCCTAACATTAAGAACAACGCACCAAAAATAAAAAGTGGAGCGATAAATCTAGCGCGAGGACCAAGGAAAAATCCATCTGTGCCGCCCATTGCTCCTGATATACTGTTTGCAGCACCTGTTACGTTATCAACGGAGACTTGTAAGGCCGCATTGACAACTTGTGCAGCTTTTATATTTTTCTGCGTTTTCTTTGACATCTTCTTTGCATCTGCTGATGGGATGCAAACAGCAAAAGCAAGAAGAGCAAAAATTCCCGGTAAACCGGCAAGTCCACCATACAACCAGTATTCATCAAATGCGTAGCTGTTTCCTGAATAGCCTCCAATTTTATTACATCCTACTATGCAAAACGCGATGACGGTAAGATATGCAATGATATTAAGACCTACTAAAAGCATATATCTATGGCGTAGTTTCCTCTGAATTTCATCAATTCGAATCTGGTCTGTTTCAACCATGACTATTTTCCTCCAAATGTATTGGCAATGTAATAGTTGATTTGCAACTTTTATTTTTGATGCTATTATAGTTCATCGGAAAGACCTCATCATACTAAGTCAATAAAGCTGTCTGATAAAATTATATCGTATAAGATATATTTTGTCAAACAGTAAACAGAATGCATAGAAAGTTCAGCGGTCAGTGCTAATTTGTGCCTAGCCCAAACAGCTGGTTCTTGTGCAGTTTCATGAATAGCTATCTACTGAAATTAATGGTATGATTTGTACCGAGCCCGAAAATCACTACTTGAAAATAAAGGGGAGATGTTTATAAGAAAAGTACGGGAATTTTACAAAGCAGCAATAAAAAATCACTACTCAATGTAGAATTGAGTAGTGATACTTGGCGCAGACGGTGGGATTCTCCCGCGCCCTTGCAACAGTCCGCAGGACTGTTGCAGCCCGGCGGGACGCAGAGCGCCGGGCACGGGCTGTTCGAATCCCACCTTGCAACCCTTGCATAGTTTGCCGCAAAAATAATAAGCAGCACCCCGCAAGGTACTGCTTTTGGCGCAGACGGTGGGATTCGAACCCACGTGGCATTGCTGCCAAATTGATTTCGAGTCAATCTCGTTACGACCGCTTCGATACGTCTGCCTATTTGGTTTTTATCGCACCGCCTCGCACAGCGTTTGGAAAAATGCGAGATTTCGATGCAAGATAACGATGAAAGGTTGGGTACGCGACACCCGATAAAGCCCGCCGTTATGGGATTTCCCGCGGACAAGGTGACCTGCCGGATGCAAACTTTCGAGTGCTCCCTCTTACGACCTCTTGAGTACATCTGCATATTTAATTTTGTTGCGCGGAACTTCCCGCAGGGTGTGATTTCGAGTCAATCTCGTTACGACCGCTTCGATACGTCTGCATATTCGGTTTTGCTGCGGGGCCGGTCGGGCACGGTACAACTGGTGCCGATTGGCTGTACAGCTTATTATAACAGCTCCCGCAAGGAATGTCAATTCTCTGCAGGGGGTAATTCTCGGGTTCATTCTCGGTGGGGCGGCGGGCTATGGTATGGTGCGGGGAACACAGCCGTGCAGAAAGTCTGCCGTATTCTGCATAACCTCCCCCAAAATCTGTATATTTCGCAGGGTGTCAGGTGTTTCGAGGGAGTGATTTGCCTGCGCGTAGACGGTTATCGGCGTGCCGTTGGCGCGGCTTTGCGCGGTGACGGCGTCCACATCGCTCCATGGGTCGGCGGCGCCGAGGAAGGCAATCGCGTGCTGCGGGGCAAACTCATAGGTCAGGGCCAGCGGCGTGTACAGCACGTGGCGGCAGGGCACGGCGTGCTTTTGGGCGTAGGCGGCGGCAATGGCCGTGCCGATGCTTTTGGAAAGAAACAGCACATCGTCATATTGTGCCCAGCCCACCGCGGCCAGCTGGGCTTCGGCCTGCGTGTACAGGGCGTCAAAGGCGGTGCGCAGGGCGGCGGGATTCTCCCGCAGACCGTCCTTCTGGCAGGTGTATTGCAGCAGAACCGCGTGGTCATACCCGGCGGTAGCCGCCAGCTTGCGGCTGTAGTACAGCAGCGGCTTATCACAGTGGTAGCCGATACCCGGAAAGCAGACAACCAGCTTCATCTCGGCACCCTCCTTGCTTGATGATTCCGGTGGGGCGGTCTGGCCCCACCCCCAAAGTATACCACCGCGCCGCCGCAGGCACAAGACAAAATCTGCGCCGCCGGTTGACATTTTCCTGCCGGGATGCGACCTTTAAAGCAGGGCCGCGGCCTCTATCCCTCTACAACAAAGGAGTCTGCCTATGTTCACTGCACAGGCGCTGAAAAGCCTGAACAAGCTGGAAATGCTTGTCTACCAGTATGTTATGGAGCATCGCTTCGCCGTCCCCTATATGTGCATCCGGGAGCTTGCCACCGAGGCGCACGTTTCCACCACCACCGTGCTGCGTTTCTGCAAAAAGATGGGTGCGAGGGCTTCTCGCAGTTCAAATGGAAGCTGAAGGAGGAGGGCAGCACCAACGCCCGCGACAAGGACATCCCCGATTCCTTGAGCGAGCTGCAGACCTTTTTCTGGCGGGTCGGCACACCGGCCTATCAGGAAAAGCTCGAAAATGCCGCGGCCATCATTGCCCGCATGGAGCGCATTTTTATGGTGGGCATCGGCAATTCCGGCAGCATTGCCAGCTACGGTGCGCGGTATTTTTCCAATCTGGGCAAATTTGCACTCTGCGTGTCAGACCCATTTTACCCCATCACGCTGGCCCAGTTCTGCGACCTGACGCTGCCTTATTACACAACCATGCGCCGCAGCGAAGCTGAAAACTACGATTATTCGTCACAAATCCCGGCGGTCTATCTTCTGGAGTCCCTGGCACGGCGTGTGCACAACCGCCTGAATGAGTAATACTACACAAAAAACAGCACGCTTTCCGCAAAAATAGGTTGCTTTGCGGCGCGTGCTGTTTTTTTACGACCCAAAACTACTGACAACGCAGACTTTTCGGCTATACTGATGACAGTTCCCAAAGCGCGCAGGGAACGGAGTATCCTCTACCCACTCCGTTAAAAACACTGTGAAGGTGAATCACTGTTATGGCTACGGAAATTCGTGACTATGCCAAGCTCGCCGCGGACATCCGCGAGGCTGTCGGCCCGGAAAACATCATCAGTGCGGCAAACTGTGCCACTCGTCCGCGCCTTGTCCTGAAGGAGCTCCCCTCGGCGGAGGTCACACAGCAAATCTCCGAGATGCCCGCCGTCATCAAGGTGATGGAGAACGGCGGCCAGTACCAGATCGTCATCGGCACCCACGCCAAGGACTGTCTAACAAATGGGGTGCAGTTCAAATGTCTCAACGCAGCTTTTTTGTTTAGGAAACGTAGCTTTCCGGTACGTCCGCCATCGTGACGTATTTCTGCATGGCGTCCTCAAGGCTCATACCGTCGGCCACTGCGTCGCGGCGGCAGGCGTTGACGGCCTGAATCTCCTTCATCTTCTCGCCGGTCAGGCTGTAGCCCTTCATGGCAATCAGGGTGGCGGCCCATGCAATCATCGGAATGACGCAGAACAGCACGATAACCACCACGTTCATGTCCGGAGTGTACGGGTCATACTGGGTGGGCAGGCTTTCGAGCCCGATAAAGCTGACGGCCACGCCGACAACCGTCGCGGATAGGCTGGAAACCAGCTTGTCCACCAGGCTGAACAGCGTACCCATAATGCCGGGGATGTACTTGCCGGACTGGTAAGTCTCATAGTCAGAGCAGTCAGCTACCATCGGAATCGGCATATCGGCGGTGGCGTAGTACGCGCCGTAGCCGATGCCGAACAGCAGGATAAACAGAATCGTGTACAGGTTAATGGAGAGACCACCCTCGCCCAGCAGGCTCAGGGTAAAGCCGTCTCCGTGGCCCCATAGCAGCAGCAACACCAGCACGCCGACATAGCAGACCAGCGCCACGCTGACATAACGCATCAGGCTGGCCTTCTGGCCGGGCTTCTGGCTGGTGCGCACCGTCAGCAGGAAGAACGGCACACTGAACACATAGCCCAGCACCATCATAGGCAGGTACAGGCCATCATAGTTGCCCATCATGCAGCCGTACAGCATACAGAGAACCGTGGTGTTGGTGGCGATGGAGAGCGCCAGCTTGCAGCCGGCACCGGCCACCATCAGGCGCTGCATCGGCTTGTTCTCCTTGATAATCTGCACATACTCGGCAACCTTGATTTTCTCGGTCTTTTCGCCGCCGATGCCAAAGTACTTGGGCTGGTCCTTCTCCCAGATTCCGATTACGGCCAGCAGGGTGAGCAGAATTGAGATGATAATGCCGACCGGGGCCAGCGTGCGGAAGAAGCCTGCGGAGGCGTAACCGCCCTCATAATTCTTGGCCAGAATCGGTGCAAAGAACTGCATGGCACCCATGCCGAGCAGAGAGCCGACGGTGTTGAAAATCGTGAACAGCGGGCGCTGCTTGGGGTCATTGGTCAGAACCGTCTGGCCGGAGCGGGTGCAGCTGGTCTGGAAGGTGTAGCCGATGACCCAGACTGCATACAGGCCGACAAACACGGCATAGCGCGCCCACATCATCGTGTCGGGAATCAGCGGGGTCAGGCAGTACAGCACCAGAATACTGACGGCCATAATCAGGTTGCCGATGACCATAAACGGCCGGAACTTGCCGAACTTGCCGTTCGTGCGGTCCATCAGCGCGCCGATAACCGGGTCGGTGACGGCGTCAAACAGGCGCATACCGGTGACCATGACCGAGGCGAAAATCATCGACAGGGCCAGCACCTTGCTGCCGAATGTGGCAATGTAGGAAAGAACCAGAACATAATAGACGTTCGTGGCACCGTTATTCAGCGGGAACAAAACCAGCTGATAGGTTTTGGCGCGGTTGACACTCGCAGCCTTTGCGTTTTCACTCATAGGGGGTTCTCCTTGCTTGACAAAGAATCCCCCGCCGCACCACAAGCGGCGGCGGGGGAAGGCTTACGGAAAATTACTGCTTGTCAGCTTCAGTGGTTTCGGTGCTTGCCTCGGTCTCGGTGGTCCCGGCAGCTTCGGCAGCTTCGGCAGCCTCCACCACAGCGGGTGCGGCCTTCTTGCGCTTGATGGCCACAACCAGACGCCAGATGCACAGGGCACACAGGACGGCCAGCACGACAATCAGGGCGTAGATAGCGGTCTGCCACCACGGGGTGATGGCCTGCAGGCGGTCACCGGCGCTCCAGCCGTTCATGGCGTTGGAGTTGACAACCGTGTACAGGATGTTGTGCATGGACTCGCGCATCTGGGAGACGATGTAGGCATCGTTCACATAGTTGGCGGCCTTGGTGGTGTGAATCATCGGCATCGGGCTGTCCCAGATGTCGGAACCGGCAATCAGGCCGTCCACCAAGTCCATGTACTGGCTGGAACCGGAGAAGTCGGTGATAATCATACCGCGCATACCCAGCTCACCGCGCAGGAAGCCGGTCAGCAGGTTGCTGTAAGCGCCGCACCAGGTGGCACCCCAGCGGTTGAAGCCGGTCATAACGCTCCATGCGCCGCCATCGGTGATGGCCTTGTCGGCAACCTCCAGATAGATTTCACGGGCAGCCTGTTCGTTCAGCCAGGTGTTGACGCCGCGGCGGCTGGACTCGGAATCGTTCAGGGCAACGTGCTTCAGGTAGACGTACACGCCCTTGGACTGGATGGCGTTGACCTCGGCTGCGCAGATGGTGCCAGCGATGAACGGATCCTCGGCGTAGTACTCGAAGTTACGGCCGGAATAGGCGGTGCGGTGCATATTGATGCCGGGGCCGTACAGGCCGGAGTAACCCATGGCCAGGCAGTCCTCGCCGATGCAGCGGCCAACCTCAGCGATAAGGTCGGTGTTGAAGGTGGCGGCCATGACATCCTCAGAGGTGTAGCACATGGCGGAAGCACCGCCGGTCAGGGAAGCGGTCAGACCCTGCGGGCCGTTCTCGTCCTTGGTAGCGGTCTTGCCGATGGAGGCAGCCGCCGCGGTGTTGTGGAAGCCCAGCGTGATGGTGTTGACCATCTCATCGTAGGTCAGCTGGTCCAGCAGGGTGTTCCACTCGGGGTCATCGTAGCTCTTGCCAATCATGCTGGCAAGGGTCAGGCCGTTCTCAGCGCCCAGCGTGGGCATTTCCACGCTGTCGGCCAGGCTGCCGTCATACTGGGTGAAGGCAAGGTCAGCGGCCAGCGTCTCGTTGGCGGTCAGCTGTGCGGGGGCGGTGGGGAAGGTGCCGGTCCAGTCGGAACGGCTCAGCCACTTCACGGTGCCGGGGGCATCGCTGCTCTTGTTGGGGTCGGCCTCATCAAACAGGTTGGTGATGGCCGTGCCGTTCTCGCTGGTGGCAAAGGTGGTGGTGTCAAGAGCGGCGTTGTTCCAGACGTAGGTCAGGTCGGTGTTGCCGTCGGCGGTCATACGGCCGTCGGTGTTCTCCACGGTGTAGCCCTTGGCGGCCAGAATGTTGTTCACAGCGTTGTGGCTGTCGGTGGCGGCGGTGAAGTAGTAGTCACCGGCGTCCAGAATGTAGGTCTTGGCGTTGTTGGCATCGTAGGTGCGCAGCTCGTCCTTGTCCACCGTGATGGTGACATCCTCGGACGCACCGGGGGCCAGCACATCGGTCTTGGCAAAGCCGCACAGCTCGGCAGCGGCCTTCTCAATGCCGTTGGCCTTGTCATAATCGGTGTAGGGGCTCTGGAAGTAGACCTGCACGGTCTCCTTGCCGGAGTAGGTGGAGCCGCTGTTGGTGACGGTCAGGGTGACGGTGAAATCGTCCGCGCTCTCGGTCACCTTGAAGTTGCTGTAGTCGAAGGTGGTGTAGCTGTCGCCGTAGCCGAAGGGGAAGGCAACGGTGGTGGCCCAGTCATAGTCGCCTGCGTTGGCAGTGCCCATGACAACATCCTCATAGCGGGTCTCGAAGTAGCGGTAGCCGAGGTAGATGCCCTCCTGATAGACGCTGTACATACCCTGCACGTCGGCACCCTCGGTCAGCAGGTCAAACTCTGCTGCGTTGGGGTAGGCCTGTGTGTAGAAGTTGTACATGGCGGGGTTGGCCATATTGTCATACAGGTAGGTGTCCACCAGGCTGCCGGAGGGGGTAACGGTGCCGGCCAGCAGCTGGCCCACGCCGTTGATGCCGGTCTGGCCGACGTCGCCAATCCACAGGGCGGAGTCGATGCCGTAATCCTCACCGCAGATTTCGGGGTTGAGGAAGTCCATCTCGATGGCGTTGGAGGAGTTGATCAGCACCACAATGCGCTTGAAGGTGCCGTTGTCCTTCAGCGTCTTGAGGTTGGCCAGCAGCTCCTTCTCCTCGGCGGAGAGGGCCAGATAGTTGCCGTCGCCCTCTGCGCCCTTGTTCCAGTAGTCATCGGTGCCGTTGTCGCCGCTGGGCAGATCGGCGCCCTCGCCGCCGGAGCGGGACAGCACCACGATGGCGGCATCGCCGTACTCGGCAAAGCTGGACTCGGCGCTGGACAGTGCGCTCCACGGTGCCTCGTTGACGGCATACTGGGTGTTTGCCTCCAGCGTGTCGGAAATGGCATCGGGGGTCTTGCGGCTGTACTTGCTCATCATATCGTCAGAGCTGTACAGGTTCCACAGTGTCTCGTTGACGTTGAGGCCCTGGGACTCCAGCGCCTGCTTGAGGTTGGGTGCCTTGGAGGTATCCACCGAGCCGGAGCCAGTGCCGCCGTACATCAGGTCAACAGCGCCGTGGCCGAACAGGCTGACCTTGGCACCGCTTGCCAGCGGCAGGGCGGCGTTCTCGTTCTTCAGCAGAGCGGCACCCTCGGCCTCGACCTGTGCGCAGAGCTCAGCCTCATAGGCCTCGCGCTCTGCATCGGAAGCAAAGTCGCTCTTGAAATACTCGGTGTCCGCGGTGGTGTCACCCTTGATAATCTTGTAGGTGTCCGCGTTCAACGCCACGTTCAGCGTGGTGGCGTACTGGTTGGCAATCACGTTGCCAACCACAGCACCGGCGGTCAGCACTGCGGTCACGCCGGTCAGCGAGCCCCACAGAGCAACGCCGCTGCCTTTTTTCTTCTTTGCCATATGTCTCTTCTCCTTGGTTTTATCTAAACAGCCGCGATGTGCGGCGTGTTTTCGTGGTTATACCCAGTTTGCGCTGGTGGATTTCTTCTTGGCCAGCTTGTAGTCGGGGTTG
>OJNY01002030.1_pt1 | contig 11234 bp, 9 predicted proteins | sample 1597931 | NCBI WGS metagenome assembly OJNY01 (sample SAMN01915209, study PRJEB22387) | human gut metagenome | isolation source: stool | host: Homo sapiens | place: USA
TTGTAAATATGCATATTTAAATTTTTGAGGTATTTCTTCAACAAAATATTTATCAAGGAACTCTATTATATAATTGATGTTACACAAAATACAAAAAAGAACAAATCCTAAATTATTTTTCAACTTGATAGGACTATTTCTAAAAAAATGATAATCTCGATATTTGACAATATTATTTCTGTCATCATAACTAAATGGCTCTAAATTTGTATCCAAAAAATAGGCCGCAAGCTTCCCAGTAACAATACTCAAATCTCTGATCTTAGGACCTATTTTTTCATCTTCTAAAGTATTAAACGGCATATACATTGCAAATAAAATAGTATTGCCACAAACTGCTCCATTACAATAATCCGTTCCCACATTATAATAACCAATTATCTTTTCAAGTAAGCTTCGAATATTGTAAAAATACTCATCACTTTCATGAAATTTATCCAATAGTAATGTTTCATATTCTTCATATGACATTTCAAACAATTTGTGAGCTTGTCTTAATTTTACATAGTATTCTTTTTCTTCATCATTAAATCTCGGTGCATTTAGTCCAATTTTTTTGCACCATTGTTCCGCACCATCCGCAAAAATTCCTATATACGGTATGCTCATCATTACATAATTACTATTAATATTTTTAGCGTTATTTTGCATATCAACTAACGTATATATAAACCGTGCATCTGATTGAATCAAATCAAATGCCGCTTTTTGTACTTTATTTAGCATATCCTGCACCTTCTTACTTACCTTTTATTAAATATAACATAGCATTTTGAATATTTACAATCAATATTTTTCTAAAGAAAAAGAACGAATACACATCTAAATTGATGGTTCGTTCTCTTTTATCATTTAACCATATATATAATATTTCTATACAGTTCTTTTTTGTTGCCACCATATGATCTGTGATGACATACACACCTCGTTATCCAAGCGCGATCATTCTGTTGATGCAGCGGGAAGCCCCCTCCATCACCTCATCAGAAAGGACTATCTCTTCGCCACCTGTGCCCTTTAATACATTCAATATGTCAACCAGGGTAGTAAGTTTCATATTATGGCACATCAGCTTTGAAGAAATTGGATAGAACATTTTGTCAGGGCACTCATACTGAAGATGCTCCACAATACTGTGCTCTGTACCGATGATAAATTCTTTTTTCTCTGACTTTCTGGCATATGCCATAATTCCTGTGGTTGAACCTACATAATCAGCCTCTGCAACTACATCAGGTCTGCACTCAGGATGGACAAGAAGTTCCGCATGTGGATGTAACTCTTTTGCCTTCAAAGCATCATCTAGGGTAACCGCAAGATGTCTAGGACATCCGCCGTTAAAAAATGCAAATTCCTTTTCCGGCATCTGCTTTTGAACATAGTTTCCAAGATTCGGATCTGGAATAAAAAGAATCTTGTCGTTATCAAGCTTGCTGCAGATCTGAACTGCTGATGAAGATGTCACACATACATCACAGGCAGTTTTCAATTCAGATGTCGTATTTATATAGGCGACAACCGCATATCCCGGATACTTCTTCTTCATCTCATCCAGCGTTTCAAGGTTCATCTGCTCAGCCATCGGACATCCGGCTTCAGGGTTAGGCAGATACACATTCTTATCAGGGGACAATATCTTACATGTCTCCGCCATAAAACGCACACCACACATTATTATATTTTTGCGGGAATCCTTGCTCGCCTCAACGCTAAGTCCATATGAATCTCCCATATAATCTGCAACTTCAAGAATCTCATGTCCCTGATAAGCATGTGCCAGTATGCAGAAATCTTTCTCTTTCTTCAGTCTGATTATCTCTTCCTGTATCTCTTTTATCGTCATTTTATTCTCTCCAAATCATTTTGTATTATTTCTCCCACTCCTGCCACGGAACAAGGAAGCCTGTCTCCTCGAGTTTCTGCTCTATAGTATCCAGGATTTCTTCACTTGGAGCCTCTATCAGATGGTAATGATATCCGTTCGTAGCATTTCCAAGCAGGGACGACTGGCTGTTTTCCAATTTTTTCATAAATTTTGCCACGTCGTATCTAGAAGCAATATTCATCTTTGCAGTAACACGATTGTACACTGTATGACTTATACTTACATTCTTTACAACACCGCCATAATCAACTATGATCGTGAGTTCTTCCTCAGTCCTGTCATAACCATGTTTTACTTTAAACTCTCTCTGACATTTTGATTCATTCTTGTATATATAACCCCTGTTAGTTGCAATTATGCCATCATCAGCCGCCCTGATCACTGCAATGTCCTGCACTATTATCTGTCTACTGACATCGAATTCTGACGCAAGCTTATTTGCCGGAACAGGGACATCTGAATTCTTCACAATGTCAAGTATCCTTTCCCTTCTCTCTTTTGCCTTCACTTTATTCCTCCGCATGAAGATTTTTCATCGATATATCCATTATAGGTGAACTGTGTGTAAGCGCACCGCTTGATATATAATCCACTCCCAATGATACCAGTCTCTCTATGTTCTCTTTTGTAACATTGCCTGAACATTCTGTCTCCGCACGTCCATCGATCAAATCAATCGCAGCCCTCATCTGATCCGTTGTCATATTGTCAAGCATAATGATATCGGCTCCCGCTTCAACAGCCTCTTTTACCTGATCCAGTGTCTCAACTTCAACCTCTATCTTGCGAACAAATGGTGCATACTCCTTTGCCATTCTCACTGCATTGGTTATACTTCCCGCAGCGCCTATATGATTATCCTTAAGCAATACTCCATCCGACAAATTGTATCTGTGATTGCTGCCTCCGCCGACTCTGACTGCATACTTCTCAAATATACGGCAATTAGGCGTGGTCTTTCTGGTATCCAGCAGAGTAGTCTTGCTTCCTTTAAGAAGTTCTGCAACCTCATGGGTATATGTAGCTATTCCACTCATACGCTGCAGGTAATTAAGCGCAACCCTCTCTCCAGAGAGAAGAACCCTGATATCACCAGTCACAATTCCCATAAGCTGGCCAGCCTTCACCTCATCGCCATCTTTGCAGAAGAACTCAACCTCAGTGCTGTCATCTAAGAGTGTAAATACTCTTGCATATACATCAAGTCCTGCAATGATTCCATCCTGCTTGCATATCAGGTCTACTTTTCCTTTCTGTGCCTTTGGCATCACCGCATTTGTGGATACATCCTCACTTGTGATATCCTCCTGTAAAGCCATCATTATAAGCTTGTCCGCATTCAATTTCATTGTTATCTGATTCATTCTCAGCCTCTTCTTTCCGTTTCTGTCAAAACTATATTCTTATATTCTCTAAACAAACCATCTATATCTTCATATTCAGACAGATCTATGTTGTCTTCTCCACAGCCTCTGTGCTCTCTGCTGAACATGATATCATCTGCCACCCTCTGTGCAAATACAAGCGACTCAAGTAACGAATTGCTTGCCAGTCTGTTTCTGCCATGCACTCCATTACATCCGGCTTCTCCTACCGCGTACAATCCTTCCATGGATGTCCTTCCGGCGAGATCTGCCTTCACTCCGCCCATGTGGTAATGCTGAGCCGGCACAACCGGTATTGGTTCAACAAGCACATCATACCCCTCATCCTTGCACTGCTTGTATATATGTGGAAAATGCTGCAAGATCACATCTCTTCCAAGTGGTCTCAGATCTTCCCACACATGCTCCGTTCCATCTATCTCCATCTGTTTCCATATTGCATGGCTGACTACATCACGAGGCTGCAGTTCATCTGTAAACCTTTCGCCCGCCTTGTTAAGAAGCCATGCGCCTTCGCCTCTCACAGATTCAGATATCAAAAATCTTCTTCCCTTATTCCGGCTAAACAGTGTTGTCGGGTGGATCTGCACATAATTCAGATTCTCTACCTCTACACCATGTTTTAAGGCAATTGCTATGGCATCACCTGTTATATGGGCAAAATTCGTTGAGTTCTTATATATACCTCCGATTCCACCACACGCCAATACAACGTTGTTGGATCTAAGTATGCTTATATTCTTCGCCTCATCAGCTATAACCACTCCACCACAGGCATTGTCATTGCAGATGATGTCGAGCATAGTCGTATACTCATATATCTCGATATTAGATTTCTCCTTTGCGCACTCCAGCAAAGTGGATGTAATCTCTTTGCCGGTAATATCCTCGTGGAACAATATTCTTGGCTGGCTGTGAGCTCCCTCCTTGGTGAATGCAAGCTTTCCGCTCTCATCCCTCTCAAATCTGACTCCGAGCCTTATCAATTCTCTGATAACAAGATTCGATGATCTGATCATCAGATCGACTGTCTTTTTATTGTTCTCATAATGACCGGCTCTCATGGTGTCTTCAAAATAATCTTCGTAATCTTCCTCACCCCGCAGCATACATATGCCGCCCTGGGCCAAAAAAGAGTCGGACTCATCAGCCCGCCTTTTTGTGATAATACAGACCTTTTTTGTCTCTGGAAAATTCAACGCACAGAACAAGCCTGCAGCGCCAGTTCCCACAATAATAACATCATATACAGTGTTCATCATTTCTCCTCTTCAAGTAGGCATCATATTATTCTTTATAACCTGACTTGCATCTAAACATAACATATGTAAACACATATGTAAAGATATATGTAATGTTATGTGTAAACTTTTGATGTAAAGTTTTTGAATTAGAGTTTTCTGTACACCGTCTCTACTTTAAGACTTTCTTTATCTGTTTTTCTGTGGCAATCGGGTAGATATCATCCATATGCTTCACTATCCTCTCCCACGATTCCTCAGGGCTCTCACCATATGCGGACGTCACGTGGTCATATCCCCACAGCTTCTCCGGCATGGAATACACAGCCACATTCCATCCGTATTCCGCGCCCTTCTTGTTCAACCGTTTTCTGAAGTCACATGCGCACAGGTATGTCTGCATCTGGAGCTGTGTCATCGTACCCTCAAAGCCTTTCTCTCCGCCCTTGCCAAATCCGGCAAGCTTCTTTATATCGAATGAAAAAAGTTCTGTATTGTACATACTATCCAGCTTTTCTGCTGCAAATTCCGCATCGCTCTCCTCGTCTATCCGGTCATCCATGAACAGATCCATGATCTTCTTCTGCCTGAATGATGCAAGCTCATCATCCCATCTGGCATCGAAATCATATCCAGCTCTTCTATAATTCGCAAAATACGGGAACCATTTCTTTGAGATAAATCCCGCCTTATTGTGGAAAAATTTGCCGTATGCGATGTCGCCTCTTCTGGCTATGATCTCACGCCACACCCAAGGATCCCTCTGCGCATCCTCACTCCACCAGTATTTCTCCGTGGTTCGCTCTTCCACCGAAAATCCAGGTATCTCATTGCGGAAAAGAGGAAGAAATCCCACTTCCTCTATATATCCGATAAGTTCGTCTACCGTATGCAGGCACTCCGGATCATCCTCCGAAACTCCATACATGATCCATGTTCCGTCTTTTGATTCCATAAACTCTCCTAAATTATTCGCCCCTCAAGGTGATCCATCTCATGGAGCACTATCTGGGCTATATATCCGTTGAACTTCATACGCTTTTTTGCAAATGATGCATCCTGAAACTCTACTTCTATGTCTCTATACCTTGTCACCTTTCTCGTGCCGTCCAGAGACAGACATCCCTCCTCTGTCTCGTAAGCCCCCGACTTTGACAGAAGAACCGGATTCAGCATGACAACATTGGCAAATCCCATACTGACGATGATTATCCTCTTCTTATATCCGATCATGTTGCCCGCCATGCCGACGCACCTCGCCTGATTTGCCGCTAATGTGTCCTGCATATCTGCTATGATCCCCGCATCCATAGTCGTCATCGGAGATGACTTCTGGCTGAGAAACATCTGATCTCTTACTATCTGTTTTACCATGGTCTATTACCTTTCCTTATCTACTCACCATTCTTCACGTACAGGAATAATTTCGACTTGAGCAGCTTCTTCGGCGTTGCCGAGATCTCGCATATCTCCTCGTATATGCGGTTGCACACGATAAAATACGCAGCCAGGGCAGTCAGCACATTCTTCTGATTTGCGCTCTGGAAATTGTACTTTCCTGTCTTCTCATTCTTCTCGCTTCTGGCATGTTTTACCAGGTTATAGTCATTCCACCAATCCGCGATCCTGCCATCCACAAATGCGCTGAACGGCTTCAACTCGATATCTTCAAATGTATCTATCGTCCTCACTGCGTCAAGCCTGATAGCCGGGAATTTTCTAAGCACAGGAGTAAGCCTGTCATGTATATTGTACTTCTTCCTGTAATCGTCCTCCTCTACCATCTTGCAATATATCTCAATCAGAGAATCAATATTGCTGCAGATGTTCAGAAACATATTTATGTATCTGCTTGAAAATGTCGGGAAGTTGCTCTTGTGAATGTCCACATACTCCGAACTGATCCTGACATCCTTCTCAATGATCTGGTATTGCTTCCAGAAAATGTTCAGAAATTCATTCTCAGTTATGACAACTCTGGTCTTCTTCACCAGAACATTTACCCACAAATGTCCCTGACCTATCCTGTCAAGCCTGACATCCTGACTCGTCCATACATCCTCAAGCGATGCGCCTGAAACCAACGCCACCATATCGCAAACCCGGGCCTCAGTATAATTGGCAAATGTCCTTCCATCATCCCGCGTCCGTTCACTCTTGCCGTACTTCCACGAAGCATACAATACCCCGCCGACCCTGAGCGCCTTCATAGCCTTCTCAAGGATCTTGTGCATATCGCTCTTGGCAACATGGAGCAGCGAAGCACATGCCCACACAGCGTCAAATTCATTCTCATAGTTCATGTCCTCAATGCACATATGCACAGCCGCTTTTCCCGTCAGCTCCTGAGTTTTCCTGCACATAGCCTCAGACGCATCCAGAGATACAACCTTGTATCCCTTGTCCAGAAAATATTTGCTGTCACGACCACTGCCGCAGCCAAGATCAAGAATCCTGCTGCCCGGCTTGAGATTTTCCTCAAAGCGCTTGTATATGTCCGACATGTCTGCATTTCTAGTTATCTCGGAATATCTGTCAGCATGTGTGTTGTAGTATTCTATTGTTCTGTTTGTATTTTTATCATCCATTAAAATCTAACCTCTTCCAGTTCATGTGTGGTGAGAGTTCGAATCCCCCTCCACTTTCATATGTATCTACAGGTTATTTGCCTTTCGCAGCAGCTTCTCAAAAGACTCCGCAAATCTCTGGTCATCCTCTTCTGTCCTCTTCCTCGGCCCTTTGATATGATTCCTGCTCGATGCCCTTCTCGCCTTTTTATTCAAATGTCTCTCCATAAGCATCTGATCGATATTCTCATTTGTATACCACTTTCCCGATTGGTGTATCGCAAATGCACCTTTGCCAAGAGCCATCGCCGCCACGCCATAATCCTGCGTAACCACTATGTCGCCCCTGTGACAAATGCTTATCAGCTTGTAATCCACGGCATCCGCCCCGGCCCCAACCACGATAACCTCACTGTAATCAGATGTGAGAACATGGTTCGTATCGCATAGAAGCGTTACCGAGATGTTATATTTTGTTGCTATGTCTTCTGCTATGCCTACTACGGGGCAGGCGTCGGCGTCTATGTATATGTGCATCATAGATAAATCATCCTTTCACCCAATTACATTAACTGCCCAATTAAATATTCAGACATTTTAAGTGTATACTTTTGCTACTAAAATTCAACAGTTCTTTTTGAATTCTATCCTAACTATACCATCCAAACCATAAACCTACAAATGAATAGGTTTCAACACGAGTTGGTTGATATATATGATATTAATCTCTGTTTTCTTCTACGAATGGGATTATAATATACAATTTGTAACTTTTTAACAATCGGAGATTTTAATCCGTTCTCCAACACACGGAGCGAGTTACGCTTGAGGCACTTCCTCTGTATACAATTTTATTTCAATCCACGCTCCAGCGTACGGAGCGACAGATGTTCACTGCAAGCGAAACTAAGTTCTACGTATTTCAATCCACGCTCCGACGAACGGAGCGACTTTCCGTCAACCGTCACATCCGACCACCCAGCGGCATTTCAATCCACGCTCCGACGAACGGAGCGACATCCTGTTTGAGGGTTCTGCCAAGTCCTTCAAGCATTTCAATCCACGCTCCGACGAACGGAGCGACATGGAGATTAGAGTCGGTAGAATTTAACCCTGTTATTTCAATCCACGCTCCGACGAACGGAGCGACCTCTTTGCCAACCGTTAGATTTGAGCATTCCACTATTTCAATCCACGCTCCGACGAACGGAGCGACGCAGCACTTGCAATAGCATTTATTTTGTTCTGGCAATTTCAATCCACGCTCCGACGAACGGAGCGACGTCTGAGCGATCTTACACTCTATGCCATAGTATGAATTTCAATCCACGCTCCGACGAACGGAGCGACTCCTTACCATCTCAATAACCTGATCCGTCGTCATATTTCAATCCACGCTCCGACGAACGGAGCGACAGCATTATTCGCAACAGCTGTCTTACCATTACTATTTCAATCCACGCTCCGACGAACGGAGCGACGTATCATCCGGTCAGCAGGGACCGCCAGTTACAGATTTCAATCCATGCTCCGACGAACGGAGCGACCATCTATAAGTGGTTTGACAGGCTTAAGACTTGAATTTCAATCCACGCTCCGACGAACGGAGCGACAGCCTATTATGATATCTGTTCCTATCTTTCCGCATTTCAATCCACGCTCCGACGAACGGAGCGACATATCAACACCTCTTAATGCAACAATATATTCAAATTTCAATCCACGCTCCGACGAACGGAGCGACTTAGATGTTCCAAGCCCCATGAAGTACTCTTCAGATTTCAATCCACTCTCCGACGAACGGAGCGACATATAACTGTACATAATTAGTTTGATAATGCACATTTCAATCCACGCTCCGACGAACGGAGCGACAGCTCTATCTTCCTCTGTCTGATCTTAACATCCAATTTCAATCCACGCTCCGACGAACGGAGCGACGGTAAACACTCTGTACACTGTTCTTATGACATTCCAATTTCAATCCACGCTCCGACGAACGGAGCGACCCAACTGCTCCCTGGTTTCAACATACTTTGGTAAGATTTCAATCCACGCTCCGACGAACGGAGCGACTAGCGGTCGCTACGAGCTTGTAAGGTACATTTTTATTTCAATCCACGCTCCGGCGAACGGAGCGACGTGTTGCTGTGAGACACAGAGAGCTATTGATGGCGTATTTCAATCCACGCTCCGGCGAACGGAGCGACAGGATCCTGTATCTTCTCAAGCGTTACGAAGTTCTGATTTCAATCCACGCTCCGGCGAACGGAGCGACAGCCAGACAAATATATCCAACACCTGTGATATCAAATTTCAATCCACGCTCCGGCGAACGGAGCGACGGGGATAGCAACTGATTATGGGGATATTCAAAAATTTCAATCCACGCTCCGGCGAACGGAGCGACCCTCATAAGTGATTTATTTGGACTGGATTTGAGATTTCAATCCACGCTCCGGCGAACGGAGCGACGTTGGGGGAGGCGGACATATATATGACTTTACATATATTTCAATCCACGCTCCGGCGAACGGAGCGACTATATCTAAATTAAGAGTAATTGTAGGATTTGTGATTTCAATCCACGCTCCGGCGAACGGAGCGACTATCTCCTGTGAGGAGTAGACAACCTGTGTCTTATTTCAATCCACGCTCCGGCGAACGGAGCGACTCAAAAGCGTACTTCATAGCCTTGTCAGAATTAAATTTCAATCCACGCTCCGGCGAACGGAGCGACTTGGCATATGACACAAGTGCTATAGTAGATGATCTATTTCAATCCACGCTCCGGCGAACGGAGCGACGTAATTTGATGTGACACCAAACCACTTACATATGATTTCAATCCACGCTCCGGCGAACGGAGCGACAAAGCCAAGCAGTGACTTTGGATATCCCATGATGATTTCAATCCACGCTCCGGCGAACGGAGCGACCAGGTCGACAGCTCCATTAGTTACTACCTGATAATTTCAATCCACGCTCCGGCGAACGGAGCGACCTTTTCCTGTAGTTAAGTTGTAGCCGAACTCATCTATTTCAATCCACGCTCCGGCGAACGGAGCGACGGTTGAAAGGCAAACATTTAATCAAGATACACATATTTCAATCCACGCTCCGGCGAACGGAGCGACCTGTCTTTTTTTCCACAGTGTTGGCACGGATCTGTGATTTCAATCCACGCTCCGGCGAACGGAGCGACTTGATAGTCTCTGTAGATGCATCCTTTTTACTATATTTCAATCCACGCTCCGGCGAACGGAGCGACCAGTTGAACCGTCTGGGTAAGTATTAGCATAAGTTATTTCAATCCACGCTCCGGCGAACGAAGCGACAGTTCAAACTCATTAAAGAGTATGCTTCTTTACATTTCAATCCACGCTCCGGCGAACGGAGCGACCCATTCTCAAACGACAGGAGGTGACAACGTCATATTTCAATCCACGCTCCGGCGAACGGAGCGACCCCTGCAAGAGATCGGATGCGTGTTCCATCGTATATTTCAATCCACGCTCCGGCGAACGGAGCGACTCAATATGCTCCTTGAGTCTGTTCTCAAGTTCTGTATTTCAATCCACGCTCCGGCGAACGGAGCGACAGATCCAGTCTGAATAATCAGCTACGTCTGTGCTATTTCAATCCACGCTCCGGCGAACGGAGCGACCGAATCGACCCACGCGTTAAGTGCTATATGCGTATTTCAATCCACGCTCCGGCGAACGGAGCGACTATCAGCGGTATGGAACGGTAACACATTATGTGCATTTCAATCCACGCTCCGGCGAACGGAGCGACTGTGGAGATGATAGAATGCATTATCACCTTGGAATTTCAATCCACGCTCCGGCGAACGGAGCGACATCTCTTGACATGCTTCAAGAGTATGTGCGTTTATTTCAATCCACGCTCCGGCGAACGGAGCGACGAGTGTGAAAATACTTGTTTTAAAGAAAATGGTATTTCAATCCACGCTCCGGCGAACGGAGCGACCCAAAATGGTTGTTAGTCCTGACGATTATCAATTTATTTCAATCCACGCTCCGGCGAACGGAGCGACATCTCCTTTCTGATGATAGAAATATTATAAATCAATTTCAATCCACGCTCCGGCGAACGGAGCGACTATATGCAGCTTATACTTCTGTCCATTAGA
>OJNY01002041.1_pt1 | contig 11219 bp, 7 predicted proteins | sample 1597931 | NCBI WGS metagenome assembly OJNY01 (sample SAMN01915209, study PRJEB22387) | human gut metagenome | isolation source: stool | host: Homo sapiens | place: USA
GGAGCCCGGGCCGAGGGGCTGGTAGAACTCGACGCCGGCCCTGCGGTTCTTGCCCGCCTGGATCTCGGAGCGCAGCTCGGCGCCCCAGGGATTGAGCCAGCCCCAGGTGTGCGCAAGGAGCACCGTGAACGTGTGTTCGTCGCGGAAGTCGGTCTCAAGCGAGCCGCCAATGCGGATGCTCGAGTAGCCGGGCTTCTTCTCCTTGGGCTCGAAGACGAGCACTTCGGTGCCCTCGGGGCCCGGTTCGAAGCGGTAGCGCACCGAGCTGTAGGCGCCGTCGGCCCAGACGCGGCGGCTCGCCGCGTCGATTTCGGCATTGGAGACCGGACGCGAGGTGTCGATGTCGAGCTCGTTGAGGATGGCCTCGGGATTGGCGACCTTGAGGCCCTCGACCTTCACGGTGGAGATCTCGTGGATGTCGCGGCGCGTGTGCGGCATGACGGCGCCCTTGCGGGTCTCGTCCCAGGCGATCCACTGGGCGCGGTCGGGCGAAGCGAGGCGCTCGAGGCGATCGCGGACCTTCTGCGCGGCATCGTAGCCGCGGGTGATGATCTTGTCGCTCTTCTTGAGGTCGGCGCTCGAGAAGTCGTCAAGGTCGGGCGTGATCAGGATGTCCTCGGGGCCGAGGTCGGCAAGCGACTGCCTGACGTTCTGCTCGGTGAGGAGGTTCACCATCTGCGCCATCACGGTGACGACGTTGCCTAGCTCCTCGCGCTTGAGAAGCGGCGTGCCCACGTTCACCGCAATGATGACGTCGGCGCCCATTTCGCGGGCGAGTGACACGGGCAGGTTGTCGAGAAGGCCGCCGTCGACGAGCATGCGGTCGTGGATCACGACGGGCGCGAAGACGCCGGGCAACGACATTGAGGCGCGCATCGCCATGCCGAGGCTCACGTCCTTCTGCAGCACCACGCGTTCGCCCGAGACCAGGTCGGTCGCGATGGCGCCGAACGGAATGGCCAGCTCGGTGAGGTCATTCACGTAGTTGGCGGGCCCCGTCTTGTCATTGAGGAAGAGGTCGAGCTCCTCGGACGGGATGACGCTGTCGGGGAGCTTCACGCGGCCGTCCTTGCCGAACTCGATGCCCGAGACGGCCAGATTCTTGTAGTCGTCCACCTTGAGGCGCCAGGGCAGCTCCTCGCGGTCGGCGCGGGGCGCCATCATGCGATCCCAGTCGACGCCGAGCACGATGTCGCGGATTTCGGCGGCCGAATAGCCCGCCGCATAGGCGCCGCCAACCATGGAGCCCATGGACGTGCCCGTCACAACGTCGATCTTGATGCCGAGCTCCTCGATCACGTCCAGCACGCCCGTATGGGCGAAGCCTCGGGCGCCGCCGCCCGAGAGCACGAGGCCCACGCAGGGACGGTGCTCGGCGCGGCATCGCGCGCGGACCTCGTCCGCCGTCTTGGCAAGGGGCTGCGTGCAGGTTGCGGCAAGGCCGAAGGCCGCAAGCGTCAATATCGCAATCTTCTTCAATTGCATGGGCTTGTCGTCGATGTCGGGGAAAAAATTGGGACGAGTCCGGAATGCAGACCTGCGGCACAAAGAAAGACGGCCGCAGGCTCCTTGGGTCGGAGTGCGGCCGTCCGTTCTCCGAGAATCCATCGGGCCGCTCCATACGCTTGATGATAGCGCGTGAAGCGGCTCGCTGACGCTTTCGGACGACGTCGAAATGAGAAAAATGCAGGCTTTTCGCCCGTCAGGCCTTCGGGCAGCGGTTGAGGAGTCCTTCCTCGATCATGGCGGGATTCGGGCGCGGGGGCTCGATCATGCGCATCGTGTTGGCATCCGTGTGCTCGAATTCGCCCTTGACGCCGGGAATCTCGAGCTTCGTGACCTGCTCGTAGCTGAAGCGTCCGTCCTCATGGAACTTGAAGACAACGTCCCAGGACTTCGTGAGGAAGGCCTCCTCGAGGAAGGGATTCGAGCAGATGCCGTTGACCATCTGACCGCGCTCGGCATGCAGACGGATCTCGCGGTCGCCGGGCATGGCCGTGCCCTCGGCCATCGCGATCTGGCCGCGCGGAATGGCGAGCGTCATGTAGATCTTGTGCGTCTCGGGCTCGTAGAGCAGATAGCCCACCTGGTCATGGAAGGCGGCGAGCTCGCCCGGCTTGGTGATGTGCACGTGGTAGCGCAGGCCGTAGAGGACCTGCGGGCCGTTGTTCTGCGGATCCATCACCTCGAAGTCCCACGTCTCGACGTAGGGCTCCGTTTCGGGGCCGCCCGCCTGCGGATGGGTGTCGACGCCGTCGTCGCCGAACCACTTGCCGGCCAGAGGAGCAATGGGCCCGAGCATCGAAAGCGTATCGGGATTGGCGGGCGCTTCCGTATAGATGTCCTTGTACTTCATTTCAGCCTCCTTTGAAGGGACCGCATGCAGCGCACCATGCGCTCCGGCGGTCCGAACAAGCTCGGTTCATGGTAACACCGCGCAGGGCCCCGTGCTCCCGCCGTTACGAAACGTACGAAAAAACATTCCCTGCATTTCGCCAGAGGCTCCGCTCCTTCCGTCGGGCGCAGTACTTGGTGTTACCATTACAGATTCCGTTTTCAAACGAGATTCCTGAACATGCTCCGTCCTAGTCCCACAGCCGCGGTCTTACTCGGCCTTATGGCCGCCCTCGCCGCAGGCGCCTCGTCTGCCGCACCGTCGACCACCGCCCCCATGGGCTTCGGCGACGCCCGAGTCCTGCTGCACGAGCGCGCCGACATCATGGCCGCCGACCGCGCCGAAATCGCCCGCGCCGAGTCCGAGGCCGAGGCCGCCAAGTCGCTCTCGGGCCCGAAGGTCGAGATGGACGTCAAGCAGGTCTGGGGCACCAAGACCGTCGACCTAGGCATCGACACGGGGCTTGGACAGCTCTCCGGCCTCGGTAGCCAGATCGGCGGCGTGCACGGACAGATCATCTCGAGTCTGGCGCAGAAGTACAACCACGTCGACATCCACTTCAAGGAGGACATCGGCGGGCCGCGTGCGGCCGTGACGGCCACGCTTCCCATCTACACGGGCGGCCTCATCACCGCGCAGCAGAACGCGCTCAACCACAAGGTGAGCGAGACGCGCGCCGACCGCGACATGCGCGAGAACACGCTTGACGCCGAACTTGCGGCCCGCTACTGGGGCGTGCAGCTCGCGCGCAGCGTCGCAGCCCTGCACAGGAGCGTGCTCGAGGATCAGAACGAGGAGCTTCGCCGCGCGAAGCGCTTCGAGCAGAAGGGCCTCATCGCCAAAGTCGAGCGCCTCGCCGTGGAGGTGGCCCGCGACAACGCGAAGCGCACGCTCGTCTCGGCCGAGTCCGACGTCGGCGTGGCCGAAGCGGAGCTGATGCGCCAGCTGCGAGAAACCTCGCTCCCCGAGCTCTCCTCGCCGCTCTTCGTCCTCACGGGCGATCTGGGCACGCTCGACCAGTGGCAGAACCGCGCCGACACACAGTCGCCCGCCATCAGGAAGATGAACGCGCTACGCGCTCAGGCGGGCGAAGGCATCTCCGCCGCCGAGGCGAGCTTCAAGCCCAAGGTCTACGCCTTCGGCACCAAGAACCTCATCAAGCACTATCTGACGCTGCCCGAGCCCGACTGGATGGCCGGCGTGGGCGTCACCTTCACACTCTGGGACAACCACGACCGCTTCGACAAGCTCAACGCCGCCCGAAGCGTGGTCACGAAGGCCGAAGCCGCGCGCAGCGAGGCGAAGAACCAGGTGGCCACGGCCGTCGAGGTCGCCTTCCTGCGCGTGATGCAGGCACGCGAGGAGTTCGAGCTCACGGGCTCGACCGTCGAACTTGCGCGCGAAACCCTCAGGCTGCGCGAGGCGAGCTTCGCGGAAGGACTCTCCAACGCCGTCGACGTCGACACGGCCCGCACGAAGCTCACGGGCGCCGAAGTCGCCCGACGCGCGGCCGCCTACAAGTTCGTCGTGAGCTGGGCCATGCTCCACGCGTCCGCAGGCGCCATGCCCGACTTCGTCAACTCCCTTACCCGCAGCGACCTCGTGGTCGTGAAGTGACTCAGAACAACGCTTTTCCACCGGCTGGAACAAAATGATCGAACAGACTCAAGCTCAGCAGACTCAGGCGCAGGCACCCAAGCGCCCCGCCTCCTCCGTCCCGCTTCTCGTGGGAGGCGCCTTCTTCGCAGGCATCGCGGCTTTTCTCGGATGGGGTGTCTGGGAGGCCACTCATCCCGCGCCCGTGCCCCTGCAGGGCATGGTCGACGCCCGCACGATCTCCGTCTCCGCCAAGGTGCCGGGACGCCTTGCCGAACTCAAGGTCCGCGAGGGCGACGTGCTCAAGGCGGGCGACACCGTCGCCGTGATCGCCATTCCTGAAATCGAGGCCAAGCTCGTACAGGTGAAGGCACAGGAACGCGCCGCCCAGGCGAGGGAGGACCTCGCCAACACGGGTGCCCGCGTTCAGGAAAAGGATGCGGCCCGCGCAGACTGGGAGCGCGCCAAGGCAGCTCTCACCCTTGCGTCCAAGACCTACGAACGCGTCGACGCCCTCTACAGGGAGGGCCTCATCCCCGCCCAGCGCCATGACGAGGCGACCGCCCAGCTTGCAGCCGCACGCAAGGTGACCGAGGCCGCTGCCGCCAAGCTCTCCGCCGTGGACGAAGGTGCCCGCGTCGAGGACAAAACCGCCGCGAAGGCCCTCGTCGACCAGGCAAGAGGCGGCGTCTCCGAAGTCTCGAGCCTCGCCTCCGAAAGTATCGTGAAGGCGCCCGCCGCGGGCGAAGTCACCCGCATCGTGATGGAGGAAGGCGAAGTGGCACCCGCGGGCTTCCCGCTCGTGCTTGTCACTGACCTCAGCGACAAGTGGGTCGTCTTCAACATCCGCGAGGACGAACTTCCGGGCGTCGAGGTGGGCACGGTCCTCAAGGGCTTCATCCCCGCCGTCAACCGCACGGTCGCCCTCAAGGTCAACTGGATCAATCCTCGCGGCGAGTACGCAGTCTGGCGCGCGACGCGTCAGTCGACGGGCTACGACCTGCGCACGTTCGAGGTGCGCGCTCGTCCCGTCGAAGAGCTTCCCGCCCTGCGTCCCGGCATGACCGTCATCGTCGAGCGCTGAGCGGCACGCCATGAAGCACTGGTTTGAGGGCCTCGTCAACACAGCCCGCATCGAATGTCGCTACACCCGCAGGCACCCGCAGCAGTGGGTGATCTGCGCACTCCTGCCCGTCATGTGGCTGCTCTTCGTGGCGAACACCTTCGGCACCGGCCTCATGACGAAGCTCCCCGTGGGTCTCGTCAACGAGGACGGCGGCCCGCTCGCGCGTGAGCTCGTCATGGTCCTCGATGCCGTACCGAGCCTCGGCCTCAGGGGCTTTGAAACCGCGACCGAAGCCGAAGCCGCGCTCTCGCGCGCCGAAACCTACGGCACGATCGTCATTCCAAGGGACTTCACGAAGGACAGCCTGAACGGACGCGGCAGCACGCTCGAGCTCATCATCAACAAAAGCTACTACGCCGTCGGCACCATTCTGGAAGTGGACGTGAAGACGGCGCTCGCCGCCGTCATGAAGAGCGCGGGCACGATCAGGATGACCGCCGCGCGCGGCGGCTCGCTCAAGGCCGAGTCGAACAACCTGCGCATCGCCTCGCCCGAGGTCTACTTCCTCGGCAACACAGGCTTCAACTTCAGCGCCTACCTGCTGCCGACGCTCATTCCCGGCCTCATCGCGCTTGCCGCAGGACTCACCTTCTCGGGCGTGCTCGTGCGCGAGTGGCGCGACGGAGGTGCGACGCGCCTTCTTGCGGCCGCAAACGACTTCGCGTCCGCCGCAATCCTAGGCAAACTCCTGCCCTGGTTCGTCTTCTACGTCGTGCTCGGCCTGTGCTGGGTGTTCGGCCTCACGGGCGTGCTCGGCTGGACGGCCGCAGGCTCCGTCGGCGTCTGGATCGGCGCCACGGTGATGCTCATCGCGGCCATGGCCGCGATCGCCATCCTCTTCACGGCCGTCTCGCTCAGCTGGCCGATCGCCGTCTCGGCGCTCATCTGCTTTGCCGCGCCGTCCTTTCCGTTCACGGGCTTTTCCTATCCGCTCGAGTCGATGACGCCGGGCGCCGCCCTCTTCGGGCAGCTCCTGCCGCTTACGCACTACCTCGCCGTCCAGGGCGAGTGCTGGATCCTGAATTCGCCCCTCGACCACGTCTTCACGCGCCTCGCGCCCCTTGCGCTCCTCATCGTCGTGCCCATGGCCGCCGGCCTTCCGATCCTCGGCGTGCGCCTGCGCGTCTGGAGTTCGAAGGACCCCGAGAAGGACCGCATCCGCACACTCCTCGTCAAGGAGAGCCTCATCACCGACGAAACGCAGGGAGGCGCACGATGAACAGGAACAATCAGGCTGAGCAGATGAAGGCGCCCGGCTTCTGGTACACCTTCCTACACACGATCAAGGCCTCCTTTCTCTCCCGCGACACGATCCTCATCTTCGCGGGCGCGATCGCCTTCTACCTGATCTTCTACGCCTGGCCCTACGGCAACCAGCAGATCCAGCACGTCCCGTCGGCCGTGCTCGACCTTGACCGCTCGGCCGCCGCCCGCCGTCTCGTCACGGCCATGGACGCCTCGCCCGCCATCAGCGTCGTGCGCATCACGCAGGACGAAGGCGAGGCGATGGAGGCCTTCAGGCGCGAGGAGTTCTCGGTCCTCATCACGATTCCGAAGGACTTCGAGAAGTCACTCACCCGAGGCGAGAACGTCACCGTGCACGTGCTCGGCAACGGCGCCTTCCCCGTGAAGGCCCGAGCCGTTCAGGCCGCGCTGGGCGGCGTCGTGACCGACAAGACGAAGCTCCTCGACGATGCGGCCGTCTATGCGACGGGGCTCCCCGGCACGAGCGTGCACTCGCACCATCAGGTCGCGCCCGGCCTTCGCGTGCAGTACATGTACAACGAGATCGGCGGCTACGGTAACTACACCGTGCCCGTCGTGGGTCCCGTGATCATTCAGGCCGTGATGCTCATGGCCATCACGATGGCGCTCGGCGGCTGGCTCGTCGCCGCAAGGCGCGAGCCCTTCGTGGAGGCCGCGCTCGACCGTCCGCTCCACAGGGGCGCGGCCGTCTGGCTCGCCTTCACGCTCATCACCTTCCTCTGGTTCGTCTACATGCAGGGGTTCGACTTCTGGTGGCACGAGTACGGCTCCATGCGCAGCGTCGCCGCGACGCTGGGCACCGGCCTGCTCTTCTCGGCCTCGGTCGCCTCCTTCGGCATGGCGGTCACGATCCTTCTGGGCTCGAACCGCTGGTCGAGCCAGGCCGTCGTGATGATCTCGGCCCCCGCCGTATTCATCTCGGGCGGCATCTGGCCCATGACGAACGTGCTGAGCGAGCCCGTCTTCGCGCTCTCGCTCTTCATTCCGACCTCGCCCGCAGTGCCCGCGCTCCTTGCGGCCTCGCAGGACGGGGCCCTCACCGAGTCCATCCTTCCCTATTGGGGAATCCTCGGCATTCAGACGCTCTTCTATCTCTCGACGGCGCTCCATCTCGTGCACCGCCGCGACTGGCGCGAGGACGCCGTACAGGCCTACAGCCGCGGCGCCCTCAGGCGCGAGCCCTTCGTCAAGACCGACCGGCCCTCCGACTAGGACTATTGAGGCAACAGCACATGCAGTTCATCGATTCACACAGCCATCTCAACAGCGACGCCTTCGACGAGGACCGCGACGAGGTCATCGCGCGCATGAAGGCGGCGGGCATGGCGGCCGCCATGGTCATCGCCTGCGAGGACGACGAGCTCCCGAAGCTCGAGGCGCTCCTCGCGGAGCATCCGGGCTGGCTCTTCGGCGCCTGGGCGCTTCATCCCGAATTTCCCGACAAGCCCGAGCCCACCGTCGAGCGGATCGCCGAGATCTGTTCGCGCCCGGGGTTCGCCGCCGTGGGCGAGACGGGGCTCGACTTCTACTGGTGCAAGGAGCCGCTTGACTGGCAGCGCGCACGTTTTCGCCGCCACATCGAGGCCGCGAAGGCCATCGGCAAGCCCCTCATCATCCACGCGCGCGACAGCGAGCGCGAGGCCCTCGAAATCCTCCGCGACATGCATGCGGGCGACGTCGGCTTCGTGATGCACTGCTTCTGCGGCGACACGGACACGGCGCTCGCCGTCGTGGACGCGGGCGGCCACGTAAGCTTCACGGGCAACCTCACCTTCAAGCGAAACGAGGCGCTGCGCGAGACCGCGAGGGCGCTTCCGCTCGAAAGCCTCCTGCTCGAGACCGACTGTCCCTACATGGCGCCTGTGCCCAAGCGCGGCAAGCGATGCGAGCCTCAGTACGTCGAATATGTCGCAGAATGTCTCGCAGGACTTTTCGGCGTTGACAAAGCGCACGTCGCCCGACAAACTACGGCCAACGCCGTCAGGCTCTTCCGCCTGCCCATCCGTCTTGAGGAAGCATAATCAGTCTATGAAAAAGCTCGCCGTTCTTCTTGCCGCCGCCCCGCTTCTTCTCTGCGCGCCCCTCGCATCGTCCGCCGACGCGTCGTCCGCAGGCGACCCGGGCGCCTTCGTCCTCTCCGAGGCCGAGGTCGATCAGATGGCCCGCAACACGCACGACTTCAATCAGGCGATCGCCGCCGGCAACGCCGCCGACGTCGGGCGCCTTCTCTCCACGGGCATCACGCCCAACATCGTGCTCGAAAACGGCGACACGCCGCTCACCTGGGCCCTGCGCAGCGAGTCGTGGGATCTCGCCCGCGTGCTGCTCGACGCCCAGGGCATTGACGTCAACATGGAGAACCGCCACGGCGAGACGCCGCTCATGCTTGCGGTGATCAAGGGCCGCGAGGCTGAATTCGACAGGCTGCTCAAGCTCGGTGCGAAGGTCAACAAGACCCGCGGTTGGACGCCGCTCCACTACGCCGCCACCGAAGGCCGCACCTCCATGATGAAGCGCCTCATCGAACTCGGTGCCGACGTCAACGCCCAGACGAAGGCGGGCATCACCGCGCTCGACATGGCCGCAAGGAAACCGAGCCGCGAGGCCGTCATGATGCTCCTTCGCGCAGGCGCCTACCGCGACTACTGCACCGACAGGGGCATGTCCGCCGCAGACTTCGCCAAAAAGGCGGGCGACGAGGAGCTCGCCAAGTACCTCGCCGTCAAGACCTGCGCCGTCACGGGCCCCGCCAGACCCGAGCTCTACAGGCAACCCGCCGGCATCACGCTCCGTCACTGACGCTCGTCCCCTCATGCACAGGCCACCGGACGCACGCCCGCGCGGCCTTTCCACGACAATCCCGAGGATTCCTTCGTGTCCCACACGCCTCTTCCCCTCACCGCTCTTGAACTTCTCGCCCCCGCCCGCGACGCCGACACCGGCATCGCCGCGATCGATCACGGCGCCGACGCCGTCTACATCGGCGGCCCTGCCTTCGGCGCCCGCCAGTCCGCGGGCAACACGATGGACGACATCGCGAGTCTCGCCGAGTACGCGCACCGCTACAACGCCCGCGTCTTCATGGCGCTCAACACGCTCTTCACGAACGAGGAGCTTCCGCGCGCCCGCTCGCTTGCCTTCGACGCCGCCAAAGCCGGAGTCGACGTCCTGATCGTTCAGGACATGGGCCTCATGGCGGGCCCGCTGCCCGACATCGAGCTCCATGCCTCGACGCAGTGCGACATCCGCACGCCCGAAAAGGCCGCGTTCCTCGAGAAGGCGGGCTTCTCGCAGATGGTGCTCGCGCGCGAGCTCTCGCTCGCCGAGGTCGCCGCCTGCCGAGCCGCGCTCCATTCGGCGCGCATCGAGTACTTCATCCACGGCGCGCTCTGCGTGAGCTTTTCGGGCCAGTGCTACATCAGCGAGGCGATCACGGGACGAAGCGCCAACAGGGGCGCCTGCGCGCAGCTCTGCCGCCTGCCCTACGACGTCTACACGGAGTCGGGCGAGCAGATCGCCCGCCGCAGCCACGTGCTTTCGCTGCGCGACAACAACCAGACCGACAATCTCGAGGCCCTGATCGACGCGGGCGTCTCGTCCTTCAAGATCGAGGGCCGCCTCAAGGACCTCGTCTACGTGAAAAACATCACGGCCTGGTACCGTCAGCAGCTCGATGCCATCATCGCGCGACGCCCCGAACTCTCCCGCACCTCCGACGGCGTCTCGACCTTCAGCTTCACGCCCGATCCCGAGAAGAGCTTCCAGAGGAGCCGAACCGACTACTTCGTGCACGGCCGTCAGTTTGCAAAGCCCTACGAGCTCGCCCAGCTCGAGAGCCCCAAGAACACGGGCAGCCCCGTCGGCCGCTGCGAGCGCGTCGAGCCGGGCGAAATCCTCGTGCGTCCCGCTGCGGGCGTCTCGCTTGCCAACGGCGACGGCCTCACCTATCTCGGCGACGACGAGGAGATCCACGGCCTTGCCGTCAACCGTGCCGATCCCGCCGGCAGGGGCCTCGTCAGGCTCACGCTGCGCAACCGCCGCGAACTCCCCGAGGGGCTTCGCCGCGGCATGACGCTCATGCGCAACCTCGACCGCTCCTTCGTGCGCGAGCTCTCGGGCGAGTCCGCCGTGCGCCGCATTCCGATCGTCATGACCTTCCTCGTCGAGGACGACGCGCTCACGCTCATCGTGACCGACGGCCGCGAATGCGCCGAAGCTCATGTGGCGATGGATCTCGACGCCCCCTCGAACCCCGAGCGCAACAGGGAGACGCTCATCAGGAACCTCGGCAGGCTCGGCGACACGCTCTACACGGCCTCCGACATCTTCGTGCCCGAGGACCTCGACGTCTTCGTGCCCGCCTCGGTTGTCAACATGATGCGCCGCGAAGCCGTCGACGCGCTCACGAAGATGCGCGAGGAAGCCCGGGTCCGTCCCGGCCGCGCCCCCGTCGACGACGAGGCGCCCTATCCCGACCGCATCCTCGGCTTCGCCGCCAACGTCGCCAACGATGCCGCGCGCGAGTTCTACGAGCGCCACGGCGCCCGCGTGACCGCGCCCGCCTTCGAGATCAAGCCCGTGGAGAAGGCGGATCTCATGACCTGCCGCCACTGCATCCGCGCCGCGCTCAAGCGCTGTCCGAAGATGCTCAAGGCCTTCCCCGAACTGCTCGAGAAGACGCCGCGCGAAGCCTTCAGGCCCGAGCCGCTCGTCCTCGTCAACTCGTCGGGCGAGCGCTTCGAGGCGATTTTCCACTGCAAGGCCGATCCCTGCTTCATGACGATCACGCACGCCGACGACGCGAGCGGCTCCCGCTCAGCGGGATAAAATGAAGGG
>OJNY01002052.1_pt1 | contig 11181 bp, 9 predicted proteins | sample 1597931 | NCBI WGS metagenome assembly OJNY01 (sample SAMN01915209, study PRJEB22387) | human gut metagenome | isolation source: stool | host: Homo sapiens | place: USA
GCAAACGCTACTTCTTGTGCTTGTCACAAGAAGGTTCGTCTTTCTGTGCATCGCGGAGCGGTTACTGGTCACAGAGTGAGCAGTAACGTGCACAGCCGAAGTTGTTATTTGATTTATAATTTCTTCTTGCCACCACTTTTATAATGTGCTATTATACCACCAGAAACAAAGGGGAATGAATGTCTCCCCGGGATCATCCCGAACCGCTTATTAAGCTGATGACTTCTGTGATAACAATTGTCGCAGGAAGCATCAGCTTTTCTGCGTAAAAAGGAGGAATTTATAACAATGTTAACATCTCTGGCTTTTATTTTTCTTGTGGGACTTTCCTTGGCTGCTATTTGCCAGGCACTGAAACTGCCGCGTATTATCGGTATGTTGATCACCGGTATTTTACTGGGACCTTATGTGCTGAACGTATTGGATCCGTCGATTCTGTCCATCTCATCGGAGCTGCGGCAGATCGCGTTGATCATTATCCTGCTGAAAGCGGGACTTTCCCTGAATCTTGCCGATCTGAAGAAAGTGGGACGTCCTGCCATCATGATGGCCTGCATTCCTGCAACTTTCGAAATCCTGGCTTACTTTTTGCTGGCACCGTATTTTCTGGGAATTACCAGACTGGAAGCGGCTGTGATGGGCGCTGTAATGGGTGCGGTATCCCCGGCTGTAGTTGTCCCAAGAATGGTACAGTTGATGGATGAAAAATACGGCACAGCCAAAAGCATTCCCCAGATGATCCTGGCAGGCGCTTCCTGTGATGATATTTATGTGATCGTGCTGTTTTCCACATTTTCTACTATGGCACAGGGCGGCAGCGCACATTTGAAAGATTTTATCAACATTCCGGTTTCCATTATCCTGGGTATTGCACTTGGAAGTGTGGCTGGTTATCTTCTTTCCTTGTTTTTCGAAACTGCTTATGCGCACAGTCATATGGTGCGAAACAGCCTGAAAGTGATCGTAGTAATGGGCGTGGCTTTCCTGCTTATGTCCATTGAGACATGGCTGAAGCCTGTGGTTTCCGTCTCCGGACTTCTGGCTGTGGTAAGCATGGCTTGTGTTTTGAAGCTAAAATGCACCGCCTCCGTTTCTGCCCGCCTTTCCCAGAAATTCGGGAAACTATGGCTGGCTGCTGAAGTCCTGCTTTTTGTACTTGTAGGTGCTTCTGTAGATATCCGCTATACCTTAAAAGCCGGTCCTGCTGCCCTGGCCATGATCTTTGCAGCACTTCTGATCCGTACCCTGGGCGTTTCTCTTTGTGTTACCGGAACAAACCTAACATGGCGGGAAAGACTGTTCTGTTCCATTGCCTACCTTCCGAAAGCAACCGTACAGGCAGCGATTGGGTCTGTTCCAATGGCTATGGGACTTTCCTGCGGGCAGATCGTGCTTTCTGTGGCTGTACTGGGAATTCTGATCACTGCACCACTTGGAGCAATCGGGATGGATTGCAGTTATAAGAAGCTGCTTTCCAGGGAAATCGATAAAAGCCAGATATTCTCTAGCTAACATATAACGATACAGGAAAAGTGGAACATTCTGTTTATTAATTTTAAAGAATGTTCCACTTTTATTTTTTACTCTATTCCAAATTCTTCCATCAGATGTTGACAAAATTCTGGGGCTTTTGCTATTCTTTTACAATCTTCTATGCGATTTTCTTCTAATAATTTATCTATCAATCGTGCCATAGAACTTCTTCCCTCTGCTCTTCCCTCCGCTCTTCCCTCCGCAAGACCCTGGGTTCTGCCCTCAGTAAGTCCCTGGGTTCTGCCCTCAGTAAGTCCCTGGGTTCTGCCCTCTGCGAGTCCTAATTCACGTGCCGCCTCTTTTTCCATTTCCATTTCTTCCCATCTCTGCATATATCTCACACTCACTTCCTCACTGGATTTGATACTGCATATACGCTTCTGCATCTTATGTATTCTTTCGCTTTTACAGCCATCTGCCATGTCCTGAGTGGTATGTTCAATATAATGAAGCAATTCTACCAGCTCCGGACTTACTTCATCTGGATTTTCCCCATGGGTATTCAGAAAAATGCGGGTAGCGCCATCCTCAAGCGATACAGATGGATCCTCTTTACAGGTCATCTCAAATGTATACATATATTTTCTCTTCCCAAACAAATCAAACGGAGCTATCAGAATAATATAGATATCATTCATTTTGTTAAAATCACGTTCACCGGGTTTTAATAATTTCGCATCAATAATACTTTCGTAATATCTGCTTCTTTTGGGAAGATTCTTCGTATTCGTCCCCTGTACCTCTGTATCATATACAACTTCATCTGTATCCTTTGCCCACACATCCACTTTAGCAAAACGATACGCTGGTGAAATCCGTGCTTCTTTTTCTGTCTGGGGTAGGTGCTTCAAAACTACATCTTTTCCAAGAATAATTTCCAATACATCCCGCATATTCTGCGGATCTTCCATCGCCTCAGCAAACAGAAAACGGTCCAGCAGGTTCAAATCCTTTAGATCTTTCATCCATCAGTTCTCCTTTTATTATATAGTTTTCTATATTGGAAGTAAAGAATAACTGTGCACCGTTTTTCTGTTTTTCCTCTATAACCATACCTTACAAAATCACAGCTTAAAAGTAAAGTTTTATCGTTCGAAAAATTATCCCATAAAATTACAAAATCCGCTCTGGTCATTTACATTTCCAGCATATATAATGATGTCAGATGCATAAGACCGCTCACAGAACACTTTTTGCAAAGAATCGCAAATTTATTTTCATATTTTACGGAGGCATTTCCCATGATAAATTTTGATTTTTACACTCCTACCAGAGTTCTTTTCGGTGCAGACCGGGAAAACGAGGCTGGCAAACAGGTTGCCGCATTTGGTGGGCATAAAGTTATGATCATTTATGGAAAAAAAGGAGGACATGTTGAATCATCAGGACTATTGGAACGTGTACATCAGAGCCTGAATGGAGCCGGACTTTCCTATATAGACTTTAGTGGCGTGGTTCCCAATCCTCGTCTTTCCCTGGTAAAAGAAGGGATCCGCATTGGACGGTCGGAAGGTGTTGACTTCCTTCTGCCAATTGGAGGCGGCAGCGTAATTGATACAGCAAAGGGAATCGGTTACGGAATCGCCAATGATTTTGAAATAGAAGATCTGCTTTACGGTCGTGTAAAAACAGATAAAAATCTGCCAATCGGTGTTATCCTTACAATTGCAGCTGCCGGTTCTGAGATGTCTTCCTCCATGGTTCTCACCATTGAAGACGGTATGATGAAACGTTCCTATGGGCACGACTGCTCACGCCCCAGATTTGCTATTATGAATCCTGAGCTGACTTACAGCCTTCCGGCGTATCAGACAGCCAGCGGCGCAGCTGATATTATGATGCACACTATGGAGCGTTATTTTACCCCTACAGACACAGATACCAGCCTTACTGACCGGATTGCAGAGGGACTGATGATTTCCGTTCGTGATGCCGCCCAGGTTGCTGTAAAAGACCCTGAGAACTATGACGCCCGGGCTACCCTCATGTGGGCCGGAAGCCTTTCCCATAACGGTCTGACCGGTGCCGGAAGGGTATCTGATTTCGCCACACATAAGATTGAGCATGAACTCGGCGGTATGTTTGATGTAGCTCACGGAGCCGGACTTGCATCTGTCTGGGGAAGCTGGGCGAGATATGTGTATAAGACAAATCCGGGAAGATTTGCACAGTTTGGTGAGAAGGTTTTCGGAATTGATGCTTCCCAGACCAGCGATTCTGATATTACGGATACTGTTCTCGCATCCATCACTGCCTGGGAGACCTGGTGCCACTCTATAGACATGCCAACCACCCTCACTGAACTTGGCATTTATCCAACCGATTCCCAAATCGAGGAAATGGCTGAGAAATGCGTTTTCGGCAGAAACGGACACATTGGCTTCTTCCAGCCGTTGACGAAAGAAGATATTGTGGCAATCCTGCAAATGGCGAAATAACACCAGCCTGACTCGAAACACAGCATAGAAAAAGAGCATTCACTTCCTCACTGGATTTGTCATTTCTTATTTCTGTGCCACCGCTTCGCCCAGTCGGTTATAAATTGTTTTCGCGTCCAGAATGTGCGGCACTCCCGTAGCGTCCGCCGCGGCGCCTGCAGTTACCAGAATGTACTCCCTGCCATATATCTGTGCAAAGCTTGCCAGACAATGCCCTGCCTCAGAGGTATACCCGGTTTTGCCACCCAGAATTTCCCCGCCGGTTACCGATGTATCCGACATATTTTTAAACATGGTACTGTAATAGGTAATTCCATCCGGATGTACATTGGTAGCTGGCGTAGAATGGAAATGGCTTTCTGCCACTTCACGGAAAGTATCATTATGTAACGCATACTTAAGCAGCAGCGCAATATCATATGCTGTACTATAATGCTCTGGATCATGTAAGCCAGTACAATCCATAAAATGGGTATCCTTCATCCCAATGGACTTGGCCTTCTTATTCATCTTTTCCACAAATGCTTCTTCTGAGCCGGATGCTTCATCTGCCAAAGCCAGACAACATTCTGCTCCGGAAGGCAGCATTACGCCGTAGACCAGATCACGCACTCTCACGCTCTCCCCTGGCTGAAAGCCTGCCTGTGTGGCATCCTGTCCATCCAGAGCATAAAAAATATTCTCACTTAAAGTAATCTCATGATCCAGATCTGAAAATGCTTCCAACGCCACAATTGCAGTCATGATCTTCGTCATGGATGCCGGATAAATCTGCTCTTTCCCATTTAAGTCACCAATAACTGCTCCGCTCTTCACATCCATTAGAACTACATTAGAACTGTTTACTCCCGTCACATCCAGTTCCTTCACAGGCGGTCTGTCGAATCGTCCGAAAAAGCCTGAAATTTTCGTTCCCAGTCCTCTGTTCCAACAAAACGCAAAAGCCAACACTGCCAGAATCAAAACTTCTACCAGCGCACTAATCAAAACCCGACGTCTCTGTTTCTTTCTACGAATTCTCCTCTTCCGCTCCATCTGCGCCCGTTTGCTTCGCTCATCCATTTAGACTCTCCTTCCATTTTCCACTGCTTTTATACGCTCTTCTTACTTTCGTCTATTTCTATACTCTGCCACAGCAAAGCACCATCTTTCACCTCAAGCTCCATTCCAGATTTTCTTTTTGTATCGCTGGTATTTTCCATACTACCACATCTCTCTTTATAATTTCTATAAAAATGAAAAAAATAAGAGCAAAGTACACATACGCATACCTTGCTCAGTCCTTTTAGTCAAGCGAATATTCGCAATCCGCTTCACTACTTGCTCATAACCAAATAACTGCTTCGCAGTTTATCAATTAGTTTCAAGACCCTTCTGGCACAAATACGAATTTCTTCTTCTGAAAGCTCCCCGCTTCTGTAACCATCCAGAATACTTTTATGATCATTCTCACTTCCCGGCATGATAATATCATTTCCGGCAGCTGTGCACTTCCATGGAATACTTCCGTCCTTGGGTTCCGTAGTATTCCAGTCCGACATGATCACGCCCTCAAATCCCCACTCATCACGCACAATTCTGGTACACAGATCCTTGCTGTTTGCGGCATGTACCCCATTTACCAGATTATAGGAGGACATAATTGCCACAGGTTTACTCTCCTTTATGGCAATCTCAAATCCACGACAATAAATCTCACGAAGAGCCCTTTCAGAAAGATGAACATCTACTCCCATACGATTATCTTCCTGATTATTGCATGCAAAATGCTTAATCGTTACCCCGCATCCTGCTTTACTCTGAACCCCTTTGGTAACTGCTGCTGCCAGACTTCCTGCAAGCAGCGGGTCCTCTGAATAGTATTCAAAGTTTCGTCCGCACAGGGGATTTCTGTGAATATTCATTCCCGGTGCCAACCAGAGATTGACGCCAAATTTCTCCATTTCCTCAGCTATCATTTCTCCAAACTCTTTCAACAGCTGCCGATTCCAGGACTGCGCCAAAGCTGTACCAACCGGAAAAGCAGTACAGTACTGATAATACGTATCTGCATTTTGGTGAGGCTTTTCTGTTACCAGAAATCCATTTTCCAAAGAACCAAGAACACCGATTCCATAAACAGAATCATTCTCGCGATTTACCTTATAACTTCTTTGCAGTCTGATACCAGCTGGTCCGTCTGCCATGATCAATACCGGAACTCCATATTTTTCATAAAGAGCTTCTGAAGTTTCGCCAGCTGAACCAGGCACTTTAATCCCTGCTGCTCCAAGATTGCTGCTAATACCACCAGTATTTCCGTATAAAAGTGGGATCAATTCTTCTACAGGCAGCTCTTCTGCCAGAATTTCCAGCGAGTTTCCCATGGCCAGAGACTCTCGGTCAACATTTCCAGCCTTTTGTTTTCTCTGCAATGCTTCAAACTGTATGGTGGGAAAATCAGCATTTCTACTTTTCTCCAGCTGCTTTTCTGCAGCCTTTACATTCTTCGAAGCTTCCAGTTTTTCAGATAATTCAACCAACGCCTCCAGTTTCTGCGTCTGCTCCAGAACTACATCCTGGTTCACATTTATAAAAGCCTCCAGCTTCAGATTGGCTGAATTATTTCCAATCCAGAGACCATACTTTCCTGTTTCCACGATCCAGGCATTTGCATCCTCAAAAAAGCTTGCAATAGTTTTTCCATCAAACAGGATCTTTAACTCCTGTTTTTCTCCCGGCTTTAATACATTTGTCTTTGCATATCCAACCAGGCGATGGTATTCTTTCTCTATCCTGCCCCGGGGAAGTGATACATACACCTGTACAACTTCTCTTCCTGCAAAAGTATTTCCAATATTCTCTACAGATACATTTACTGCAATCTTATCCTTGTCAATTTCAATACTGCAAAACTGAATCTTAAAATCTGTATAAGAAAGACCGAAGCCAAAAGGAAAAAGTGGCTTTACACCAAAACTATCGAAATACCGATAGCCCACATAAATTCCTTCTTTATATTCTTCCAATTCCAGATTTCCATTCAGATAACTAAAATTCTCTGCAAATGGCACATCCGCATATTTTTTTGCCCAGGTTGTTGTAAGCTTTCCGCTTGGAACAGCTTCTCCAAGAAGGATCCTTGCAACCGCACGTCCCCCCTCCTGTCCAAGCTGGGAAATATTGAGGATACCTTTTATCCACTGCGCTTTTTCCAGAATATCTGTAAGCTCCACAGGACCACCGGCATTTATAATCAGAACAATAGGCACACATCTGCTGTTTAGAAAAAGAATATCTTTCTCTTCTCGTTCACTAAGATAATAGTCACCTTTTTCAAGACGACGGTCTTTTCCTTCACCAGAAATACGGCTGATTACATAAACAACAATTTCAGCTTCCTGGATATCCATTTCAGAAACAGGACGCCCCTCCGGCATGATAAATGGATTGGATGCATAGGCATCAAAAGGATTATTTACATGCTTTGCTTCTTCAAGAATTTTCTCTTTCCATATAAGTCTCGCTTTCTGATAGCGATGTTCATAATCATCCAGCCAGTCCCTGCTGGTGATCCAAATTCCGGATTCTTCCATTCCTTCGTAAATGGTAATATTCTGCCTGTTATTTACATCTCCGGAACCAATCCCCCCTTTTACAGTTTTATCTGCACCGATGCCCAGAAGGGCAACCGATGCAGATAATGAAATGGGAAGAATATTTTCATTTTTCAATAGAACAATGCCTTCCTCTGCCGCTTTTTCTGCAAAAGAGCTATGCTTTTTCTCGCAGACAGATATTTCCGGATTCAAAGTCCCACTGTGCTTAAACTGTGTAAACGCCATTACTCTTTGACACCACCAAGGGTAACACCTGCAATAATATACTTGGAAAGAAGCAGGTACACAACAATGATCGGCACGATCGCAACTGTGATCATCATGTAAATTTTACCCATATCAAAATTCATATAATCAGCACCACGAAGAGTAGCGATCAGAATCGGCACCGTCATTTTACTCTTGGACTGGATGATCAGGGCCGGTACAAAGTAGTTGTTCCAGGAACCAACAAATGTAAAAATCGCCTGAACTGCAATTGCAGGCTTCATAATTGGAATCACAATGCGATTAAAGGTATGGAATTCTCCGGAACCATCGATTCTGGCAGCCTCCACAAGAGAAAGCGGCAGAGACGACTGCAGATAACTGTACATAAAATAAAATACAGCTGGAGATGCAATGGAGGGAATGATCAGCGGCAGAAGGGAATCATATAATCCCATCTTCGTAACCAGACGAAGGAATCCCATTGCAGTAACCTGCGTTGGCATTACAAGAATTGCCATGATAAATGTAAAAGCAACCTTTCTTGCCTTAAACTCATAAGCATAAAGACCATATGCCGTAAGGGATGAACCATATATACCCAGTGCAAACCTCCCGACCTCTACGATCACACTGTTCAAAATTCCCCGAAACATTGGAAAGCTTCCGTCGTTTGCCACGTTTTTCAGATTCTCAAGGAAATATTTTCCTGGAAGTGCTGAGAAACCTTTCTGCAGATCCCCATGAGATCTGGTTGCATTAATTATCAATACGTAAAAGAAGAACAGGCACATAAAAGACAGAAGAATCAGTACGATATGTGCGAAAACTGTTCTGAATTGGCTTCCTGCTTTCTTCTTCATCTTCTTAATCTTCTCCTTTCTTCCTTAGCACGTTTTTTTGCAGCCTTTTTGGAACCATCCGGATCATTATCATTGGTCATGCGATATACGATGAAGCATAAAATACCACTGATAATAAACAGGTAAACAGATAATGCACCAGCCATACCATAGTTCTTACTCTTCAGATGACTGTTCAGGAACATGATCAGCGTCATAGACGTTCTATCTGGATTACCCTGTCCATTTGTCAGGATCTGTGGTACATCAAACATCTGAAGACCACCAATAATGGATGTAATTAATGTATATGCAAGAATCGGTCTGATCAGCGGCAATGTAATATAATAGAAACGTTGAATACTATTGCAGCCATCCAGGTCAGAAGCCTCAAAAATATCCATACTGATACCCATAACAGCCGCCATCAGCATAATCGTTGTATTTCCAAACCACATAAGGAAGTTCATAAAGCCAATTAATGATCTTGTTCCAACTACAGATCCCATAAAATCAATAGGGTCTTTAATCCATCCAAGAGACATCAGAATAGAATTTATTGGTCCGTTTGTAGAAAACATAGTAAAAAATAAAAGTGCAAATGCAGATGCCATAATCAGGTTCGGCAGATATATTACCACTTTAAAAAACTGTTTTCCTCTTATTTTCAAACGGGCATCTGTAAACCAGGCTGCCAGAACTAACGCAACCACAATCTGCGGCACAAATCCGATCAGCCACAGAATCAATGTGTTTGCTCCATATTTAAACATATCGGATTTCAGCAGACTGATGTAATTTGCCATTCCAATAAAATTGGGTCCGATTTCTTTAATTCCAGAACGGAAATATTCAAAAAAGCTGTAACGGACCGTATCAACCAATGGAATCAAAGAAAAAATCAAATAGATTATAAAAAAAGGAAGGATAAACAGGTAGCCCCATTTTCCATAATTAATGCTTTTCTTGTTTTTCTTCATAACAGTTCTCCTTTACACACATCTTACAGAACAGGAGAGAATCCTATGTTACAGGATCCTCTCCACGTTCCTTATACCAATTTTCAAACGTCACATGGACATTATTTTTTTAATAGTATTCTGCAAGATGTTTTTGCAAACAAAATCCTCAGAACTATCTACATTATTCCGGCCATTTAACCTCAGAGATCTCAGGATAACGCTCTTTAATAGCAGTCTCAAAGTTTGCCTTTGCTTTATCAAAGTCAACATTTCCCTGGAAATAATCACTGAAGGAGTTCTGGATAAGCTCTACACATCCCTGATCATATGCAGAAAGCGGTGCAATCTTAATGTTCTCTGCAACAGGTGCAAAATATGCAAATGGGTTCTGTCCGCCAAGGAACTCAGAAGAGAAGTTTGCATCATCTGTAGCAGCCTCTGCCATACCACTCTTTGTATTTGTGAAGTCTGAATAATCCTTAGAAATCTTTAACAGGTTGTCTTTGTCTGCAGTCATAGCAAGGATAATGTCTTTTGCATGCTCTGGATTATCAGTACCTGTTGCTGCATGAATATAAGAACCGCCCCAATTGTATTCCTGCGGAGGATTTGTAACTGCCCATGAGCCTGCATCGCCATCCCAGTTTGGACTTAATGTAAAGTCGATTCCCCATGCCGGAAACAGGAATGCAAATACTTTTGACTGGGAGCCCATAGCTTTGTTCCAGTCATCGTTCCACTGTCCTTTTACAGTAGGGTTAAGGAAACCTGCATCCAGCCACTCTTTTGAATCATTTACCCAATCCATAATCTTCTGGTCAACTGTAATGGTTGTCTCACCAGGCTGTACCCAGGACTGTGCGATGCTGTTTCCATATAAACGGAAGGTGTCTGCATAAGAAGAAAATGTGTAGTAACCTTTCTCCTTCAGTTGAGCAGCAGTCTCTTTCATTGTATCCCAGTCTTTTACTTTCTCGCCTACTTCTGTCGGATCATCTGTTCCAAAAACTTCTTTTGCAATATCACGACGGTATACCAGGGTTCCTGGGCAGCACTGCCATGTAGAACCTCTCTGTACTCCGTCAGAGTCAGAAGCAGTTGTTCTTGTGAAATCGTACTGATCTGCAAGATCTGTATCCGGGTCAATTCCAAGATCTGTAAGCGGCATTGCTACATCTGCATCTTTGTCTGTATATTTGAAAACATAATCGGTCTCAGTTAAGAAAATATCTACTTTATCATCATCAGATGCATCAGCCTGATTCAGAAGCGCCTCATCAAGCTTCTGCTGGTAAACACCATCCTGGTTTGGGTTGATGATCCAATGGATCTCAGTTCCGTCTTTTAAGGTTGTAACAGTTCCATCGCTGGAAGTGGACTCAACTTCTGGATAAATAGCCTCCAGACGTGTACGGAACTCATCGTTCCAGGAATAGATGTTAATAACCTTTCCCTCTTCTCCTTCTGCATGTGCTACGGTTGCTGTTGCAGCCATACCGGTAACTGCCATAACAGCTGTAAGTAACATAGATACTGCTCTCTTCTTCATATAAAAGATCCTCCTTTTTTGAGCATTTTCTTAATGCTGTATCTCTTTGGT
>OJNY01002084.1_pt1 | contig 11053 bp, 7 predicted proteins | sample 1597931 | NCBI WGS metagenome assembly OJNY01 (sample SAMN01915209, study PRJEB22387) | human gut metagenome | isolation source: stool | host: Homo sapiens | place: USA
CTTCTTACGTTCCTTCATACGAGGATCGCGGGTCAGGAAGCCAGCCTTCTTCAGGGTGGAGCGCAGCTCGGGGTTGAACTGCAGCAGGGCGCGGGACAGGCCGTGGCGGATAGCGCCAGCCTGGCCTGCACAGCCACCGCCGACAACGTTGACGACAACGTCAAACTTGCCCTCGTTCTCAGTCAGAACCAGAGGGCTGTTAGCCAGCAGCTTCAGGGTCTCCAGACCAAAGTAATCGTTGATGTCGCGGCCATTGATGGTCATCTTGCCGGTGCCGTTGTAAACGCGAACGCGGGCAACGGAATGCTTACGACGGCCAGTGCCGTAGAAATAAGGTTTGGTTTCGTACATCTTCTATTGCCTCCTCACTCAGATCTCAACTGCTTCGGGCTTCTGCGCAGCATGAGCGTGGTCAGCAGCCTTGTAGCAGTGCAGGCGGGTCATAGCCTTGGCGCCGATGGTGTTAGAGGGAACCATGCCCTTGACAGCGTAGGTCATAGCCTTGTCGCTGTTCTCAGCCATCAGGGTCTTGTACTGGGTCTCCTTCAGGCCGCCGATCCAGCCGGAATGAGTGCGATGGAACTTCTTCTCCAGCTTCTTGCCGGTCAGGACAGCCTGATCGCAGTTGATGATGATGACATTGTCGCCACAGTCAACATTGGGGGTGAAGGTGGTCTTGTTCTTGCCGCGCAGGATGACAGCAGCCTTGGCAGCAACGCGGCCGAGGGGCTTGCCGGCGGCGTCGATCACATACCACTTGCGGTCAGCCATTTCAGCGGGCTTAGCGAGAGTCGTGCTCATAATAGGTCCTCCATTGATAAATTAACACGTCCGTCTTGTAACGGTATTTAACAGCGCCCCGCAGGACGCTTTTTCGCGCAAGTGTGATTATAGCAGAAACTGTGCCCCGCGTCAACGGTTTTTGGCAAGAATTTTAATTTATTCCGTGCTTGCTCTCAAATTCTTGCAAATTCTCTTGTTTTCTCTCGTTTTCAAACTTCCTATTTTACGGTTGGGGGAGTCGTTTTCCGCGCTGAAGCGTCAGGCAGGGCCGAAACAAAAACCGCCCGCTGCTACTTCCCGGGGGAAGCGGCAGCGGGCGGATTCCGATTTTTTACTGCTTGAGTGCGTTGACAACGCAGTTCAGGTCATGCTCGTCCTCGCAAACGATTTTGACAGGGTGGCTGTAATCCAGGCTCATCATGCCCAGAATGCTCTTTGCATCGGCAATGCTGCCCTTCATGTCATGCACGCCGACATCGTTATAACACTTGGCGGCAGCAGACACGATTCCCTTGACCTCAGTAAAATTGGAAACCTTGACTTGTTTCACCATAATAAATGACCTCCGAATCATTCCCGCGCACAGCTGTATCTTCAGCACCGGACTCCACTGCGGAACCGGGCGCACAGCCCTGCGGCAAGGCGGTGAGCCACCTTGCTCTTCCCTTCCTTGCATTGTGCATTATAGCATAATTATGTGCCGTTTCTTTGTTCAAAATGCACAACATCATTATTTTCCATTTCCTGCACAAAAGAGAAAATTTTTCATTTTTCGCTTTTGGTAAGAATGACGGCTTTTGACCGCCGCTGAAGCGGTTTGTTCACACAAATTATGTTTTCAGAATCCGATTTTTATGTTTTCTGAAACATTTTGTCCGTTTTCGTCGGTTGTGCCAGTCAATTTCCGTCAAAAAACAAACAGCGTACAAATTTGCGTGCAACATTTGTATATGTTTCCACCAGTTTCGTATCAGTTTTGCTGGGGCACACCTTTCATGGTCAGGGCAATGCGCTTTTTACCGGTGTCCACGCTGAGCACCTTCACCCGCACAATGTCACCGACCTTGAGCACCTCACTCGGGTGCTTGATGAATTTATCGCTGATTTGGGAGACGTGCACAAGGCCGTCCTGATGCACGCCCAGATCCACAAACGCGCCAAAGTCAATGACGTTGCGCACTGTGCCGGTCAGCTCCATACCGGGCTTCAGGTCGTCCATGCCCATAACGTCACTGCGCAGCAGCGGCTTGGGCAGGCTGTCGCGCACATCACGGCCCGGCTTGCAGAGCTCGGCCACAATATCGTTCAGTGTCGGCTCGCCGATGCCCAGCGTCTCGCACAGGGTTTTGGTGCCCTTGGCCTTCACCGCGGCGGGCAGGCCCGCCAGCGCGTCGGTGCCGATCTCCTTTGCGGTGTAGCCGCAGGCGTCCAGCAGCGTCTTGGCGGCGGCATAGCTCTCGGGGTGGACGGCGGTGGCGTCCAGCCGGTTCTTGGCCTCGGGCAGGCGCAGGAAGCCCGCGCACTGCTCATACGCCTTGGGGCCGAGGCCCTTGACCTTTTTCAGCTGGGCGCGGGATGTGAACGCGCCTTCCTCCTCGCGCCAGGTCACAATGTTCTTGGCGGTGGCCGCGCTGACGCCCGCCACGCGGCGCAGCAGCGGCGCAGACGCGGTGTTCAGGTCAACGCCGACACTGTTCACGCAGTCCTCCACAACGCCGTCCAGCGTCTCGTTCAGCCGCTTCTGGGGCATATCGTGCTGGTACTGGCCCACGCCCACGGCCTTGGGGTCGATCTTGACCAGCTCCGCCAGCGGGTCCTGCAGGCGGCGTGCGATAGACACCGCGCTGCGCAGGTTTACGTCAAACTGCGGGAACTCCTCCGCTGCCAGCTTGCTGGCCGAGTAGACCGACGCGCCCGCCTCGCTGACGACCATATACTGGAGATGCAGGTTTTTCTCATCCGCCAGCTCGCGGATGACCTCGGCGGCAAACTCCTCGGTCTCGTGGCCTGCCGTGCCGTTACCGATGGCCATAACCTCGACGCCGTTCTTCAGCACCATCGACTTGATGGTCTTTTTGGCCTGTTCCACCCGCTTGAACTCCGGCACCGGGTAGACGACATTCGTGTCCAGCACCTTGCCGGTGGGGTCCACCACGGCCACCTTGCAGCCCATGCGGTAGCCGGGGTCCAGCCCCATGACCGTTTTGCCGCGGATGGGCGGTTGCAGCAGCAGCTGGCGCAGATTATCGCCAAAGACCTTGATGGCACCCTCGGCGGCGGCATCGGACAGCTCACTGCGCAGCTCATTTTCAAGACTCGGGTGAATCAGGCGGCTGTAGGCGTCCCGGGCGGCGGCGTCCACCAGCTCGGCGCTGGCTCCGCCGGTCTTTTTGCGGGCAAACATCCACGAGACAATGCCCGCAGCGCGGTCGGCATCCACCTGGATTCCCACCTTCAGAAAGCCCTCGCGCTCGCCGCGGTCCAGCGCCAGCACACGGTGGCCGGGAATCTTGTTCAGCGGCTCGGCGTAGTCATAATACTGCGCGTAGACGCTGTCCTCGTCCTTGGCCTTGGCGCTGGCAATGCGGCCAAAGGCGCGGTAGTAGCGGCGCAGCTCGGCGCGGCAGGCCGCATCGTCCGAGACTGCCTCGGCGATGATGTCCTGCGCACCGGCCAGCGCGGCGGCGGCATCGGGAACCTCGTCATTGAGGTAGGCGGCGGCTGCCGTCTGCGGGTCAAACGCGGCGTCCTGCTGCAGAATCGCGTCCGCCAGCGGCTGCAGGCCGCGGGCCTTGGCAATGCTGGCGCGGGTCTTGCGCTTGGGCTTGTAGGGGCGGTAGATGTCCTCGACCTCGGCCAGCGTCTTGGCCTTGGCCAGCGCGGCGGTCAGCTCGGGCGTCATAACCCCCTGCTCGGTGATGGAAGTGGTGACCTCCTCCTTGCGCTTGTCCAGACCGCGGAGGTACTCCAGACGGTCGCCCAGATTGCGCAGGACCTGGTCATCCATCGAGCCGGTGGCCTCCTTGCGGTAGCGGGCAATGAACGGGATGGTGTTGCCCTGGTCAATCAGTTCGATGGCGCCCTGTACGTTCTTGAGATTCAGGTTCAGCTCCTGGGCTAATTGTTCAGCATGGTTCGGCATGGTTTTGTTTATCCTCTCTGCTCTTTTTCCGTAAAATGGCAAGATAGACGCCGTACAGCACAAGGGCGGCGGCGTTGATGCCCGCGGCCAGCTTCAGGCCGGGGGTATGGTAGGTAAATTCAATTTCGTTCTCCCCTGCCGGGGCGTAAACGGCCATCAGGCCGTCATCCACCTTTTCCACACCGGCGGGCGCGCCGTTCACGGTGGCGGTAAAGCCGTCATCGTAGGGCACGCTGAAGAACACCAGCTCGTCGGTGTCATAGTTCGTATGTGCGGTGAAGCCGGTGTCCGTGGCTGTAAACTCAGCCACGGCCCCGGCGCGGCGGGCGGCGCAGTCGGCGGCGTAGGCGTCCTCGCTGCGGTTCGTCAGTTCTTCATCAGGCAGGGGCTGCAGCAGGGTGTCAAACGCCGAAACCTGGTCCTCGTTCAGCAGAAGGGCGCGGCAGAGAATCTGTGCGCGCTCCGTCTCGCTCACCCGGTCCAGCTGGTCGGCGGTCACGTAGTAGTCATAGGTGAAGCCCATCGGCACCCAGTTTTCGTTTTCGTAAATCGCGTAGGCAGCTGTTTCGCCGCTGCGCTGCCAGCCGGGCAGGGCCTTCTCCGTCCACTCGTCCTCCTTGTCCTTGGCCACCAGCGTGTACCGCACGCTGAGCAGGCCGCGCAGGCCGTAGTTTTCGGCGTCCGGCTTGGAGTTTACATCCCGCTTGACGCCCACCTCAGGGTAAAATTCCATGATGCTGGGCGCAACGGTGGAGTTGAAGAACTGCAGGCAGCTGCGGTCAAACCACAGCCCCAGATTGTTGTGCGCCCCATAGGCGTCAAGGCGGTAGAAGGTATCCTCCGGCAGGGCGGCGGAAATTTCCTGCGTAGAACTGTAGGTTTCTGCAATCAGGTCGCTGTCCACATCCCACTGCGCGTACTTGGTCAGCGAGAGGTGCAGCGTGCCGTACACAAGGCTGAAGCCCAGCACAGCGGCGGTCATAATACTGCCCCACTGCCGCTTTTGGCGGCAGAAATGCCACAGCAGCGCGAAAATCACAATGCCCAGCACCGTGACGCCGAACACAGCCCAGAACCGTGCGGGCTCATCCAGCACACCCAGCTTGAAGTTGCCGTCCTCGTCCTTGTTCGGCACAAAGGCAAAGACCGCCGCCGTCAGCGTGATGAAGCTCGTCAGCCGGAAGGCGCGGGGCAGCTTGCGTTCCGCCAGCGCCGGGCGGGAGAGCAAATAGCACGTTGCACCGCATAGAACCAGAATTGGCATATAGTACCAGCGGGCGTAGTAGCTGGCATTGAGGGCGTAGAACGCGCTGTTCAGCACCGGCACAAAGGCGCAGACCACACAGACCTTTAAAATATAGGTGAAGGGGTGCCGCCCGCGGGCCCGGCAGAACGCCAGACCGCCCGCCGCGCCGACCAGCGGCAGATACGCAGTCAGGCTCGTGTGCTTGAGGATGCCCTCCTGGAACATATCCTTGAAGTAGGGCGCGTCCGGCATCAGGAAGGCGCTGTAGAAGATCGCGCCGTACTGCTGGGATTTGCCGTAGAACAGATAGCCGTACCCGGTAAACGGGTCGATGGTGCGCGGATTTTGCAAAAGCGACAGCCCCGCCGGGAGCAGCAGCACACAGCCGCAGGCGCAGCCCAGCACGGTCTCCCACGCGAGAAGCGCAAACTTGCGCGGACCGATTTTGTACCGCCGCCCTGCAACCATGCAGAAGAAATAGATAATCAGAAAGACGGCCTGCCCGGCAAAGAAGAAATAGTTATCGACAAGATTCAGCGCCACCCAGAAGGGGAAGCAGCCTTTTTTGCCGTCGATGGCAGCGTCATCCAGCGCCGCCAGCATATAGGGAAACAGCGCCACAACGTCAAGAAAATGGTTAAAGAAGATGTTGTAGATGCTGAAGCCCGAGAAGGCGTACAGGCAGCCCGCCAGCATGGACCAGGTATCATCCCGCACCCAGCGGCGCGCCCAGAGGTAGCCGCCGCCGCCCGCCACCGCCATTTTCAAGCAGAGCAGCGGTACCATCGCCCACGGCATAAGCCGGGCGGGCAGCAGCATAGACAGCCAGAAGAACGGACTGCCCAGCAGATAGAAGGAGTAGGCGTTGACGAACCCGCTGCCAAGGTCTGTTGCCCAGCTGAAGGAGCCGCCGTGCTTGAGAAACGCGTTGGCGTACTGGTAAAAGTTAATCTGCTGGTCATTGAAATCGCCCGCGTAGTGGAAGTACCCGCCGCCTGCCGCCGCATCTATGATGCAGTGGGGCAAAAACAGCAGTACCGCCGTAAAAAAGCAGAGGGCGAAAACCCGCCAGTAGCTGGATTTTTGTTTGAAAATGCTGGAATTCATTTCATAGTACCCTTTATGGGGCCTCATTTTGGAGAGGGTTGTGGTATACTTGGGGTAGAGCCCCAAAGGCTCCCCTCTCAGGGGGAGCTCCGTCCGCAGGCGGTGAAGGGTGGATTCCCGGGAATCGCCGTTTGCGGGAAAGCTGCGGGCCGGGCGTGCCCGGCCCCTGCTGAGTGCTTACCCGGAAGGGTCCGCCCTTACCCCGCCTAGTATACCACAAATCGGAGGTCGCGTGAAGATGAAAACCTATCCGTTCAGTGCGCTGTTCAGCCGCATGAAATACATCACCCGGTGGAGCCTGATGCGCAGTGTCCGCGCAGAAAGCCTGAGTGAACACACCGCCGACACGGCGATGCTGGCCCACACCCTCTGCCTGATTGGGCAGAAATGCACCGGCACCGGCGCGGCCCTGCGGTCCGAGATGGTGGCCACCGCCGCCCTGTACCACGATGCGCCGGAGATTCTGACCGGCGATATGCCCACCCCGGTCAAGTACAAAAACGACGCTTTGCGCACCGCCTACAAGGCCGTAGAGCACGAGAGCGCCCGCGTGATGGCCAGCCTGCAGCCCGAGGAGCTGCAGGCCGAAACCCAGTGCTGGCTGACCGGCAGTGTGCTGAACGATGCCGAGCGCAAAATTTTAAAGGCCGCGGACCGGCTTTCCGCCGTTATCAAGTGCATGGAGGAGGACCACGGCGGCAACCGGGAATTTGCCGCCGCCTACGCCCAGCAGATGGCCGCCCTGCACGCAATGCAGTGCCCCGAGGCCGAGTATTTCATCGAGCATATGCTGCCCTGCTATGAGCAGAACCTCGATGAGCTGACCCGGGGAAGATTTTGAGGATAGCCCGGAGGTTATCCGGGGGCTTGGGCGTTGGCAAATAAAAAATAATAAATAAGAAATAATAAATGTGGTGGTGTTTTCGCCCTATGGCGAAAACGAAAAACCAGCCTTGCCTTGCCCATTTTGTTTTTGCCCCCTGCGGGGGCAAAAACTCCACCTTATTTATTATTTATTATTTTTTATCTATTATTTATTGCAGCTTATACACCGCGTCAATCAGCTTGTCCACATCGGTAAAGTGCTCCAGCATCGAGCAGTAGCGCCGCAGGGCGGCGGCACCGCGCAGGCCCTTCATATAGTGCATGGCCTGGCTGCGGGCCTGCGGCATGGCGGCCCACTCGCCCTTTTCCTCACACATTTCGTAAATCTGGGCGCGCAGGGCGGCCATACGCTGGTTCAGCGTCGGCTCCGGCGGGCATTCCTCGCCCAGCAGCGCTGCGCGCACCTGTTCAAACAGCCACGGGTCACCCAGTGCGCCGCGGCCAATCATAACACCGTCACAGCCGGTAGCCTTTAACAATGCAACCGCGCCATCGGCATCGGTCACATCGCCGTTGGCCAGCACAGGGATTTTCACCGCCTGCTTGATGGCCGCAATGGCCGCCGTGTCGATGGGCGGAATATACATCTGCTCCCGCGTGCGGCCGTGCACGGCAATCAGGTCTGCGCCGTTTGCCTCCAGCTGCCTGGCCACCTCCACGCCGGTCATATGGTCGGCGTCCCAGCCAATGCGCATCTTCACGGTCAGCGGCGTGTCCTCGCCCAAGGCACGGCGGGCGGCGGCAACCATCTGCCCGCAGAGCGGCGGGTCCAGCAGCAACTTGCTGCCGGCCCCGCTGCTTGTGATTTTGGGCGCAGGGCAACCCATATTGATGTCCAGAATATCAAATTGGATGCCCTTTTCCCGGATAAACAGAATCGCCTTGGCCATGCTCTCCGGCTCTGCGCCGAAAAGCTGCACGGCGTACAGGCCGTGCGGATGCTTGTCCCGCAGAAGTTCCAGCGATTTGCGGTCGCCAAAGTTCAGCGCCTTGGCGCTGGCCATCTCGCTGACGGTCCACGCCGCACCGTGGTCTGCCATAAGGTGGCGGCACGCGGCGTCAGTCAGTCCCGCCATCGGGGCAAAGACGGCCCCCGCCGGGATGGATAGGTTGCGTAGCTGCATAGTGTCCCTCCTAAATTTATAATCCATTCTACCATATTTTACGCAAATGTGGTATACTGAAATGTAGATTGTCTGTAAGGAGTAAATTCTATGAAACTCATGGTCCTGGACGGCAACAGCCTTGTCAACCGCGCCTTTTTCGGCATCAAGCTGCTGACAACGAAAGATGGCCGCTATACCAACGCCATTTACGGCTTCCAAAATATCCTGCTGAACCTACTGGCGGCGCACAAGCCGGACGCGGTTGCCATTGCATGGGACGAGCGCGCACCGACCTTCCGCCACAAGGCCTATGACGGCTACAAGGCCACCCGCCACGGTATGCCCGAGGAGTTGGCCCAGCAGATGCCGGTGCTCAAACAGCTTCTGACCGAGCTGGGCTTTGTGCAGGTCAGCCGCGAGGGCTGGGAGGCCGATGATATTCTGGGCACGCTGGCCGCCGCGTGTGAGGCGGCGGGCGGCACCACCCTGCTGGCCACCGGCGACCGGGACAGCCTGCAGCTGGTGGATGACGCCACCACCGTGCTGCTGGCCACCAACAAGGAAACTGTGCCGATGGACCCCGCCGCCATCCGCGAGAAATACGGCGTGGAGCCGCACCAGCTGATTGACGTAAAGAGCCTGATGGGCGATTCCTCCGACAATATCCCCGGCGTGCCCGGCATCGGCGAAAAGACCGCTCTTGCGCTGATTTCCCGCTTCGGCAGCCTGCAGGGCGTCTACGACAACATCGAGGACAAGGCCGTAAAGCCCGGCCAGCGCACCAAGCTGACCGCCAACCGGGACAAGGCCGATTTGTCCTATATGCTGGGCACCATCCGCAAGGACGCGCCGATTGAGACCGACCCCGCCGCCTATATCCGCCAGCCCGGTGACCCCGCGGCCGCCGCACAGCTGCTGGCCGCGCTGGAAATGCACAAGCTGGTGGAGCGCTGGGGTCTGGAGCAGGGCGTTGCCCCCGCCGCAGCCGAGAACGCTGCCCCGCTGGAGAGCGTTGAGCCCGCCCCCCTGCCGCTGCTGCTGGAGGGCCGTTTCTACGCCGCACAGAACGCGGACGGCAGCTGGTATCTTACGCAGGGCAAGGAGGTCTATCTGCCCGACACCGACCGTCTGGCCGCGATTCTTGACGGCGAGGCGGAGCTCTGGGCCTTTGACGCAAAGCCGCTTTACCGCCTTGCACTTGAGCACGGCGGCGTGGGCAAGGCCCTGCGCTTTGACGGCAAGTTGGCCGCCTATCTTTTGAACCCTTCGGCCAGCGGCTATGCGGTGCACCCGCTGGCGGCCGAGTACGGCGTGGCCGCCGCTTTTGCCTGCGAGGCCGCCCCCGACGCGGGCGTGCTGGCCGGCCTGTGCGACACCCTTGCCGCCGCGCTGGACGAAAGCGGGCAGCGCCGCCTGCTGGATGAGATGGAGCTGCCGCTGGCCCGCGTGCTGGCGGATATGGAGCGCATCGGCTTTGCCGTGGACGCGGACGGCATCCGCGCCTTCGGCGACAGCCTGCGCGGCGAGCTGGACGGGATCCTGCACAACATTTATACAGAAGTCGGCTATGAGTTCAACGTCAACAGCCCCAAACAGCTGGGCGAGGCGCTGTTTGACAAGCTGGGCCTGCCGCCCCGCAAGAAAAACGCCCGCGGCTACTCCACCGATGCCGAGACGCTGGAAAGCCTGCGCCCCTACAGCCCGGTCATTGACGAGATTCTGAAATACCGCACCTACGCAAAGCTGCTCTCCACCTATGTGGACGGTCTGCTGAACGCGGTGGCCGCGGATGGGCGGGTGCACTCCACCTTCATCCAGACCGAAGCCCGCACCGGGCGCATCTCCTCCACCGAGCCGAACCTGCAGAACATCCCCATCCGCACCGAGCTGGGCAGCCGTCTGCGCGGCTACTTTGTGGCAGCCGCGGGCGAGACGCTTGTGGACGCCGACTACTCCCAGATTGAGCTGCGCATCCTCGCGCACATCACCGGGGACGAGCATATGCAGCAGGCGTTTCTGAACGGCGCGGACATCCACCGTTCGACCGCCGCCAAAATCTACCACATCCCGGAGAGCGAGGTCACGCCGCAGCTGCGCAGTGCCAGCAAGGCCATCAACTTCGGCATTATGTACGGCAAGGGCGCGTACTCGCTGAGCAAGGATCTGGATATCCCGGTGAAGGAGGCCGACACATTCCTGAAAACCTACCTCGACACCTTCCCGAAGGTGGACGGCTATATGAAAGACTGCATCGCCCACGCCAAGGACAACGGCTATGTGGAGACGCTGTTCGGCCGCCGCCGCGCCCTTCCTGAGCTGGCCAGCTCCAACTTCCAGGTGCGCGCCAGCGGCGAGCGTATGGCCCGCAACACCCCGATTCAGGGCACCGCGGCGGACATCATCAAGCTGGCTATGGTCCACGTCTGGCAGCGCCTGCGGGATGAAAAGCTGCAGGCCCGCCTGCTGCTGCAGGTACACGATGAGCTGATTGTTGAAGCGCCCGAGAACGAGGTGGACACGGTCAAGCGCATTTTAAAAGAGGAAATGGAAAACGTTGTGCACTACAGCGTTCCCCTGACAACCGAGGTTGGCACCGGGAAAACCTGGCTGGAAGCGCATTAAAATAGAGGTTTGCGTATGTATGTTTTAGGAATTGAATCCACCTGCGACGAGACCGCGGCGGCGATTGTGGAGGATGGCCGAAAGGTCATCTCCAACGTGATTTCCACCAGCGTCAAGGAGCAGGCGCTCTACGGCGGCGTTGTGCCGGAGATCGCCAGCCGC
>OJNY01002085.1_pt1 | contig 11053 bp, 10 predicted proteins | sample 1597931 | NCBI WGS metagenome assembly OJNY01 (sample SAMN01915209, study PRJEB22387) | human gut metagenome | isolation source: stool | host: Homo sapiens | place: USA
GGAGTTTGAGCACCATACATTTCTACATCATTCTCAAACTGCTGTCGAATCGTCAAGCGATCCGTTGCCGTTTGAGCACCATACATTTCTACATCATTCTCAAACGCTGTTTCTTTAGGTGTTTCAACCGTTGGTGTTTGAGCACCATACATTTCTACATCATTCTCAAACAATGTTGATAAGTTGTGTATAATAAAAAATGTTTGAGCACCATACATTTCTACATCATTCTCAAACCTAACGAGTTCTTCGTACAGAGTGATTGTTGTTTGAGCACCATACATTTCTACATCATTCTCAAACGGACTGGAATAGTTTTATTATTTTTTCGGAGTTTGAGCACCATACATTTCTACATCATTCTCAAACGATTGCATCTGCTTGCTACAAATTTCTTTTGTTTGAGCACCATACATTTCTACATCATTCTCAAACTGTCCTATCATAAATCTAATCTCCTATTATGTTTGAGCACCATACATTTCTACATCATTCTCAAACCTACACCTCGTAATCCCCAGTCTGTATAAGTTTGAGCACCATACATTTCTACATCATTCTCAAACGCAGGGCAAGCGTGTTTGGCTGGGACTTGAGTTTGAGCACCATACATTTCTACATCATTCTCAAACCACTATTGGCTGTTTCCGTCGCACTAGCCGGTTTGAGCACCATACATTTCTACATCATTCTCAAACAAACTATCAACTCTTAAAATAGTCTCACTTGTTTGAGCACCATACATTTCTACATCATTCTCAAACTCAATGTGTAGTAATGCTGTCCACAGCGTGGTTTGAGCACCATACATTTCTACATCATTCTCAAACGCGACACCTTTTTCTTTTTTAAAAAACTTAGTTTGAGCACCATACATTTCTACATCATTCTCAAACGCGGCATTCATCTAATGATTCCTGTATATTGTTTGAGCACCATACATTTCTACATCATTCTCAAACACCTTAAAGCAATAGCCGTTCATCCAAACTGTTTGAGCACCATACATTTCTACATCATTCTCAAACCTCAAATTAGAAAATGAAATGCCATCACTAACATAAAATGTATCTCTGCTGTGCTCAAACACACTTATCTAAATAATAGTATAACGAGATCTTTCTCTTTTTTCAATAGATTTCACAGTTATCCTTATCAATAATATACCACTTCTCACCATCTATTCTACTGTCAATATAATGTTCCATTAATAAAACATTCCATTCTCGACAGCACACTTCCGAATACAATAATTTCATTTCTTCAGCAGAAAAGTATTGTCTTAAATTCCAGAATATTAATAATTTGGGCTTTATCAATTCCTGGAGCAATATACAATATTGCAATAACCGCTCCAAGTCCGTTTCATATTCAGTAACTAATTGAATACCCATAGCTTTCGCCAAACTCGAATAATCAAGTTCCTCATTGATACTGAACTCAAACGAATACTCCACCTCTAGATTACCAAAGAATGTTTGGATATGTGTGTTTAGCTCCTGCCCCTCTCTCCAATGCATTTCGTTCACTGCTTTTTCTGCAAAAGATTTCAAAAAGGCAGTAACCAGCTTTCTTTGATTAACATCTAGCTGCAATGGATTAAATATCATTTCCATGACTTTGCTGATTTTTAATTCTTTATCACCTTCCGACAATACCCAGTTACCGCTATCACCACTTTGCTGAGATATTAATTCCTTTTGAATCTCCCGCCATCTTACCGGCGATTCTACAACACACACTGGTATCAGAGAATCAGCCTTTCCAAATTCTATATCGAAATGAACATCCGGATGTGTTAATTTCAAACATCCCCCTCCCCTCTTTTACCGTGATTACAGTATAATTAACCGTTCATCACTCTGAATCACTTCACTTGTAACTTCCCCGACCAAAAGTTCCATTCGACCATACTGTTTTTCGGTAATCGTCAACATTTGCACCAACCCTTCAGGAGGTTTGTTTTTGCGAACATTATCTTCAATCCTTTGAGCTATGCTGGTATTTAATGCTAACTTGCTATAGATTGACTCCTGTTGCATGACAAACCCACTCTTCAGCAAATATTTCCGAAATCTCGTGTATTCTCGTCGCTGCGCACTTGATAGTACAGGAAGGTCGAACATTACTATCACTCTCATGTACCTATAACTCATAAGAATAAAAGGAAAGCTGCGCAATGTCCGACTCATTCAAAGCATCGAATACGCTCTTAACGTATTGCTTGATCGCATTTAGGATGACAAAATGTTTGCCTTCCATTATTATTTCTTCATTTAGCAAAGCAACTAATTTCATTTTTTGTTCATGCTCAAATTCTATTGGTTTCATTTCACATACCTTTCGATCGACAAGCACACGATACGGCTCCATTAAATCTGAGCCCAAATTAAATTGGTTAAACATATTATCATGGAATAACCCCAGCTGCGTAATGTATCCATTCATTACAATTTCACGATTAATTGCAGAAAGCATCAGTGAATATCCATAATTCAATGCTGCGTTAATCGGGCAATCTTGACTCCGTGAGAAATCCATGCCAAACAATGCGTTAAAATATACTTTTGCAGCATGACCTTCACGATTAGTGGCATCATTCCATTGTATCTGTTGAACATAGTCTCTCAGCAGCGCAGCTTCCGTATTCTTCCCCCTTTCCAGCAGGAATTCTGCCTGCTTATTTATTTTTTCACGAACAATTTCCGTCCACACAGCTTCCTTTACCGACTGTGGCCATGTAATTTGTGTACGGATTTTATTGCTTGTGTCATGTGAACCATAATACGAAATCAACTCCGAGGATGGATTTCGCTTATGGTCACAAAATATCACCTTCACTTTCTGTCTCGTTAATTCCGCCAACAATCCAACTGTCAGCGATACAGACGTAGATTCCACAAGCAGAAGTGCTATTTCTGAAATATGTATCTTCTGCGTTTTCATCTCACTCCGTACCACTAAATATTGCAATTGCAAGTCCAACTTTGCCGTGTTGTGTACGACAACAATCCGCCAACTCATATCGTTTTTAGATCAATCACTTGTTCGTAGAAACCTGTAATTGATTGGTTAATAATGTGCACATTGCTTAATCCTGATATATCAAATCCCATAATTAAAATTCCAGCATGTCCCGGTCCGTTTATTAATTTTAAATTAGCTGACTGACTGGCACATTGAAATAAGTGTAAAATTTCCATTAATACAATACATTTTTCCTCTGCTGATAATTCAACAAATATAATTTTTCCGTTTTTTAGTTTAGGTACTTGTGCTGACAAGCGTTTTTCATAAACTGCGTATTCCAATTTACTTACCAAAATGTCGAACAACTCTTCAAACATCTCTTCTGTTGGTCTATTTTTTTCTGAAAGTACTGCTTCTTTATTTTCCTTATAATCAAAGCAATATTTACTAATCACCTTAATTATCTTTTCCATCTTATACGGTACAACAAGCTGATTAGCCCCTTTAAATAATAAACCATTAGAACTTCTTCCCGACAAATGCATCTTAAACCCATCCACGTCAAATAGTGTGTTGATCTTTATCTTGGATAATCGCACGTCTGGATTCACAAGACCGAGTTTCTCCTCGCAATATCGTCTACGAAGCTCCACAGATTCCTCTAAGCTTTTCGCCAAATATACCGGCACGAACTCAATCGTTCTCTTTCTCTCTCCCTTCTTACCATCGGATTCCACCAGCATAAAATAAGCACCACTCGCCTTATTATACGCTCCATATTTCTCAATCGACTGGAGTCTCTCATCGGCACCTCCCTTGATCGGTATCTGTCCTTTCCCTTTCTTCAAAATATTTTGATCGAAAAGTCCTCCTTTCACTTCGTATGCTCTTCTGGTAAACAGAATATTATTTTTACGCATCCATTTCTTTACAGTACATATTGTCCCGTTATCTCCAGGAATCCATGCTGTTTCATTTCCACGTTTTACCGTTTCATTCTCAAACATTTTCTTTAAGTTGTATGTACGTCCCGGATTGTTGCGCACAAACCAAGCCGCATCCTTTGTAAATTTTACATAGTATGTGTTGCCGACAACAATATTCAAATAGGCATCTTTGGCATGATGGAAATCATTCACCTCACGCACTTTGATCATGTCAAATTTATGCCGGAATTCACTAACTGCACGAGCTTTTGCATAAACGATTTCGGCATCAGGATATGCCTCTTCCAATAAATGCGCAACTGCTTTGGTACTCTGACGTGTCTCTACTAATTGTCTGGCAATAAAACCAGCCAACTCATCTTCACCAAATGGCTCTGTTCTTGTCAATCTCTTATATTTTTCTTTAGAGATCAATCCCTTTTTCAACAGAGTGCTCCATAATGCTTTTCCTGCTTTTCGGTATTCCTCAGAGACCGGGAATGTATCTGTCTTTTTGCTATTTAAATCTCTTTTGACCAATACGCGGTTGTCTATACTATCGTCCATAACCTTCGATTGTGGATATATATGATCAATATCATATCGGTTTGTGAATAACTCATCCAAATCAATGGCATCTCCGGAATACATACATCTTCCCATCTGCGAATAATATAAGAAAAGTTTGTCACTGCGCAATGCATTGTCAGACTCCTTATTTGCCAGACGGTCGTATAATTCCGGTGCTTCCTTTTTGCAGGCTTTGTAAAGATCCAACAACTGGTTTCTTCTAGAAACTTTTCTCACGCCTTTTTCACCGGGCTCTCTTGCAACCTCGACAAAAATGCGTTTTGGTGCACCCCCCATTATATTTGTAATTTCCCTTACAATTTTTATAGTTTGCCAAATTGGGCGCTTTACTGCAGGAGACACATAAAGCTCTTCAATGTCTTGATATTCTATCTCTCCTTTTTTCATCTGTCCGGCATTCCATTGCTCAATCTGCTTTGTATAATCGTATTTTCCACTTAAAAGTTTCATTAAGTTCTCATTCGTTTCCCAAAGCGCAGTGATGATATTCATCACTTCACCAGTCTCTTTATTGACTGATTCAATATTTTCCAAAAAGGTGCGCGACAATCTGCCCCACCCTGCATATTTTTTGTTGGCAAGCTGAGCAATCTGTTTGTCAGACAACATCGGATATTTTCTATGAATACGCTGTTTCAACATCTTTTGAGAATCTGCAAATAGCGTAATATCTCTGACGATATCCTCCTGTTCACTTTCCGAAAGGACCCCCGTTCCAACGATCTGCTTAAAATCATGATACGCTTTCAACGAACTCTTAAAATTCTGATCAAATCCGGATAGTTCTTGTTCTTTAGAAATTACGCCGTTGATTCTAAGGTAATCCTTGACCTTTTTCCCTGTTACACGTTGATATTTCTTGAAAACATTATTATAAATATCCTGCTTAAGTTCCGGAGCTATCAGTTCCCCATCAATGCGCAGATTATTTAGCTCGTTCAATACATTGAATTTCGCATACAACAATGATTCCTTCGGCAAAACATCCTCTCCGATCAGATACGTGCATTTATTCGTCATGCGTTCAATAAATTTCGTTGCACTTTCTTCCTCGTCAATCATTTCTGAAAAATTCCATGGATAAATTTTGCCTTCCTTTTTACGTACAGACCAGCTATGACCACCTTTATCTTGATGCGCCGTGTTCAAAGGTCCTACGTAGTACGGAATGCGGAAGCGGAATATCTTTTGTATTTTTTCCACTGGCGTATAACCATCTTGATCTTTCTCCAACAAAAACGGATAGAATTTCTGTGCGTTGTCCAATATTGCATTCAATTCATTCTCATGCAATTGATAAGGAATAACTCCATTATCGCGAATCATTTGTTTTGGAAATAATGTTCCAAGATCCATCTCTGCTTTTAATTCATCGATTATCTCTTGCCCTTTTTCATCCACAGACAGACGATCCAACTGCTTTTTTAAGAATTTATAAAAATCTTCCTGTGAACATTTTTTCTCAATCGGCTGTTTTTTTCCATTTTTCTTTGCCATGCCAATATAAGCACTATAATTTGCCTCATTTTTCTCAGACACACCAAAAACAGCCTCGTAAACTTCTTTATCCATCCGAAGAAGCTGCTTCACTTTCCGCAGATCATCACGGTGTTTCTCATAGGTTTTAACTTTTGCTTCCGACAAAAAGCGCGCATCCCCCAGTATATCATGCAATACCGTCCAATCATACACACCCTTTGCTGCTGCTATAAGCAAAAATCGATCCGCCAATACAGACTCTATTTCTACCTCTTTTTCTTCATAACCATTATCAGAAAAGCATATTTTCGAGATTTCTTCTTTATCCAACTCCGGATCAGCAAAAATATCACTTAGCTTTACGGTGCAACCCGTAATTAAAGCTGCTATCGCTTTCTCCTGTTTTTGCTTCTGCTTATCTGTTCCTACTATGAGCTTGCTGACCTGCGTCTTTTTGTCTGATTTTGTGCATTGAGCATCACTCATAATGTGTTCCAATTGAGTCAACACTTCTTCTTGCGTCAAAGATTTCAGATCAATCTCTTGTTCTTCAGCCTGCTGCACTAATGCCTCAATCGCTGTTGAAAATTCTTTTACTTCTGATAATTTCTTGCCCTCAAACAGAAAATGTCCTCTATGCTTAATAATGTGATGTAATGCCAAATAAAGCAATCGAATATCGGGCTTATCTGTTGTATTCGTTGCCAACGCATAGCGCAAGTGAAAAATTGTCGGATATTTCTTATAATAGTCTTTATCTGTAAATCCATCATCTGCAAACAGTGCATACGGCAGCTCCGGCATGTTTCCATTGATGTCTTTCTTATCCTCATGCCAATACTTGCTCTCTTTCATGCGCTGATAGAATCCCATGTCTTTCTTGCTAATCTCTTCCGCAAAGATTTCCTGCAATAAATGTAATCGATTTTTACGGCGCTCTGTTCTTCTTCGAGATGTTCGAAAGATTCTTCTTTCTTCGGCTGTCTTAGCAGACTCAAACAGGCGAATTCCCCATAATGCCTTACCATGACGTTTGATAATATTGTATGTCGGATCCGTCACTGCCCATCCTACAGAACCGGTTCCCATATCCAATCCAATATAGTACTCTTCAAATTTTTTCATAAAACCCTCCTTTTTCTCTTGACATGTCGTAGTTTATGCTTTATTATTGATGTCAGTTAAGTACCATACGTATTAACTACATCATAAGTTCAAATAAAAATTTATTCAAATCGCCTTCGGGCATCACAGTGTGTGATTTAATTGAACTTTAGGAACTCGCCTCGGCGAGTTTTTTTGTTGCATGTTCATACCAAATCATCTCCTCCCCATCACTTCAATCTAAGAATCAGCACTTGTTATCCTTCATAGCCAATTCCATTTCCAGATCATCCGCAAAATATTGTCTCCTCATTCTTTGAATTTCCTTTTGTAGTTCACTGACAACTTCCTGCGGTGCAGTAATCTTAACCCCTTCTCCTAATCCTAACACCCATCCAAAAAAATTATTACTGACAACCACTTCAACTTTTGCTTGAAAGTGATCCTCATCCACCGGGCGAATTTTAACGTCTCTTCCAAATCTATCTACGATCACACCTATAAACCCATTTTGACAAAGCAGCGTGACCGATTCCTCTTTTCCCGAAAACATTCCAAAATGCTTCTCTGCGTAGTTTGCTATATTTCCCTGTGGAAATAACTTTTGACCTTTTCTTTTGCATTTCATCGGTTGAATACGTAACATCTTGTCGACTCGAAAATGCTTGACAAACTCAGCCTTTGCGTCATATCCTACCATATAATAATTCTCATTATCCCAAATCAGCCCCCACGGAGATATTATGTATCTCTCTCCTTCGTGTCTTGGCTCCATCTCCTTTTTCAAATTCCACTGAAAATATTGAAATGAAATCATTACGTCTGCTGTAATTGCATTATGTATTTCATCTACATTATAGTAGATACTTTCGTTCATGGTTTTTATCCGACCGTGAACATATACCTGTTGATTTAACTGTTTCGCTTCGTATCGACTGACGTAGCGTTCCAGTTTCTCTATAAGCTGGCTGGATTTCTTCTCTGTGATAAATTTAGAAGACTGTACCGCGTCTACCAAAAGTTTCAATTCTGCCAATTCCAAATTTCGATTTCCTACACAATAATATACATATCGTCCTATGTGCTTTTTTTCAATATCAATTCCAAACAATTGCAGAGCTTCTAAATCAGAATATATACTCTTTCTCTCTGCCGCAATGTCATACTTGGCCAACTCATTGATAATCTGCTCTACCTGTAAACCATGTTCATCATCCGTCAGTCGAAGCATAATCTTTGCTAAATACAACAATTTTAGCCTTTGATTCGGTCGTTTTGCCATTTACCCTCCCATCTCTTATACGCATACCTATCGTAGATTTCTTGGTACAAAATTTAACATTACTTGTCTTAGTGTGGATTCTCTACACATTCTTTTATGACATGCCACTATTATAGCACATTTATTGTCCCATAAAACGTACTAAATCGTATTTTTCAATAATTTTGGTTCTTTTTTGGATCGGTGATTTTTGATTTTGTATCCACAATTCGGACATTTTCTTACGGTATCCGAAATTTCCCGGTTGCATTCCGGGCAACTAATTAGTGCCATTTGCTTTTCATTCTTTCTTTTATCGTAATAGATAACATAACATTTTCTATTTTACGAAATCCTCTCATATGCAGTGCACCACCCCGCCCACCTTTTGACTTTCTCCCTCAAACTTTGTATAGTATATATGTTGTGCCATCGGGCACACGTTACATTTTACGACTGCAAGGCATCAGCTTTTGATATACGCCCGGTTTCTTTAGAACAGGGGGGATGGTCGCTGGTCTTTTGCAGCAAAGCAAACATTGGAGGGTACCTATGAAATCTTTTGGTAGTGAGGGGATTTTATTCCCTGTATATTTTATTATGCTGGCTTTGGCCGTATATCTGAACGTGTTTACGGGTTCGGGTCTTGATATCGCCAACATTATCATTAATATTGGAATGTTTTTAATTGTCGGCGGGATTATTTTGTATTCTACAACACATTGTTTCATGCCTGCCAATCGGATGATGGCTAGCCTGCATCTTGCGGCACGCAACTTTCAGACTGACTTCAAACGTAAAGGCGATTATTTGTGGGATGATTATAAAGATAATCCAAAGCTCTTTGGTAACAAATTGGCAGATACACGTTTTCGTGAATATTGCGAGGAGCGCAGAAGATTAACGATGTTAGAGCGAAGTGCCCAATGCGATATTGATGATTATCTAAATGAATATTACATTGACAGTGTAATGAAATGTGGATTGATCAGCATTGTTCCCGGCGTAATGACCGGTCTTGGTATTTTGGGTACTTTTATCGGTCTGTCGTTTGGTCTTCAGAATTTTAATACCGGCAGTGCGTCCGCAATTACGGACAGTATTCCGCAGTTGATGAATGGTATCAAGATCGCGTTCCACACATCTATTTATGGTATGGTATTTTCTTTGGTATTTAACTTTGTTTACAAGAAAAACTTAGAAGATGCTTATAATGCCATGGACGATTTTTTGGACAGTTACCATAAATATGTCGCACCCCGTGCACAAAATAATGCGGCAAATATTTTCTTGGATTATCAGGCTTTGCAAATGATGCAGACAGAGAAGATGATGGAAAAATTTAGTGATGAAGTAGCTGAGAAGATTGCTCGGGCACTCAGACAGTAACACCACTCGGTTCCGCGTACAGAAAAGAGGTTTATTATGCGCAGAAAAAAGAAAAGACATTTGGAGGAAACCAGTTATTGGCTTTCCTATTCCGATATGATGGCGGCTCTTTTGTTGATCTTTGTGTTGATCATTTCGTTTACAATGCTGCAATCGCAAAGACGTTACGAGCAAAAACAAGAGGAATTAAAGCAGCAGCAGGCTTTAGTTCAAAGCCAACAGGAACAACTGCAGGAGCAACAGGAACAGTTAGACAAATTGATCGGTATTCGAACGGAACTGATCGAGGCTCTCAAGAAAGAGTTTGACGGTACGGATCTCAGTGTGAAAGTCGATGAAAAGACCGGATCCATCGCGCTTGACTCAAGCATTTTGTTTGATTCCGGACAATTTGCTTTGAAAGCGTCGGGTGAAGAATTGCTGCAAAAGTTTTTACCAAAGTATATCGGCGTATTAACAGACAAGCAATTTAATGATTATATCTCAGAGATTATTATTGAAGGACACACAGATACACAGGGAGACTATTTATATAATCTGGAGCTGTCCCAAAAAAGGGCCTTGTCTGTCGCAACTTTCTGCTTGGATGAAAACAAGAAAGTGCTGTCGACTGCCAAGATCACGAAACTACGCAAAATTGTGACGGCAAACGGCAAGTCCTTTAGCAATCCTATATTGGATAAGGATGGCAAAGAAGATCAAAATGCATCTCGTCGCGTGGAATTTCTTTTCCGCCTGAAAGATGATGAAATGATAAATGATATCAGTGACATTTTGAATAATTGATATCAGTGACATATTGAATAATTGATATCAACGGCATTTTGAACAAAAGATATCAGCGACATATTGAATAATTGATATCAGCGACATTTTGAGCAAAAGATATCAACGACATTTTGAATAATTGATATCAGTGACAGGAGGAAAACATGGAAATTCATCCGATTGCCCGGATACACTCTGATTTCCCGGGAAAGTTTGGCATTCCACGACAGAGCGGTCTGGTTCCGGAGTTACGCAGCCGTATCATATTTGAACCGGAATACCGCAATCGCGATGCGATCCGCGGCTTGGAAGATTTTTCTCATTTATGGCTGATCTGGGAATTTTCAGAAACAATGCGTGGGGAATGGTCACCTACCGTTCGTCCGCCCAAACTTGGCGGCAATAAGCGCATGGGAGTATTTGCAACGAGATCTCCATTTCGACCAAATTCACTGGCGCTTTCTTGTGTAGAATTACAGGACATTATTTTTTCAAAAGAAGATGGACCAATCCTGGAAATAACGGGTGCCGATCTCATGGACCGCACCCCGATCTATGATATAAA
>OJNY01002095.1_pt1 | contig 11000 bp, 9 predicted proteins | sample 1597931 | NCBI WGS metagenome assembly OJNY01 (sample SAMN01915209, study PRJEB22387) | human gut metagenome | isolation source: stool | host: Homo sapiens | place: USA
TCCGTCCACGACACTGTATATTGATGTAAATATCATCATTATTATTGACGGATATACAAATTTTAAAAGTTTTTTAAATGTAAAATGTTCCGATAATTGGATACCCATAATTTACCTCCGCAGTCATTTGTTGAGTTTATTAATTTATTGTGATTGTCAAAAACAAAAGTAATCTAAATTTTATTCTTTTGTAGTTATTCGTTGAGCTTATTAAATTCATTGTGCAGCGATATGATGTATTTTTTGCACATACTAAGTAAAAGTTTCTGTTCGTCTTTGTTTAATGAAGAAAAGGAATTGTTTTCGCACTTTACTATGGGATATATCTTTTCCTGTATAAGTAGTTTGCCTGTCGTTGTCAGATTTATGTGCTTTGAGCGGCCTTTTCCATCTGAAAAAGATATATATCCCTCTTTTTCGAGTTTGTGTATCGAAGAATTGATAGTCTGCTTTGGCAAAAAAGAAATTTTTTGTATGTCACTTTGCAGGCAGCCGTCACCGAGTTCAAAGACCGAGTACAATATGTCAAAGGAACTTTCGGAAAGACCTGCATGTAAGGCTGTTTCGTGATAAAGGTCATTTAATTCTTTGTAAAATTTATTAAATTCTAAAAGCGGTTTACTTATAACCGGTTTTTCATCAGAATGAATATCTTTATATACAGGTATATTTTTCATAATAATATCAGCTCCTTATCTTAAGTCCGATTTCGTACTTAGAATACTATAATGTTATTTTGCTTTTTTGTCAACAAGAAAACAGGTTAAGGAGAAAAATATGACTTTTTTTTGTCACCCACTTGCAAAAAGTGGGGAAAAGTTATATTATAGGGGATATAAGTGGTTAAAAGTGGGGACAAATTGCATATAGGTGGTAGAAAGTGGGTGATTATTATGTTTATGGGTCAGTATGAGCATACTATTGACACCAAGGGCAGAATAATCATTCCTGCCAAATATCGAAACGAATTGGGCGATACATTCGTTATAACGAAAGGATTAGATGGCTGCCTTTTTATCTATCCGTCGCAGGAGTGGATAGATTTTGCAGACAAGCTGATGGGTCTTTCGTCAAGCCAGAATACAAGAAGATTACAGCGTCAGTTTTTATCAAAGGCTATGGAAGTTACAACTGATAAACAGGGAAGGATACTTATTCCCGGATTGTTAAGGGAGAGTGCAGGCTTGGAAAAAGATGTTGTTTTTCTTGGTATGATGAACCGTATAGAAGTATGGGACAAGGAGAGACTTAAAGCTGAGGAGAAAATAGAGGAGACAGCGGGTCTTGATGAGGCTATGGACGAGCTTGGTATTTCGTTATAAGTAAGAATATTAGTGCAGAAGTGAGGGTTATTATGGAATTTGTTCATAAGTCGGTTCTACTTGATGAAGTTATAGAGGGACTTGACATTAAGGAAAATGGCACATATGTTGATGGAACACTCGGAGGTGCCGGGCACGCCGGTCATGTGTGTGAACGACTTGGCACGGATGGCAGATTTATTGGTATAGACCAGGATGAAGATGCTATCAAAGTCAGTACGGAGAGATTGAAAAAATATGGTGATAAGGTAACTATAGTCAGGAGCAACTATTCGGATATGCCGGATGTTGTTCATGAACTTGGTATTTCAGGTGTTGACGGCATAACACTTGACCTCGGAGTATCATCATTTCAGTTAGATACGGCAGAGAGAGGTTTTTCTTACAGAATGGATGCACCTCTTGATATGCGTATGGATACAAGACAGCCGTTATCAGCGGAAACGGTTGTAAATGAGTACACGGAAAGCGAACTTTTCCATATTATAAAAAATTATGGCGAAGATAAATTTGCAAAGAATATTGCAAAACATATTGTGATGGAGAGACAAGAAAGTCCTATCCTTACAACTAAAAGATTGGCTGAAATAGTCGACCATGCGATACCGATGAAGATGAAAAAGCAGGGAGGACATCCGGCAAAAAGGACATTTCAGGCAATAAGGATAGAAGTAAATCATGAATTGGATGTTTTGGAGAAAAATCTTAATGACATGATAGACTTACTAAATCTGGGAGGAAGATTTTGTATAATCACATTTCATTCTCTTGAGGACAGAATTGTGAAGAATGCATTTAGAACGGCACAAAACCCTTGTGTTTGTCCGTCTGATTTTCCAGTTTGCGTATGTGGGAGAAAACCAAAAGGGAGAGTTATAACGAGAAAACCTATACTTCCAAGTGGAGAGGAAATGGAAGTTAATCCGCGTTCAAAAAGCGCAAAACTGAGAATATTTGAGCACAATTAGTGGCAGAACAAGGAGGAGTCAAATGTCAGAATATACCAGAAACGGTTATACATATGAAAATAATAAGAGAAGGCACATTCCTAATTACAGGAAAAACACATATGTTGAGGGAAATACAGTCAGACAGCTTGAAGCTGTACCAAAAAGAAGAGAAGAAGAGAGAATAGAGCGTGAGAAACGCAGAAGAAGACAACTTGATCCGGGCAATATTGCAATACCTGGTGTTTCAGTGTTTAATATAGTTTTTATGATGTGTGTTGCGATTATCCTTATAGGAGTTACTGCATCATTTATAAGTGCACAGAACAGAAGTGTTGCACTGAAAAAAGAGGTGGTAGCACTTCAGTCAGAAATTCAGGAGCAGAAGATTTCAAATGATGAGAAGTATGAGGAAATATTAAATGGAGTAGATTTGTCGCAGATATATAAAAAAGCGACAAGAAAACTTGGCATGGTAAGAGCAGAGAATAATCAGGTGTTTAAATATAAAAACAAAAAGAGCGACATGGTTAAGCAGTACGCTAAAGTGCCTGAAACAACGAATAAATAGAATATTATCATTGCCGGATGCACAATAAATGTGAGCGGCAGATGATAGTCAGATTGGTAGAGGTTTGTTGCAATGGACAAAACGATGTTAAAAAAAATAAGACGAAGAAATATAAACAGATTAAGGCGGGAGTCAAGAGTAAAACTGGTTATAGCCATACTGCTTATATTTGCACTTATTATGGGTGCAGGTGTCAGAGTAATCTATTTAAATGTAAACAAAGGAACAGAGTATAAAAAAGCAGTTTTGTCTCAGCAAAGTTATGTAAATAAGGTGATTCATTATAAAAGAGGGGATATTGTCGACAGAAATGGCAATACCCTTGCTAAGAGTACCAAAGTATATGATCTTATATTAGAGCCTAAGCAGGTTATAGAGGCAGATGAAAACAGACAGGCAGCGGATAAGGACGCTGATGCATCGAAAAAAGCAACAGCAGCCGCTTTAAAAAAAGTGTTTGGTATCAGCGAAAAAACATTTTATTCAATTTTGTCAAAAAAACCTAATTCTATGTATTATCCGATGAAGAAATATACATCAATTCAAAGAAAAATTGTTGAAGAATTTAATAAACTCGCAGATGAGGACAGTGATATAACAGGTGTGTGGTTTGAAGAAAAATATATAAGAACTTATCCATATTCTGAGGTAGCAAGTACGGTGCTTGGTTTTTGCTCTTCTGACGGTAACGGACTTGGAGGTATTGAAAGCTGGTATAATTCAAGCCTTAATGGTGTGAATGGCAAAAGCTTTGGTTATTATGATTCAAATCTTAATCTTATAGAAAAAGTAAAGGAAGCAAAAAACGGAAATAAGATAGTATCGACTATAGATATAAATGTGCAGGGTGTACTGGAAAAGAAAATGAAAAAATTTCAGAAAGATACCGGCTCAAAAAATATGGGTGTTATCCTTATGAATCCCCAAAATGGGGAGATATATGCGATGGCAGATTATCCAAGTTATAATCTCAATGATCCTAGAAATCTTTCGGTGAAATTTCCAAAGTCTAAGATAGCAAAAATGTCATCAAAGAAAAAGGGTGAAGAATTACAGAAATTATGGCGAAATTTCTGTATCTCCGATGCGTACGAACCGGGTTCGACTTTTAAACCGGTTACGGTTGCGGCAAGCCTTGACGAGGGCGTGACATATGACGGAAAACATTATCGTTGTGACGGAGGTCAGAAGATAGGACCTACATATATAAAATGTGTGGCATATTCTAACGGAGGTCATGGAGATATAGATCCGTGTAAGGCTTTGATGAAATCTTGTAATGATGTGATGATGCATATGGCGGCGGATCTTGGTGCAACCAGGTTTGCAAAATATGTCAGAAGTTTTGGCTTTGGTTCAAAGACTGGTATAGACCTGCCGGGCGAAGCTGAGGGCGGTATATTCAGCAAAGAAAAACTGCATCAGGTCGAACTTGCAACTTCGAGTTTTGGACAGGGTCAGACTGTTACGATGATTCAGCTTGCATCAGCATTTAGTGCAGTTATAAACGGCGGAAATTATTATCAGCCTCATGTTGTTAAGGAGATAAATTCAGAGAGTGGAGCAGTTGTTTCATCCAATGATAACACACTTGTAAAGAGAGTTGTCTCGGAAGATGCGAGCAAACTTATAAGAAAATATCTTGAAAAGACTGTTGAGGATGACGAGGGTACGGCAAACCCTGCAAGAGTAAAAGGGTATGTTATAGGCGGAAAAACGGGTACGGCTGAGAAATGGCCGAGAAATGAAGAAAAATATCTTGTTTCATTTGCAGGCTTTACACCGACGGATAAGCCGGAACTTATGATATATGTTGTTATTGATGAACCTCATGTTTCAGACCAGGCACATAGTACATATGCTACTGAGTTTGCGAGTGAAGTTCTTAAAGATGTTCTTCCGATGTTGGGTATATATAAACAGACAGGCAAATCCGACAGTGCGAAAAAAATCACACTGCCGTCAACAAAAAAAGGAAATCAGCTTCTTGAAGTTCCAAAGGGAGGATTTTCTTCAAGCACTTATAAAGTTGCAAAAAGTAAAAAAAATAACGGATAATTTGTTTTTTGGTGCATAAAAATCTATACCTGTAATACAATACTTAATAGCCATATTCAAAAAGAGGACTGACTATGAAGTATTGCAAGACGCCACAAAAGCAACGCCTGTTATTTGTATTTGCTGTAATATGTTTCTGCTCATTTTTGCTTATTGGCAGACTTGTTTATCTTATGATATACCGTGCTGATTATTATGGAAAAAAGGCAAAAGCAGTTCAGCAGAGGGAGAGAAGTATCAAGGGAAGCAGGGGCAGGATATTGGACAGGAACGGGATTGTTCTTGCCGGAAATAAATCTGTTTCGACTATCTCGGTGATACATAATCAGATTAAACAGCCGGAGAAGGTGATAAAAAAACTATCAGAAATTCTTGATATTGATGAAAGTGAGATAAGAAAAAAGGTTGAAAAGGTTTCTTCAAGAGAAAAGATAAAGTCAAATGTTGACAAGGAAATATCCGACAGGGTAAGAAATCTTGAACTTGATGGTGTTATGGTTGATGAGGATTATAAAAGAACATATCCCTTTAACAATATTGCATCTAAAGTTATAGGTTTTACGGGTGCAGATAATCAGGGGATTGTCGGGCTTGAAGTAAAGTATGACGATTATTTGAAAGGAGAAGCCGGGTATATACTTACGACTACAAATGCACGCGGCATTGAAATCGACAAGAGGGCAGAAGAGAGGATAGAGCCAAAGGCGGGCAAAGATCTTTACACAAGTATAGATATAAATATACAGAAGTTTGCCATGCAGGCAGCACTCAATGTAATGGAAGCCAAAGATGCAAAAAATGTAAAGATACTTGTTATGAATCCGAATAACGGTGAGATTTATTCCATGGTAAATGTGCCTGAATTTAATCTTAATGAACCGTATAAACTCCGTGGAAAGAATAAGACCAAAAATATAAAAGAGCTGAATAAGAAATTGAATGAGATGTGGAGAAACGGCTGTATATGCGATACATATGAGCCGGGTTCCGTGTTTAAGGTTTTTACGGCTACAGCCGCATATGAGCAGGGAGTTGTCAAGCTTACGGATACTTTTAATTGTCCCGGTTATAAATTAGTGGCAGACAGGAGAATAAGGTGTCATAAAACAACGGGGCATGGAACAGAAACTTTTGTGCAGGGAGTCCAGAATTCCTGCAATCCGGTTTTTATGGAAATCGGACAAAGGCTTGGTGTTTCTAATATGTTTAAGTATCTAAAAAAGTTTTGCATACTCGACAAGACCGGAATAGATGTTCCGGGGGAAGCGGGTACGATAATGCATAAACAAAAAAATGTCGGTGAAGTTGAGCTTGCGACCATGTCTTTTGGACAGTCGTTTCAGTTGTCTCCGATAAGAATACTTACCACGATAAGTGCCGTTATAAACGGGGGTACGATGATAACTCCACATTTTGGAGTGAGCATATCGGACACCGAAACTCAGAAAAAAACAAATATCAGATATACTTCAAAAAAGAATGTCATATCAAAAGAAACATCAGATGTTATGAAGAATGTACTGGAGACCGTTGTGTCAGAGGGCGGTGGAAAGAAAGCGGCAATAGAGGGGTATAAAGTTGGTGCAAAGACAGGAACTTCGGAAAAACTTCCAAGAAGAAGCGGAAAATATATTGCATCATGCATGGGATTTGCTCCTGCACAAAATCCGAAAGTCATAGCTTTGGTGCTGATAGATGAACCATCCGGGATTTATTATGGGGGAACTATTGCGGCACCTGTTATTTCAAAGCTGCTTGATGATATACTGCCTTATGTTGATGGAAAAGAGGATTACGGTTACAGTGGAAATTAGAGCGTGCTAAAGAATGTCTGCAGCTTACAATTTAGGGGTGACCGGAAACCTAAATAATCACGCCATGTGCAAATAGGCGTAAGAATGGAGAATTATATGACATATGTATCTGTGTTTTTTTCGATATTTGCAGCTTTTTTGGTAAGTACACTGCTTTGTCCGGTTATGATTTATGTTCTTAAGTTTTTTAATGTGAATCAGCAGATAAGAGCCGATGGCCCCAGAGGGCATCTTAAGAAAGCAGGAGTACCTACAATGGGTGGGCTTGTAATACTGATAAGTGCGGTTATAATAAATATTTTTGAAATAAGTATGAACCGTCAGATGAGTCTGCTTTTATTTGCTTTTTTAGGATTTGGTGCGATAGGCTTTTTAGATGACTATATAAAAGTTGTTTTGAAAAGGTCTCTCGGTCTTACGGTTATTCAGAAACTTGTTTTGCAAGGTGTTGTGGCATTATTGTTCTGTTATTATTATATGGTAAGGATTTCGGATGAATGTGAGATGCTTGTGCCATTTACCGGAGGAATAAGAGATGGTATTTATCTTACGATGCCTAAATGGTTGTTTTTTATTTTCATTTATATCATAATGATAGGGACGGTCAATGGTGTAAATCTGACCGATGGGCTTGACGGACTTGCGTCAAGTGTGACATTACTTATAGTGGTGTTTTTTTCTATTGCAGCATTAAAAAGCGGCAGCAGTCTTGTTTTGTCAGGCGGTTGTGTTGCGGGAGCATTGATGGGATTTTTGCTGTTCAATGTTTATCCGGCAATCGTTTTTATGGGAGATACCGGTTCGCTGGCACTTGGAGGTTTTGTTGCCGCTATGGCTGTGGAGTTGAAAATGCCTTTATATATAGCAATAGTAGGGATAATTTATCTGGCAGAGGTTTTGTCAGTAATATTGCAGGTTGTCTATTTTAAACTAAGCGGTGGAAAAAGACTGTTTAGAATGGCACCTCTGCATCACCATTTTGAACAATGCGGCTGGCGGGAGACAACGGTTGTGGCATTGTTTTCAATAGTTACGACAGTTATGTGTATAGCTGCCATATTGGATTAAAACTGATAAGAGAATGAAGAAAAGAGGATAGTTATGAAATTTACAAATAAGAGAGCTTTAGTTGTAGGTACAGGAAAAAGCGGAGTCGCCGCTGTAAATTTATTAAATCATGTGGGTGCACAGGTAACCCTGCTTGAGGGAAATACTTCGCTTTCGTCAGAAGAAATAATGAAAAGATTTCCAAAAGAAGCGGAATTTGACCTCATAATAGGAGAACTGCCGGAACAGAAAATGAACAGTATTGATTTTGTAATACTTAGTCCCGGAGTTCCGACTGACCTCCCGTTTGTGGTAAAACTTCAGGAAAACAATATACCGGTTTGGGGAGAGATAGAACTCGCATATCTTTGCGGAAAAGGAAAACTGTTTGCGATAACCGGCACAAATGGTAAGACAACAACGACGGCACTTACGGGTGAGATTATGAAAACATATTTTAAGAGTGTGTTTGTTGTCGGAAATATAGGACTTCCATATACGGAATATGCCGCAGAGATGAAAGACGAGTCAGTGACAGTTGCAGAGGTCAGCAGTTTCCAGCTTGAAACTATAAATAAATTCCATCCTCAGATAAGTGCGATACTTAACATCACACCTGATCATTTAAACAGACATCATACTATGGAATGTTATGTCGAAACAAAAGCAAGGATTGCTAAAAATCAAAATAAAGATGAGATATGTGTCTTAAATTATGAAGATGAATATCTTAAAAAGATAGCAAAAGATATACCTGCAAAGGTATTTTGGTTTAGCAGTGAGCATATACTTGAACAGGGCATATGGCTTGATGGTGAAAAGATTATGTATAATGATGGTTCAGAGACGATAGAAATCTGTACCATCCATGATATGAAACTTTTAGGAAAACATAATTATGAGAATGTTATGGCTGCCGTTGCAATAGCAATGCACGCAGGCGTGCCACTTGACTGCATAAGAAAAGCCGTAAAAGAGTTTAATGCCGTAGAGCACAGGATAGAGTATGTAAAAGAAGTAAACGGTGTTAAATATTATAATGATTCAAAGGGAACAAACCCTGATGCGGCGATAAAAGCAGTTGAAGCTATGGTAAGACCTACCGTTGTCATAGGTGGAGGCTATGATAAGGATTCATCATATGATGAATGGATAGCTTCGTTTGGAGATAAAGTAAAAGCACTTGTGCTTCTCGGACAGACAAGGGATAAGATAGCTGCTGCTGCTAAAAAAGCAGGTTTTGAGAATGTCATAATGACAGATTCATTAGAAGAAGCCGTGAAAGTAAGCAGTAAACAGGCGGTATCAGGGGATGCGGTATTATTATCACCTGCCTGTGCAAGCTGGGGAATGTTTAAAAACTTTGAGGAGCGAGGTAAGTTATTTAAGGAGTATGTCAACAGCCTGGAGTAAAGAAAAGACAACCGGACCGAGAAAAGAAAAAATTTACTCTAAATATGACTATGTACTCATTGCACTGACTATAGGAATAGCAGTCTTTGGTATAGTTATGATAAGAAGTGCCGGAGTTTACAATGCCATGCTGCTCGGCTCAGAGCTTAGATTTGTGAAGTCACAGGCAGCAGGGCTTTTGGCAGGCTGTGCAATGATGCTTTTTGTTGCAGGTTTTGATTACCATATTTTTATTAGAAAGATTTTTTCTAAAAACAAGAAAATAAGAGTAGTGCATATTTTATATGTTATTGCACTTGTTATGCAGATTGCCGTGCTTTTTATCGGTGTTGATTATAATGGTGCGAGAAGATGGCTGAAATTTGGTCCAGTCCAGTTTCAGCCATCGGAGATAACAAAGATAGTTGTCATAATATTTATATCGTATGTGGCATACATAAACAGAAGTATCTTTGACACCTTCTCAGGTTTTTTGAAAGTAATGGCATTTACAACTCCGCTTATAGCAGTGATTGCTAAAGAAAACTTAAGTTCTGCTATAGTAGTGGCAGGGATAAGTGTTGGAATGTGTTTTATAGCAAGCAATAAAAACGGATATTTTGTTGTATGTATAGTAGTTATGATGATAGCGGCAGCTCTTTATATAATTTTCGGTGATCCTTTCCGTATGGAGAGGATACAGATATGGCTTCATGTAGAGACAAATGAAAATGCACATCAGATAAAGCAGGGATTATATGCCATTGCTACAGGCGGATTGTTTGGCAACGGCATAGGAAACAGCGTGCAGAAACTCGGATATATACCGGAGGCGTACAATGATATGATATTTTCGGTAATCTGTGAGGAACTTGGTGTTGTAGGTGCGGCGGGTGTCATTATCGCATTTATAATACTATTCTTTAAAGTTATTCAGATAGGTTATAAGGCTAAGGATATATTTGGCACGATGCTGTGTGCCGGGGTAATGCTGCAGTTGTCGATACAGGTAGTTATAAATGTTGCCGTTGTGACAAACTCGATACCGTCAACGGGAATACCGCTTCCGTTTATAAGTTACGGTGGAACATCTGCGATGATAATGATGGCGGAGATGGGAATCGTACTCGGTGTTTCAAAAAGAGAAAAGAGGTTAAACAGCTTATGAGGATACTAAAACGTTTCTTTGCAACGCTTTGCGTCGTAATTGTAATCATTTTTGTATTATATTTTTGGTTTCATATAGACACGGTTAAGATAGAGGGTGGAAGTGTATATTCTGACAGCGAAATAGAAAAAAGTGTTTTTTGCAGAAAATTTTCCGACAATGCACTGGTGTTCAGAGTGTATAACAAATTGTATGGCATAAATAAACTGCCTTTTGTCGAGGATATTGATGTAAAATATGAAAGCCATGATACTGTTGTGCTTCATATCTATGATAAAAAGATAAGCGGATGCATAAAATATATGGGGCAGTATGTATATTTCGATAAAGACGGAATAGTTCTTCAAAGTCTTTCAGAACATAAAAAAGATGTGCCGATGGTAACAGGCATAAAGTTTGGAAAATTTTCCATAGGTAAAGCATTCAGCGTAAAGGATGAAAAACTTTTTTCAAAGATAATGAATATATCGCAGCTTATAAGCCATTATAATATAAATGTTTCAAGGATACATTCAAGCTCTGACGGTATAATGCTTTATTCGGGAAAGGTAAGGGTGTTTCTTGGAAAAAAAGATATGTATGATGATGAGCTTGCCGCTTTGTCGGATGTGTTAAAGACTACAGCAAAGAGAAATTTAAAAGGAAGTATTGATATGTCTGACTATCATTCTGGAGACAAAA
>OJNY01002100.1_pt1 | contig 10982 bp, 4 predicted proteins | sample 1597931 | NCBI WGS metagenome assembly OJNY01 (sample SAMN01915209, study PRJEB22387) | human gut metagenome | isolation source: stool | host: Homo sapiens | place: USA
GCCGCGTGGTGGACCGCCCCATGCGCCCGCTGTTCCCCAAGGAGATGCGCAACGACGTGTGCATCACCATGACCGTCATGAGTCTGGACCCCGACTGCAGCCCTGAGATCGCCGGTATGATCGGTGCTTCTCTGGTCACTGCCGTGTCCGACATCCCGTGGAACGGCCCCATCGGCGGCGTGCAGGTGGGTCTGGTGGACGGCGAGATCGTGCTGAACCCCACGCAGGAGCAGCGCAAGGTGAGCGACCTTGCCCTGACCGTTGCCGCCACCATGGATAAGATCGTCATGATCGAGGCCGGTGCCAACGAGGTGGACGAGGACACCATGCTGAACGCCATCAAGGCCGCTCACGTGGAGATCAAAAAGACCATTGAGTTCATCAACCGCATCGTGGCCGAGCGCGGTAAGCCGAAGATCGATTTTCAGGTGGTGGGTCTGGATATGGACGTGTTCCACGCCATCCAGAACAAGTATCTGGACGACTTCAAGGCCGCTATGGACACCGACGACAAGAATGTGCGCGATGCCGCTCTGCTGCCCATCATGGACAAGATCGCCGAGGAGTACCCCGACCTGACCGCTGCAGACCTTGATCTGGTCAGCTACAAGATGCAGAAGTTCGTGGTGCGCCGCTGGCTGCTGGACGAGGGCAAGCGCGTGGACGGCCGCGGCATCAACGAGATCCGCCCGCTGGCTGCCGAAGTGGGCATCCTGCCCCGCGTGCACGGCTCCGGCATGTTCACCCGCGGCCAGACGCAGGTGCTCACCACCTGCACTCTGGGCGGCACCAAGGACAACCAGCTCATGGACGACCTGACCGATGAGCAGACCAAGCGCTATATCCATCACTACAACTTCCCGCCGTACTCTGTGGGCGAGGCCCGCGCACCGCGCAGCCCCGGCCGCCGCGAGATCGGCCATGGCGCACTGGCAGAGCGTGCTCTGGTGCCCGTGCTGCCCTCTCTGGAAGAGTTCCCCTACACCATCCGCTGCGTGTCTGAGGTGCTCTCTTCCAATGGCTCCACCTCTCAGGCATCCATCTGCGGCTCTACGCTGGCCCTGATGGATGCAGGCGTGCCCATCAAGGCACCCGTTGCCGGCATTTCCTGTGGTCTGATCACCGAGGGCGACCGCTGGATGACCATGCTGGACATTCAGGGCGTGGAGGACTTCCACGGCGATATGGACTTCAAGGTGGGCGGCACCCGCAAGGGCATCACCGCCATCCAGATGGACATCAAGATCGACGGCCTGACCTACGACATCATTGCCGAGGCCTTTGAGAAGTGCCGCAAGGGCCGCCTGTATATTCTGGACGAGATCATCAAGCCGGTGATCGCAGAGCCCCGCCACGAGCTGAGCCGCTACGCACCCAAGATGTTCAGCATGATGATCCCCACCGATAAAATCAAGGACGTCATCGGCAAGGGCGGTAAGGTCATTCAGGACATCTGCGCCACCTGCAACTGCAAGATCGATGTGCAGGAGGACGGCCATGTGTTCGTCTCTGCCGTGGATCAGGAGGACGCAAAGCGCGCCATCTTTACCATCAAGACCATTGTGGAGGACCCCGAGATCGGTGCCATCTACAAGGGCAAAGTGACCCGCCTGATGAACTTTGGTGCCTTCGTTGAGATCGCACCGGGCAAGGAAGGTCTGGTGCACATCTCCAAGCTGGACACCAAGCGTGTGGAGCGCGTGGAGGATGTGGTGGCCGTGGGTGACGCCATCGTGGTCAAGGTGACCGACATCGACCAGCAGGGCCGCATCAACCTGAGCCGCCGCGATGCCATTCTGGCGCTGGAAGCCAAGCGCGCCGAGCAGGCACAGCAGCAGTAAACCCTGACTGCATAAAAGAAACCGAAAAAGAGGACCCGATGCATCTGCATCGGGTCCTCTTTGTTGTATCAGAATGGAATTATACTGTGCGGTATTTGCGATCCAACGCCCAGCCGAATGCAAACAGCACCACACCGCTGACAGCCAGCACCGGCACGGGCCAGTTCAGCTGACCGGTCTGCGGCAGACCGCTCATTACCGGGCTATCCGGGTGGCCCGGCAGAACGGGGCTGTCTGGATTACCGGGTGCTACCGGATGATCCGGATTACCGGGAGAGACCGGGGTATCCGGGCTGTCCGGCGGGGTAGGCGTATCAGGATGATCGGGCGTATCCGGCGGCGTAGGGGGAGTGGGCGGCGTGTCCGGCTTGGTGGGGGTGTAAGCACCCACCTTGGGGCTGGCATCCACCACATAATTCCACTTGCCATCCTCCGCCATGGGCAGAGAGACAAGGAACGGATTGATCGGCTCATAGCCCTTGGAAGCCTCGGTCTGCACGATCAGATACAGGCCCAGCTCCAGACCACGGAAGGTCACGTTGCCGTCCGCATCAATGGTCTTCGTAGTGCCCTCGGCGCTTTGGGGCAGATACTCCTGCAGCTGGGCCGCAAGGGTGCTGTCGGTCAAATCACCCAGCGCAATACCGCAGCCGTAGAAATCGCCGCAGTATTCGTAGCTCAGGTTGCCGTTTTGGCGCTTTACCTCGGCCACACGGTACAAAGTGAGCTTGCCGCCGCTCAGCGCCTTATCGTTGGCGCTGTCGTACAGCGTAACGCGGATGGTGCCGGTAGTGGGATTGCCGCTGCTGTCCACCAGCTTGATGTTTGCGCTGGTGGCAAGGGCAGGCAGCGCACTTGTTACCAGAAGGCACAGCACCAAAAGCAGGGCCGCAGCGTGCTTTTTGAGATCAGTGCGTTTCATGTTTTTCACCTCTTGTAGATTTGCGTTTGCGGTTGGAGAACAGCAGCCAGAGCAGCAGCACCAGCAGCAGGGGCAGTGCCATGATGGGGGCTGTGATGATCGGTTCGATCTTGATGGCATCAGCTGTTACACGGATGTGCTTGAGCTTGTCCGGCGTGGTGATGCGGCGTCCGCGCACCAGCAGGCGGTGCGTGTTGATGCCGTAGGGGGTGCAGGTCATCAGGGTGACATAATCCTTGCCGTCCACCACCTTGAGGTTATCGGTCTCGGTGGGCAGGACGATGGAGATCTGGTCCACCTCGTAGGTGAGCACCCGGTCCAGCACGGTGATGGTAAAGGTATCGCCCACTTCCAGCTGGTCCAGATTGGTGAACAGCTTGGCGCTGGGCAGGCCGCGGTGGGCCGAAATAACTGCGTGGGTACTGGCACCGCCCACCGGCAGGCTGGTGCCTTCCAGATGGCCGGCCGCCACCTGCAGCACGCCGTCGCTGGTGCCGTGGTAGATGGGCAGCTCCACGCCGATCTTTTCAATGGTGATGTAGCCCATAATGCCGGTGCCGGTCACATCCAGCGTGCTTTCGTAGGTGGGAAAGCGCTGCGGGAAATACAACGCATCCGGGTCTGCGGCGATCTGCGCATTGAATGCATCTGCCGCCTCGAAATAGGCGGAGTAATCAGCGTCGGTCAGCTTGTCCACGTCCTCGGCATAGGTGGCCACAGCACGGGACTGATGCAGCTGGTTGACGTAATCGCTGAGGGTGGGGTATAACATCACGGATAGACCCACGAAAAAGACGAGGATCAGGATGATGGTGCTTTTGTTCTTTTTCATGGGCTACTCCCTAATGTTATAAGGATAGGAGCGGGGGCCTTGCGGCCCCTTTGCTCCGGGTTCTTGGGGGAAATGGAGCTTACTTGTTCTCCATGCGCTTCTTGGTGACCAGCAGGACCACTGCTGCCACCATCAGGCCGCCGCCGATGACATAGAACAGGGTGGTGCCCATGCCGCCGGTGGAGGGCAGGGTAGTACCGGCATTGTTGACGATCTTGGTAGTCAAAGAACCATCATCCTTGTTGGGGGTAAAGGTGATCTCGCCAGAAGTCATGTTACCGGACAGAACAGTCAGCTTAGGATCAGCAGAAGTTTCCTCATGTGTAGCAGTGACCTTAAAGGTCTGGGGATCAATCGAGTTAAAGCCAGCAGGGGTGATGATCTCTTCGATCTTATACTCGCCGTCATCCAGACCGACCCAATCAAACTTGGTCTGATCGGGATCTACAATGGTATACTTACCGTCGGCTTCCGTAGCATTGTTGAGACCGACCAGTTTCCAAGTAGAATCCTGGCCCTTCTTATACAGTGCAAAAGCAGCACCCTTCAAAGCCTTATCATCGGCGCCATTGATTTTGTTTGCAACGACCTTAAAGGTGAAAACGGTGACCTTGTCCTTGGGAGTGGTGGTAGTATCGTTGGAGTTATGAGGGTTGTTAGAGTATCCCAGATATGCCTCGTTGGGGTTGCCCGCGGAGCCAATAACAGCATGCTCGTTCAGCGTGGATTTGTACTCAACAGCGACCTCAGCGTTTGCAGCTGCATCGGAGATCTTTTTCAGATCGTTAATCACAACATGGAAGGTGCAGTCATCGTCCGGGTCGGTTACAACAGTGTAGTCAGAAGCCTTCAGCTCGTTGCCAGCAACAGTAACCTTGACAGTATCGCGTTTAAAGGTCAGACCTGCAGACTGTTCATCGTGGAATACGAACTTGTAAGTGGTATAATCATCAAAGTTGCTTGCAATCTTTGCAGTCAGCTTGAAAGGAACATCATCGCCGATGTCATGGTCAGCGCTGTCCTGCCAGTTGGTGGTAGTGCCGTCAGTGTCGTTGGCATCCTTGACTTTCTTTTCCAGAGTGGGCTTATCACCCTTCGGGAGAACCGTAACATCCTTAACAACTGCCAGAATAAAGCTGGTGTAGGTTTCATTATCGCCTACGGAATCATTCTTGATCAGATAATAACCGGCAGCCAGACCGGAGATCTTGCCGTCAGCGTAACTGCCGGAAGGCTCACCAAGATACTTGCTTACTTCCTTAGCAAAAACCTTGGCGAAAGCCTCGTTAGTGAGGGTGGTAGCTCTGTCTTTAGCACTGCCGAGATCAGTTTTACCAGCCTCGGTGACACCAGTACCCCAAACAATGTTGGACAGAATATTGCCCTCGAGATCGCCGGAGAAAATCTGGTAAGCTTTATAAGTGCCAACGGGATTGTTAATGGTAATAGTGTAAGTGTTATCATCCGCAAGCGCGGGTACTGCCATGGCACACAGCATGGCAACTGCCAGCAGTGCGGCCAGCAGCTTTTTGATTGCTTTCTTCATCATGATTTGCGAAAGTCTCCTTTCAAGTTTTTCTGATTTTTCTGATTCCTATTTTCAGGGTCTGCTTCCGGCGCAGAATCAATTTTGCCGCCGTGTCAGGAAGGATGCAGGCTTTTTAACGTTCCCTCCTCTCGCGTCTGCGCTTTCTGCAAACCCCGCACACCAGAGCGGCAAGCATCAGCGCGCCGCCGCCTGCTGTATACAGTTTGGTACCGGCCCCGCCGGTAGAGGGGAGAACGTAGCCGCCGGACTCTTCGGCGGTGTTGGTGATGACGATGGTATCGCCGTTGCCGTTGCTGCCGGTGTTCTTGCCCAGCGCAAAGGATGCACCGGCCTCCAGAGCTTCGTTGTTCAGCGTGTAGGACACGGTGTAACCTTCTACGGACATCTCTTTTATAGTATAAGTGATGCCGTCGTCAATCTCAAGGTTTTCAAAATGGGCAGACCAGCCATTTCTGCTGTTCAGCGTAACTTTGCCGACTTCGGTGTCGGTCGTGCCGGTGATGGGAGTACCGCCAGCAGTCGTATAGAAATCGCCGCCATTGTAATAAACTTTTGTGCTCTTGATTGTAATGTCGGAGATGATATTGCTGATTTTATAAATCGGTTTTCCATCCGGAGCGCTCTCGCCAGTAGCCGTTATTGCTACTCCAGCATCCAACCAGTTTTGATAATTTTGAGACCATACTGTGACGTAGACATCACCGCCGTCATTGATATTTTTGGCAAAAACCTTTGTACCTGAACCATCATCAAGCTGCAGAAGAATACGGTGGCCGGGGTTCGCCACATGCTTCGTCAGTGTGACCACGATCTCCGGAAGCTTCGATGTATCCGTGATATCGGTGCCATCAAAGTTCTTCCACGCCTTCTTGACCAGCAGGTCGCCTTCCTTCACATAGTCCGGGTTACGGGCATTGTTGCGGTAGAAGGTGAAGTTGCGGTAGACGCCCTCTTCCACGGTGTAGACGGTGACAAGATTCTCGCCAACGCTCGCAGCCGCCGGGATGGGGTACGCGTTCAGGTTCGTTGTGATGTAGAAGTAGTACGGCGTGTTCGGGTCCGGCAGCAGATAACCAGCGGGGGCATCGGTTTCGGTCAGCTCGTAGAGCCTGTTGCGGATCAGACCGCCCAGCGTCTTGCTGCCGGTTGCATCGGTCGTAAAGCTGCTGACTTTCTTCCAACCAGAACTGGGGTCATACATTTTCAGCGTAAATACTGCACCGGCCAGAGGATTGCCCTGGTTGCCGGAGTACTTCATCACGGTCAGGCGGTCGGCATTGTAGTCCAGACCGCTGGTGGAACCGGAAGAGAAGCTGGCACTGCTGCCCTTATCCTCCGTCTTCCATGTACTGCCGAGCCGCACCTTATTGGTAAAGGTGAACGTACCATCCACCTTCACATCATTCAGAGTATCCCTGACGAGATACGTGACTACCAACACACGCGGCGTGCGGTCCGGTACCTTGGTCCAGAATTTGATATCACCGTTGCCATCAAGCTTTGTGTAATAATGAGAGGTGTCGATTGCGCTCTGACTATCCACACGCTGCAAGCCATCACCGATCGGATTTGTTGCCACCAGCGAGCCGTCCTCCTGCCGCTCGGCTTCAAATACGGTAATGTCTTCCAGAGAGACATAGCCTCTCCGCAGGCCATTGGGGACGGACAATTTATCCTCAAGCTCCAGATCAGAGCCATCCGGGGAAAGCTTCGAGCCGTCCGGGTTGACCTCGATGGTATAGCTCAGCAGGTTGGTGCTGCTGTCGAACTGGCCATGTTTGCCAACCACATTGCGGGTGACCGTCTGGGTGAAGTCCGTCTCCTGCGTTGTTCCATCATGGGAGAAGGAAACGTCATTGACAAAATCCTTCGTGGCCTGATCGTTCTTGCAGAAATCGCTATTCGGGTCAAGGGTGGTTTTGTAGGTCAGTATGATTTTTGCAGCGGTTCCATCAGTGTTCTGATAGGCGCTTTCTTCAAAAACGATCTGCAGGACCGTCCGGCCATCTGCGTCCTCGAAGACGGAGATGGTATAATCTTTACCTTCCACAGGTGTCGGATGACGACCGTTGAAGTCCAGCGTTACGCTTGCGCGGTCCAGCAGCAGCCCTGCCGGGAGTTTGTCCTGCACAGTCCACTTGCCCTTAGAGCCCTTGATCAATCCCTCATTGTTCAGCACAACAGTCCACGGAATCTCATCGCCGACGCCGATCGTAATGTTATCTTTTCCGGTCATATTCCAGTTGGCGCCGTACTTGATCAGCGTTTTCCACAGGTCTTCCACGTTGTGGATGTTCTGCGAGGCACTGGCATCCTGCCGGTGGCCATCCTTCACGATGTAGCACTTATTGATGTAGCACTTATTTGTGATATTGGCATACTCGCCCAGCCGGCTTGTATCGACTGTGGTTTTGTACTTGATCGTCACCGGTCCATGAATGTCCGCACTGCCGAAATCGATCTTGAACAGGCCGCATTCCGCGCCGCTAGTTATCTCGCTGTATGTGCTGATGGTCACCTGATTCGTCACATCGACCTGATTTTTATCCAGAACCTGAATATCGCTCAGATCAATGCTTTGCAGGTTGACATGCTGACTATTAAGATAGACCGTATCACTATAGTCGTAGTAAACATAACCGTTCAGGTTATCCACATTGATCGTGGACTTCCAGTTAAGGGTGGCCTTGTTTCCGGCGACCGTGGGATCGCCGTCTGCTTCCTTCTTCAGGACCTCATCCTTCAGATCCACGCTGCCGGTATCCTCGCCATGGAGATTATCACCATCGATATTGCCTGTGTTGGACACCGTGAGGCCCTCCAGCGGGATGTCTGCAGTGACTTTGGTCTTGTAGGTGATGGTATAGCTGTTGTATCCGTCAGCCAGATCATAGCTGAGGGTCGCTCCCGTGATCGTCGGCTGTGCGCTCTTGTCCTCTTTACCATTTTTCTTGACGGTAAAGCTTCCGTTCACATACTCCTGACCGCCTTCGATCGTATCAGTGAACTCTGCATTCTGCAGATAGCGCTTGGCGTCGCCGCTGTTCAGCTTGACCGTCCATGTAATAATGGTATCACCGTTTTTGTCGGTACCGGCCTTGCCGGATTTTTCGATCAGCTTTGTCGAGGTAGACGTCTTCTCGTCGCTGGAATGGCTCTCGTCATCCTTGCGCATGCTGATCTTGTTCTGCACGTCGCCGATCTCGTCCGCAAATACGCCAAAGTTTTCCTTTTCGACGCGATAGGTGATGGTATATTTGCCAGCCTGGATCGTCTTGCCCTCTTCACCGATCGTGAGCGTCTTGCCATTGGTCGAATCGGTCCAGCTGATGCCAACCGCGCTGGGAACGATCTGGAGGAAACTATCCACATAATCGAACCCATTACTGGTGAGCACGTCTTCCATCGTCAGTGCGCCAGTCATGTCCTGCTTGACATCCAGCGTGACCGTATAATCAATGGTGGCTTTCTTCTTTTCCTCGTCGTAGGTAAGCTTTCCAGCTTTCTTATTCAGCGAGAACTTGTTCTCAGAAGGCTGCGGCTCTTCGTCCTTTTTGATCGTGATCTCAATATTCTTGCCGTTGACGGTAATGATCTTCTTTTCGCCTTCCTCCGTCACGGAAGATTCGTCCCACTGGAACTCGAAGGAGACATCGCCCTTGATTTTGGTATTCTCCAGTTCGTGCTGTTCGATGTAGGCCTTATCATAATTCAGGACAACGACCCAGCGGCCATCCACCTCTTTAAAGGAATACTGGCCGGAAATGCCGCCCGTGTAACTGCTATCCTCGATATTGCCGCCATCCAGCACGGAGCAGTCGATCCCCTCCGGCAGCGGGATATAGGCAAAATAGCTGCCGTCCGAACCCTTTTCAAGTGCAGTGACCGGGATTTCTTTGAACTTAAACTCTGCCTGCACAGAGTCCGAAGTGGTAAAGTCCGTTGCCGGTATCCAGCTGTTGCCATCCTTCTTGCGGATTGCAAAGTCGTAAACATAGCCGGTGATATCGCCGGACTGCACTGCAGCATCCGCGCTCTCCTCGGCCTGCACAGATGCCACGGGGATCACGCCGGTGAGCTGGGACAGCGCAAGGGACACCTCGGACACCTTGCCGTCCACGTTGCCGGAGATGACCGTCAGCGTGTCTGCGTCCTGATCCACGTCCGAAACGATGCCAACGGTCTCATACGAGACAGTGCGCTCTTCGGTCTGCGGCTCGGCCGCTGCCGGGGCGCTCAAAGCCTGCAGCAGCTCGGTGTCAGCATCCGGGGAAAGGTCCTCGATCTGCGGCTCGTCTGCCACAGCGACCGTCTCGGTCGTGGTGGCGTTATAGAACACGATATCACCGGGCTGCAGGCCAGTAACAGACATGTCTGCGTCCATTTCATAGGCCGCAATGTCGCTGTCCGGATCCAGCAGATAACCGGTGGAACGCAGCTCGCTGCGCAGGGCCAGCGTACTGGCGCGCTGCGGGATCACGCTCTGCGGGATATTTGCATAGTTCAGGCAGTAGGACAGGAACATCACGTCCCACTCGCCGTAGGGGTTGCCGTACCACTGGCCGTAGCGGGTGTAGTAGCGCAGGGTCTCGCCGTCATCGGTGTCAAGCTTAAAGTTTTTCTCGCTCTGCTCATAGCCCAGTTGACCCTGTGCCACGGTGAGCAGGTCTTCGTTCCACATGCCGGTCAGGGCCGTGCCAGTCTTGTCCAGCCAGTCGTCCTCGTCCTGCGTGCCGTCCAGCGGGTCGGACAGGCAGTTCACCGTGTGGTGATGCTCCGGCAGGCCGCAGACCAGCACTTCCTCGTAGCAGGCATCGGTGTGGTGGTGCACCGGGGTCTCGATCACAGGATCGACCACCACGGGCTTTGCGGCCACCGGCTCCTCAAACAGGGCCACCGGGTCATAATCGGGGTTCACTTCTTCTACAAGCTCGCCCTCTTCCAGACCGCACACCAGCTCATAGGTGGTGGCGTAGCAGCTGTCGTCGTGGGTGTGCTCGAACAGATCACAGATCAGGCTGCCGTCCTCGGGGTCAAAGCAGTCGTCGGTGTGCTCGTGCTCTTCTTCCAGGCAGGTCAGCTCCTGCACTTCCTGGCAGCAGTCGTCGGTGTGCTCATGGGGCACAAAGATGTACTCCGGCTCTGCGGAATAGGCTGCAATGCCGGGGTCATCCGCATCCACGCCGGACGCATCATCATCCATGTCGAATGTATCATCAAAAGACATGCCGTCGTCCGTCTTGGTGGCGTTCCAGTCCTCCGGTTCGCCTTCCTCATAGCCGCACACCAGCTGCTTTTCATAGCAGGCGGCGGTGTGCTCGTGCTCCAACTCACCGCACAGATATTCGGCCGTTTTGGCAATGCCCACGCCGTGCAGCTGCCAGTTCACGAACAGGCTGGTGGTAAGCGCCAGTGCCAGCAGCAGCGCAGTATAGCGTCTGGCGCGCTGGTGGTTCCGACGGAACTTTTTCTGATATTCTTTCACAATATCCCGCATGATTCCTAAACCTCCTTAGTGGATCAACGAGAAGCTGGACAAAGGCCATACCCGCAAAAAAACCTTGCCCACGATCTGACTTTTTTCCACACAGCCGATCACACTGCTGCGGCTGTCAATGGAGGTGGCCCGATGGTCACCCAGTACGAAATACCGGTTTTCCGGCACCTGATAGGGAAATTTGATGTCGCATTCGCCCAGAGCCAGTTCATCTACATAGGGCTCATCCAGCGTCTGGCCGTTCACCGTGACCACACCGTCCTCGTCCAGTTCGATCACATCACCGGGTAGGCCGATAATGCGCTTGAGCAGAAGCTTGTTCTGCCAGTAAAATCCGCAAA
>OJNY01002102.1_pt1 | contig 10970 bp, 10 predicted proteins | sample 1597931 | NCBI WGS metagenome assembly OJNY01 (sample SAMN01915209, study PRJEB22387) | human gut metagenome | isolation source: stool | host: Homo sapiens | place: USA
CCTGCGACCTCTTGATCCCAAATCAAGCGCTCTAGCCAAGCTGAGCCACACCCCGTTAGTCCTTTGCGACCAACGCAAAACCTATTATACACAAGTCGGTGATGTTTGTCAACAACTTTTTTAATTTTTTTTGAAAATCAGTTGCTGATGTGTTATATTGAATCAGACGTTATCGCCTGTTCATCAAACCGACTTTTGCATTATATGCATTATAGGAGCGAAAGTCAATAGGTATTTTGAAAAAAATTGAAAATTGTGAGGATGTGTAGAAATGGATAATTTTATATTCAGCATAAATGCAACGATACCGATATTTCTGGTGATACTTCTGGGATGGTTTCTGATGAAGATACATATTATAACAGAAGAGTTCGCCAACGTGGCGAATAGATATGTGTTCAAGGTAGCCCTTCCGGTTCTGCTGTTCAGGGATATTGCGACGACCTCCATATTGGACGATCTCAATGTAAAGTTTGTTCTGTTCTGCTTCTTTGGAACGATCATAATGTTTGGGCTGGTATGGGTGTTTGCACTGATATACTGTAAGGACAGAACCATGATTGGTGCATTTGTGCAGGGGGGAGCAAGAGGAAGTGCTGCGGTTCTCGGCGTTGCATTTGTGGAGAATATCTGTGGCAACTCGGGCATGGCGCCTCTCATGATAGTGTCAGCGGTGCCGATGTACAATATTATATCTGTAATAGCTCTGACATTTGGCGGGAACGACAGACAGAGAGGAACAGCTGGTATCAAGAAAGCGTTCGTCAATATATTGAAGAATCCGATCATCATAGGAATATTGCTTGGAGTCCCGTTCTCTGTATTTGACATACCGATACCAGCCATACCGACAAGGACTATCAGTTATATAGCACAGACGGCGACTCCTATAGCGCTCATAGCCATAGGTGCTGGATTTGACTCACAGCAGGCATTGACCAGGCTCAAGCCGTCACTTGTGGCAACGGTCATAAAGCTTGTGATTCTTCCTGTCATATTCCTTCCGGCTGCCATTGGTATGGGCTTTGGACCGAGTGAGATTGTTGCTATACTTATAATGGTTGGAGCACCTGCTACGGTGTCGGGATACATCATGGCGAAGAATATGGACAATGATTATGTGCTGTCATCGAATATTATCGTTTTATCCACATTATTATCGTCAGTGACGTTGACTCTGTGGGTGTTTGTGTTAAAATGTTTGGGAGTAATCTAATTTTATTATACAGAGGTTTAACTAATGGATAACATTGACTACAAGATACTGAGATGCCTGAAGGACAATGCGAGACTTACAGCATCGGCCATCAGTGAGGAGATCAATCTCTCTGTCTCGGCCGTGATAGAGAGAATAAGGAAGATGGAGAGCAGCGGAGTAATAAAGGGATATACCATTGAGGTTGACCAGAAAAAGCTGGGCAATGAGATGGTAGCCATCATGGAAGTGAGACTGAAGCATCCGAAATATTATGATGAATTTGCACAGCTTATACAGACAAATGACAGCATAGTCGCATGCTTCTATATGACAGGAGATTTTGACTTTATATTGAAGATAGTGACTGATTCTGCTGCAGGTCTGGACGAGGTGTATAGATTTGTGAAGGGATATGAGGGTGTGTCAGCAACTGAGACGCACTTTGTTCTCAAGACGCTCAAGGACGAAGTATCAGTTATACCGGAGGTAAAAGAGAAATGAACAACATAGTACTTACAGGCATGCCGGGAGCGGGCAAGAGCACTATAGGGGTTCTTCTGGCAAAGGTTCTCGGTTATAAGTTCATCGATGCAGATATTCTCATACAGAACAGTCAGGGAATGCTGCTCAGGGAGATCATAGCAAAGTATGGCGATGATGGGTTCCTAAAGATAGAGAATGATGTGAACAAGGGTATCACAGACCAACATGCAGTCATAGCCACAGGTGGAAGTGCTGTGTACTGTACTGAGGCCATGAAGAAATACATGGCGGAGGATACAGTTATATATATCAATCTTCCGTATGAGGAGATAGCGAACAGACTTGGCAATATCAAGAGAAGAGGCGTGGTGCTGAAGGATGGACAGACTCTGAAAGATTTGTATGATGAGAGGACAAAGCTTTATGAGAAGTACTGCCATATCAATATCAAAGCGGAAGGTCTTGGAATTGAGGAATTGCTGGACAGCGTTGCGGGCATGATAATTGTCAGAAGAGATCTTTAATACGTCATATGCCACATGATAGAGATAGAAAAGCTGCTTATATAGCTGAGGTGAAAATGTAGCATATATACAATGGAGGGAATGTATGGAGATATTAAAAATGTTAGGTCAGATACTGCTTCTTGTGCTTGGATTTGTGTTTATGATAAAGGGAGCGGATGTATTTGTAGATGGTGCGTCTAAAATAGCTGTCAAATGCAACATACCAGAGATGGTAGTTGGCTTAACAATAGTTGCCATGGGCACTAGTGCTCCAGAAGCAGCTGTCAGCATAAAGGCGGCACTTTCGCCTGCGGGAGCCGGGATCACTGTTGGAAATGTGCTTGGAAGCAACATTATTAACATACTTGTCATCCTTGGAGTGACAGCACTCATAGCAGCGCTTCCTATAAAGAAAAATACACTTAGGATAGATATACCATTTGTTATCGTGGCGTCGATCATGATACTCTGCATGGGATATTTTGATGGTGTGCTCAGCAGACTTGAGGGTGTGATATTCTATGTAGTGTTTATTGGATTTTTGGTATATCTGATCATCAGCGCGAAGAATGGCAACAGCGAGAGTGATTCTATAGAACTCACGGAGAAGGATAAGACTCCGAGACTTATACTGTTTATAATCATAGGATTAGCGCTGGTCGTGGTCGGAAGTAATTTCACTGTAAATGCGGCATCATATATAGCTGGAAAGCTCGGAATGACAGAGAGACTTATAGGTCTTACAATAGTGGCATTTGGCACATCTCTTCCTGAGCTTGTGACATCATGCACAGCGGCAAAAAAGGGACAGACAGATATTGCCATAGGCAACATAGTTGGAAGCAATATATTCAATATACTTTTCGTTGCCGGAACTACAATGCTCATAACCCCAGTGCAGTTTGAGCAGAACTTCCTGGTGGATGGCATCATGGCAATAGTGGCTGCTGTTCTCCTCTGGGTGTGCAGCGTCAGAAAGAAGAAGCTTACCAAGCCGGGCGGAATAGTGATGCTGGCTGTGTATGCGGTATATTTTGCTTATATTATGTACAAGAATTATATGTAGCAGATATCAAATGAATGGGGGACATTCATTTATGTGATGATTATGAACCGGAAGAGTTGGTGTGTATAACAAATCACTATGACAAGGATCATTACAGTATGGATGATTTTTATGATTTAGAAGAACTTGATTAGATCGCAATAAAAAATACAGCGTGTAGCGAGTGACGCACGCTGTATTTTTTTGTGGATATTTCTTGACTATGGTATGGGTATAACTTATAATCAGACGTAGCAATTTAAACCGCAAAACTTTAAAGTTGACACGCTTTGACGTGATAAAGTAAAGTGCGGATAAAAAATGTATTGGGAGGATACTATGGTACTCAAAGTTATTATGCTTGTTGTTTTCTTTGCGATCATGCTTGGAGTTGGATTTTACTCGAGAAAACACACAAAGGATGTGAATGGATTTGTTCTTGGGGGCAGAAGCGTTGGCCCGTGGCTCACAGCATTTGCCTATGGAACATCTTACTTCTCAGCGGTTATATTCATTGGATATGCCGGACAGTTTGGATGGAAGTACGGAATTGCTTCCACATGGATAGGAATTGGAAATGCGCTGCTTGGCTCACTGGTGGCATGGGTAGTTCTCGGAAGAAGAACAAGACTGCTCACACAGGAGCTTGACACGAGAACTATGCCGGAGTTCTTCGAGAAGAGATACTCCAGCAAGTCATTGAAGCTTTTCTCGTCGATCATCATCTTCATCTTCCTCATTCCATATACAGCGTCACTGTACAACGGACTTTCAAGACTGTTCGGAATGGCGTTCAATGTTGACTATAAGATATGCGTAATCGTCATGGCTGCCCTTACAGGTATATATGTAATCGTTGGTGGATACATGGCGACTGCTATCAACGATTTCATTCAGGGACTCATCATGCTGGTGGGAATCGTGGCAGTCATATATGCGGTACTCAACAACTACGGCGGACTCACAGGCGCGCTAGACAGTCTGGCAAGGATAAATGATCCTGCAGTGTCAGATACACCTGGTGTATTTGCATCATTCCTGGGACCTGACGTGTTCAATCTGTTTTGTGTCGTCGTGCTGACATCACTTGGAACATGGGGACTTCCACAGATGGTACAGAAGTTCTACGCCATAAAGGATGAGAGATCCATCAAGACAGGTACGGTTGTGTCGACACTGTTTGCGATCGTAGTTGCCGGCGGATGCTATTTCCTCGGCGGTTTTGGAAGACTGACAGGAACCGATGTTGCTACAGAGGGATTCGATGCCATCATTCCACATCTGCTTGAGAAGCTTCCAGCTGCCCTTATGGGACTTGTGGTCATACTGGTGCTTTCAGCATCTATGTCCACACTTTCTTCGCTGGTTCTTACATCCAGCTCAACGCTCACCATCGACTTTATAAAGCCGGTCATTGCACCGAAGATGGATGAGAAGAAGCAGATACTTATCATGAGGATCATGCTTGTCATGTTCGTTGCCGTATCGGCTGTCATAGCCATCGTGCAGTACTCAAGCCGTATCACATTCATAGCACAGCTCATGGGTGTTTCATGGGGGGCTATAGCAGGTGCGTTCCTTGCTCCATTTTTATATGGCTTATACTGGAAGAAGACTACAGTTGCGGCTTGCTGGACATGCTTTATATGGGGAACAGGAATCATGACGCTGAACTTTATAAGCAATACATGGGGATTGTTCAAGTTTCCGGCAGTGATGCAGTCACCTATCAACTGCGGTGCGGTTGCAATGGTGGGCGGTCTCATCATAGTTCCTATTGTGAGCCTGTTCACAAAGAAGCCTGACCAGAAGAAGGTCGAGGATGCCTTCTCATGCTACGAGGAGACGGTTACAGTAGCCCACAGAAAGGCACTTGACTAGTATAGGATAAACGTGCATGTAGACGCGATAAAAGCGACGGGTCATATACATAGATATTACACGGTCTTTACACAAAACTTTGTTGAAAGGCCGTGTTTTTTATGTTAATATTATCAGGCGGTAATGTGCATTTGAGGCATGCTGTAATCTATGTGGCAGGAGGCGCAGATATGATCACGCTGTACAGAACAGATGACAGAATTTTGAGTGAAATACAGGAATATGGTCCTGGTGCCTGGATAGTCATGACTAAGCCAACAATAGATGAGAGTAAGAGCATAGCCGAGAGGTTTGAGATAGATCTGGCGGATGTCAGAGCCGCACTGGATGACGAGGAGAGCTCACGTGTTCAGGTGGAGGACAACTACACACTGATAATCGTGGATATCCCTTCTATAGAGATAAGAAATGAACGAGAGGCATATACAACAATCCCTCTTGGTATCATACTGGTTGCAGACTGCATCATCACCATATGCGCCGAGGAGACTCCTGTGCTTGAGGCCTTTATGGAGGGCAAGGTGAGAGAGTTCAGCACCAAGAAGAGGATGAGGTTCATGTACCAGATACTATACAGGAACTGTACCACATACCAGTATTATCTGAGAGTCATGGACAGAAGAAGAACCCTTATTGAGCAGCGTATCCAGGAGGAGACCGAGGATGCGGATCTCATAGATCTTCACGAGCTGGAGTCCAACCTCGTATACTTCGCCACATCACTGAGAGCGAATGGAGTAGTTCTTGACAAGCTGACAAGATACGGCAGGATCAAGCAGTACCCGGAGGATAAGGAACTGCTGGACGATGTTCTGGTGGAGAACAAGCAGGCTATCGAGATGACACAGATATACAGGGATATCATAAGTGGTACGAGAGAGCTCATGACGACCATCATCAACAATAGATTGAACAATGCCATGAAGTTTCTTGCAGCCATAACCATTGTCATGGCTGTGCCAACGGTCATATCGGGTGTGTATGGAATGAATGTGGGCACGAAGTGGATGCCGTTTGCCAATGTACCGTATGGGTTTGAGATAGTGTGCGGTATAATACTCGTTATAAGTATTGTGATAGCTTTGATATTGAAGAAAAAGAAGATGCTCAAGCAGTAGTATAGTAAGCAGGATAGTTGACATGAGCATTTGTCAGAATGCCCGCCTGTAAATAAGAAATAGAATATAAGAAATTGCATATATATTATGAAAACAGGAACTGTGGGAGCAGTTCCTGTTTTTTATGTTGAAATGGTCTGTTTTTAAGAAATTTTGATAAATTAATGATTTAATTATTGTTGATCGGGATTCCGTTCACCTCGACCTGATCGGATATCTGGATGACGATGCATTTCCTTCCGTCGATCTCCATGGTCTCTACCAGATCAGTTCTCTCAGGATTCACCTTGATGACCACATCAGGAGTCTTTACCTCAAATGTTTTTGTGTTTGCAACATTTGTCGCGTACATGACAGTTGACTTCTCACGCGGTACAACTATGGCCGGTTCATCTTCCGGGTTCTCAGATGGCTGCTCAGGCGGTGCTGCCGCAGCGGTTACCTTCTCGTAGTGGGCGTCAAAATCTGCCATCTTCTCATCTGATACTCCGCTCTCTGTCAGCAGATTCTTTATAGTGTTCTTGGATAGGGTCAGCGGTTCAGGACTGTCCTTTCTCTGCTCTATCATCTCGTTCAGATTGTCGTGTATTGTACGCACCATGTCGTAATTACAGTCATCGCCCAGAGTCTCAGCCACGATCTCCTGGAATACATCTTTCTGCTCGCCCGCTGTTATAGGAAGAGAAGTGCCAAGGATGTTACTTATGAAGCTGTCGTGAAGCTCCTCCGGTTTTTTGGTGTAGTACAGAACGTTGTGGATATCCGTGCTCCTGTCGATAAATGCCGGGAACAGGAAGCCTATGTCCGGCATGTCGACCACCCAGTCGCGGACTCTGTTGTGGAATGTGCTTTCAACGTCGAAGTAGCTGAGTCCCGCCTTGGACAGGTTGACGTGGCAAATGGAGCACATGATATAGTCATACACCTCGTCTGATGCATCGTCCATCATGATGCCGTCGGTTGTCTTGCCCGGAACATCATATGTATCGTGGATGAGCAGTATGAGGTAGTTGCCGGTGTAATCGTAGTTCTCGATGACCTTGTCATAGAACTCATTTATCAGCTCATCGTTCTCAAGCTTGCTCTTCCTGAGTTTATTCAGGAATTCCTGTGTGCCGCCTTCAAACTCCTGTGAGGTAGGAAATGGCATGGTGACAAGATTCTTGCCAATGCTTCCTGATAAAGTCTTTTTCAGTATTTCAAAATATTTGTATGTTTCTTCTTCCGGCATGGTGAGAAACTGTTCGTTGATGGTCGCCACCTTGTTGCAGTCTCCGTCCACGTAGCATCCGCGGATCTTGCTTATGGAGCATTCCTTTGGAGCAAACAGGTGTCTTATCTCAAGTACGTCTTTTTTGGTCATAAATAAAACTCCGTTTCTATATAGTGATATATTTTGCGTTATAACATCTGCAATGACAGACCGCCTCCTAAGTATACCACAAATAATGACAAGTCTTAAAGATATCTTAAACTTTATAATGGTTGTTTCTTAATGGCAGTATGGCGATAATTGAGAACAGGAGGTGATTGTGGTAAGCTAAGGATAAATACGAAAAAGGTGAGGACAAGAAAAATGTACAATATATTAATATGTGACGATGAAAAAGATATAGTATCAGCTATAGAGATATATCTTAAGACAGCCGGGTATTCGGTGTATAAAGCTTACAATGGTATGGAGGCAGTTGATATGGTAAATTCTAATGACATACAGCTTGTACTCATGGACGTCATGATGCCTCAGATGGACGGTATAACAGCCATGGCAAAGATAAGAGAGAGCAGCAATGTGCCGGTTATCATGCTTACGGCAAAGAGTGAGGATACCGACAAGGTGCTGGGACTTGAGGTCGGCGCAGATGACTATGTGACAAAACCATTTAATCCGGTGGAACTTCTGGCAAGGGTAAAGTCCCAGCTCAGGCGATACATGCAGCTGGGAGGCGGAGAGACACCAAAGGATAAGTTGGTTATCGGAGGCATAGAACTTGACGACAAATCCAAACAGGTCACACTTGATGGTGAACTTATGCCCCTCACCCCGACGGAGTATGACATCCTGAAACTTCTTATGCAGAATGTGGGAAAGGTATTTTCCACAAAGGAGATATATAAGGCGGTGTGGAAGGAGGATCCTATGGGAGCGGAAGGATCCGTTGCAGTCCACATAAGACATCTAAGAGAAAAGATAGAGATAAATCCTTCGGATCCGAGATACATAAAGGTTATCTGGGGGCGAGGATACAGAATGGAGGGCAAATAGTGGATAAGGCAATATATAAGATACGAGGAAATGTGTTCTTCAAACTTGGAATATATATTCTTGTGGCGGTGCTGGCATATGGAACGCTGTATACAGGTGGTCTGGTGCTGCAGGGAAGCTACCTTGGAGTGTACAGTGATGATGATCAGGGCGCGACGCCGTATGAGAGGCTTGTAAATGATTATGTGGAGGACACAAATGATGCGCTTACAGAAAAGGTGAAGGCTTACATCCAGGATACAAGGTCGCAGCTGGAAAGCATTACAACATATAATCAGCTCGTGAGTGCTGATCATAACGGAGATATGGTTATAACTGCGGATGATGTTTTCCGGAGATTGACCAACGCGGACACAACATCTGCGATCAAGTCGTCATACCGGTATGCGGATATAGTTGAACGAGATGATATCGGCTATATGCTGACGGCAGCCTGCAGTGATGATACAAATGTCAGCATCAATAATGGAAAGATAAAAGTAATGACCGGAAATATAAAGCTGATAAATGATGAAGCCCGGCTGGACGACAATATATATACAAATGATTATGATAGCACGATAGAAGTGCCTGTTAAAAGATATATTGTGTTTGACAAACAGAGCGATATGGAACAGGGTGAGCAGTATATCAATGCTCTGATGGGGAATGATGATCCATATTATGACGAATACACTTATAATGAAGAATATGAAGAAAGTGATACTGTGGAGGATGATACAGATTCTGTATTGACAGCGGATGGCAAGTCTATCACCACACAGGATATCATGTATGGCGATCATTACCCGAGTTCAGTTGAAAAACTGTATTTTGATGACACAGACGAGATTGGCAGTTCATCTGGGAATGGTTACTGTCTTGTGCTAAGCTATGATGCATATTCATTTATAAATGTTACGGGAAAGTGCTATGTGGATGTGGCGGCTGCTGTAGACAACATCAAAGCGTCAAATCCAGAAATGGTCCAATACATTGGAGTATGGAATACGAAGAGTAAGGAGATACTGGCAGGATTTGCAGTCATGTTGCTGCTGTGCATCGTCATGTCAATATTTTCATTGGTCAACGCCGGTGTAAAGACAGGGAAGGAGACGATAACACTCGGTAGATTTGAGAGGACTCCGACGGAGCTTGTGCTGGCTATGGCAGTATGCTCTGCTGCTGCTGCAGTAGGGATCTGCGTTGAAAGCGGTATTGCATCCATGTGTGTGAATCAGTATAGGAACTACACATTTGTATCAGAAAATATACAGTACATTGCGTTCCTGGTGCCGGTGGCATGTCTATATTCTGTGGCGTTATTTTTCTTTAACAATATGGTTGCGAAGGTGAAGGCGGGAACATTTTTGGCAGACTGCCTGATAATCCGCGCACTGAAGTGGATAGCAAGAAAGACGAAAGCTTGTTTCAGGTATGTGAAAAGTCATATGTCCCTGACGCAGAAGGGCATATGGGCTTATATAGGTATAACTATAGTAGAGATAATTTTTGTGGCAATTCTGGCGGCAGGCAGCATGAGAGGCCTCCTTTGGGTAGTGATTTATATCATTTTAAAATGGCTGTGCATAGTCGGAATAGTGGCATATCTCATACAGACACAAGAGTTATACAAGTGCGCAAAGGAGATGGCGGAGGGTAATCTGGACAGGAAAGCGGACACAAGCAAAATGTTCTGGGTATTCCGCGCACATGGTGAACATCTCAACCAGATAAGTGACGGAATGGCAAAGGCTGTTGAGGCCAGAATGAAGAGTGAACATTTGAAGACAGAACTCATAACAAATGTATCCCATGATATAAAGACCCCGCTTACCTCCATAATCAACTATGTAGATCTGCTGCAGAAGGACGATATGGATGAGAAGACAAGACAGGAATATATAGAAGTTCTCTCAAGGCAGTCTGCGAGACTGAAAAAACTCATAGAAGATCTTGTTGAGGCTTCTAAGGCATCCACCGGCAATATCCAGATAAACTGGGCAGATATAGATGCAAATATGCTGCTTGAGCAGGCTGTTGCAGAATATGAGGATAAACTTGCAAATGTCGGGCTTAAGGTTGTATTCACAAGATCAGAGGTGCCGGCAGTCATAAGGGCTGATGGACAGCATCTGTGGAGAGTGTTTGATAATCTTCTTGCCAATATAAGCAAATATGCAATGCCGGGAACGAGAATGTACGCATCGGTTATCCGCGGAGATGGCGAGGTAAGGATGGAGTTTAAGAATATATCCAGAGATCCGCTTAATGTGTCCAGTGATGAGCTCATGGAGAGATTTGTCCGTGGAGACAGCTCCAGAAATACGGAGGGAAGCGGACTGGGATTATCTATAGCGAACAGTCTGTGTACTCTGATGAATGCCAGATTTACTATAAGCATAGACGGAGATCTGTTCAAAGCGGTCATAATATTTACAGATAATGGTACTTTATAAAATTAAATTAACATGATTTAGATCGGAAGAGCACA
>OJNY01002108.1_pt1 | contig 10952 bp, 5 predicted proteins | sample 1597931 | NCBI WGS metagenome assembly OJNY01 (sample SAMN01915209, study PRJEB22387) | human gut metagenome | isolation source: stool | host: Homo sapiens | place: USA
AACGCACGACCTTCAGAACCGGAATCTGACGCTCTATTCACTAAGCTACGGAGCCTTAATTCGAGTGCAAAAGTAGAAAAAATCTCGGCATATTCCTAATGTTCATCACTTTTTCTATCTAGCAACATTCACTTTCTATATTATTATTTTGAGAGCACTACACGAGCACATATATACATTTTGTTATTTTTTCGTTCAAAACGGCATCAATCATCAATATTATTTCTATCTTTGCCGAACAAATTAACAAATGACATATAAATAAAACCTATGAGTTACCTGATAAAACCCGAAGGATATAAACCTTTATTAGACTTAAAACAAACTGAATTAGGCATCAAACAGATTAAGGAGTTCTTCCAGTTGAACCTTTCATCCGAACTTCGTCTGCGTCGCGTCACCGCCCCTCTTTTTGTACTGAAAGGCATGGGTATCAACGACGACCTGAACGGAGTAGAGCGTGCCGTTTCCTTTCCTATCAAAGACTTAGGCGATGCACAAGCCGAAGTAGTGCATTCACTTGCCAAATGGAAACGCCTGACGCTTGCCGAATACCATATAGAATCAGGATACGGAATCTATACCGACATGAATGCCATCCGCGCAGACGAAGAATTAGGCAATTTGCACTCTCTATATGTAGACCAATGGGACTGGGAACGTGTAATTACCGACCAAGACCGTAACGTTGATTTCCTAAAAGAGATTGTCACCCGCATTTATGCTGCAATGGTCCGTACAGAATACATGGTATACGAAATGTACCCACAAATCAAGCCCTGTCTGCCACAGAAATTACATTTCATCCATGCGGAAGAACTCCGCCAGATGTACCCCAACTTAGAGCCGAAATGTCGTGAGCACGCCATTGCCAAGAAGTTTGGTGCTGTATTTATCATCGGCATCGGCTGCAAACTGGGCGACGGCAAAAAGCACGACGGGCGTGCTCCGGATTACGATGATTACACAACCTCTGGACTGAACGGACTCCCCGGACTAAACGGCGATCTACTGTTATGGGACGATGTCCTGCAACGCAGCGTTGAATTATCATCAATGGGTATTCGCGTAGACAAGGAAGCACTTCTACGCCAGCTCAAACAGGAAGGTGAAGAGAAGCGTATGGGGCTTTATTTCCACAAGCGCTTAATGGAAGACGCACTGCCACTTTCCATCGGTGGAGGCATAGGACAGTCCCGGTTATGTATGTTCTACTTACGTAAAGCACACATCGGAGAAATACAAGCCAGCATCTGGCCCGAAGACATGCGCCGGGAATGTAAGGCACACAACATACATCTCATTTAAATATTTCACCACAGAGTATACAAAGTACCGCAGAGTTTTTTAATACACTTGACAAAACTCTGCGGTACTTTGTATACTCTGTGGTGAAATATTTGTATCTTAGCACCCTAAATCACCAACACTTCCAATTATGAATGTTCAAATAGAAGATAGCTGGAAAACACATTTGCAGCCTGAATTTGATAAGGATTACTTTTATAAGTTAACGAATTTTGTCCGCGAAGAATACGGCAAGAATACTATATACCCACCGGGTAAATTAATATTCAACGCATTCAATCTATGTCCTTTCGATAAGGTAAAAGTAGTGATTATAGGCCAGGACCCGTATCATGGCCCCGGACAGGCGCATGGACTTTGTTTTTCCGTAAATGACGGTGTTCCTTTCCCTCCCTCTTTAGTAAATATCTTTAAAGAAATCAAAGCTGATACCGGAGCAGACGCGCCACCTACCGGTAATCTGACACGTTGGGCGGAACAAGGTGTGCTATTGCTCAATGCCACCCTCACTGTACGCGCCCATCAAGCCGGTTCTCACCAAAATCATGGTTGGGAAACATTCACAGATGCCGCCATCCGTATCCTTGCCGAAGAGCGGGAGCACTTGGTATTCATTCTATGGGGAGCTTATGCACAACGGAAAGGCGCGTTTATCGACCGCAACAAGCATCTGGTATTGACATCAGCACATCCTTCTCCCCTTTCCGCTTACAACGGCTTTTTCGGCAACAAACATTTCAGTAAGGCCAATGACTATTTGAGGGCACATGGCGAAGAAGAGATCAAATGGTAAAATAATAAATCAGTACCACTGAATATTACTCTGGGTCTGGCTTCTTTGTTCCCATTTTAAGTCTTGCAAAATACTTGCATTGGCACGAATGGTAAAATTGTAGTATTTCCACTGCCCAAAAGGAGAAAGGCTGGCCGACATGCTGAAACAGTGAAGATCGCGCGTTATATTAAAGGTGGTCTGCACAATCTTCTTAGCTTCAAAATCATAACCGGAATTAAAACTTACCGCCCATTTATTAGACAGTTTTATATTACCGGAAGCACTCAAGTTGTGAGTATAACGATAGGGATAGCGCATTTTCTTACGGTTGATAGGCTTACTACGATCTTCAGAGATATTAAAACTGTAATTGAAGTTCAGAGACCATGGCATCTTGAATACTTGATACCCGTCGGCATCAACGGCCGCCTTTTCCACTTTCTTTTTAGGAATACCGTTTCCATCAGTATCAGTTTCCGCACCCTCCTCATCCGAAGCAGCTTCCTCTTCTTTCTTCTTATCGGAGTCTCTAGTACCGCTTAACTTCTCTTTCCATTTTTTCCACGTATCATTATTAAACGTATAACTGAAAGAAGAGCCATAACCTTGGAATATACCGAAACGCCCGTAAGACCATTCCGTACGGTCATTATCAACAACGTTACCATTCTCATCGAATTTATAACCGTATGTCTTGAACGAAGAACTCATGCTGAATGTATAGTTCTTACTCAGTTTCAGACGAAGATTCAATCCAAGATCACTCCAGGGGCGCGTTGCAGCAGCCATATTATAACTGATATTGGCCCCCAGTTCATCAATCAGACTAACCTTCTTTACCGTATCCTTCTTACTGCTATAATATTTCATCTCCAGATTATTGGAGATGCTGAAGGTTATGTTTCCTTGCTTACCTCTTCCCGGAACATCAAATGCTTGTCCCGAATACGGAGAATAAATGACCGTATCGCGTCTGCCGTCCGCATAATTCTTAATGTAAGAATCATAATAGCCGTAACGTGAAGAACCAAAATCCGGAGCGGCGCTTATGCTTACCGATGGAGTTATGACATGACGGATCTGTATCTTCTTTTTAGGAAAAAAAATCGGATTATACATACCGTATATCTTCGTATTGATACCCAGACTGGCATTATAATTATACACACGATGAAAACCGTAAATCGTATCAGTAGCCACTTCCCTACCGTTCGTACCATAGTTCGGGTCCCAGTCTTTCATCACCTTACGCGTGTACCAACGTTCTGTATAGCTGACGGAGGGAGTTACATTAAAATACTTGAACAAAGTAAAGGTAGCGCTGACCGGTATTTCATGCTTCATACCATTCTTCCAGTCCTTTATCAGGTTGGATTTAAACAGCAGATTATCTTTTGTCTGGATGCTATTAGTCAAACGGCCCGTATACCGTACTGAAATCTTCTCATACCATCTCTCCTCGCCTGCCGCTTTTTTACGCTTGAAGGGATAGATCGTAGATAAAGAAATATTCAAATCAGGCAAAGTAACATTAACCGAAGAGTCCCTCATAGTCTGAGCGATATTAGTAGTTGCCGCTACCGTCAGCTTTCTATCAAAAAAATAACGGGAATAACTGATACTTGAAGTTTTCGTATTCTGCGACATAGCATTCGAGTTGTACATGTTTCCAATATTAGTACGCTCGTAACTGCTGGTCGCAAAATTCACACTGGCAGAAAATGTTTGATTCGGATTGGCCTTCGCATCCTGCCTGTGAGACCAGACAATCTTGAAATCTTTGGCGACAGAGTAGTCCGGCAGCCCCTTATCACCGGTCTTGGTCACCTGATAACTCGCCTGGAACAAACCGGAGTATTTATACCGTTTAATATAATTGGATTCAGCATTCAATGCCCATGAGCCTTTCGTAAAAATGTCGGCCCTCAACTTTAAGTCCATCTTATCACTGATAGCAAAATAATATCCGCCGTCCGTCAGACCGAAACCACGACTGGAGTCATCCATGTATGTAGGCATAAGGAAACCGGGGTTATCCACATTTGCTCCCTTACAAGCCAAATCAAATGTTACACTGCCAGTTTCTTTTCCACCCTGGAATCCTTTAGCTGTCAGCCGGAAAAAATCCTTATCCTCTTTATCGAATTTCTTCACTCCCCCAGGTACATACGTATACCAAATTCCTTTAGGTTTGCTAGGTATACCCGGATTCTCCACCGGTTCTTCTTCTCCTGTTTCCTCATTAATTTTACAATACTTATCACCATACAACATGGCAAAATAAGACCATGCATCATTTGCAACCAAGATATATTGGATTACGGAAGGAGTATCCAAAGTAAAATAAGCCTCATCCCCCTTCACCCTGCATACAGCATATGTTCCGGTATCATTCGGTCTAGCATTGTACACACTGTATCTCATGGAGTCTATCGACAATTCATCCCCGTTCCAAGGCAAGGAGCGTTTCATACGGTTACTGTAACAAAAACCAGCTTCCAACTGCCCGTCTGCCCCTTTTACGGTATTAAAGTGAATACCTTGAGAACTGAAACCACCTTCGGGCACCACATGGCTGGAGCGCTCCAAGGTCAATTCATTTAAGGTAATATTATTAGGATAAGGAACTCTCAACTCCAACTCGTCACTACAGGAAGTAAAGAATGCCGCACACATTACGGCCATACTTATTAATTTCATTTTCATAATACAAGCATCTTTTTCAATATGATTATTCAAGACCCGGATTTTGTGCAATCGGATTAGTATGAGCTATGATTTCATCATTGGGGATAGGCCAGCAATACTGGTTCTTACTGTAGTTGATTTCATTTCCCTTCAATTTCTTCAACCAAGTATCCCCTTCAGTCTGCATTCGAATGGATGCAAGCCAAACAGCATCATTTTCCATGCACAAAGCCACAACATATTCTTTAAAAATAGCATTCATCAATGCATCATGACTTGAAGGAACTTCGATTTCCGGCAAGACAGGATTAGTATATTGGGCTCGATATTCATTAATCGGTGCAATTGCTCCAGACAAATCTCCCGGATTAGTACGAGCCAATAATTCTGCTTTCATAATATATAACTCCGTCATTCTAAGCACATATGTACAATACTTAGCATTAGGATCTACAATACGTCCTCCATGGTATAATTTGGTTAAAGTCAATTTCTGTTCACCCTGGTCTACCTGCCATTGCTCTGCTCCATAAGCCATACCAAATATATAGTCATAACGAGGATCAGCCTGCAGCCAACCTGTCGGAATATCTGTATATTCCTGCCCATACAGTCCTGCTCCCCAAACATAGTCGGAATATCCAGCCGAAGTATAGCTGCTACTAGTTTGAGCAATAATATCTATCTTATTTTGAGCAAAAAGTAATTCTTTAGAATCCCAAGCTTCTGTATAAAGATGCTCTATATCGGGATCTATTGCAGCTGCTCCCGGAGAAGAAAGCACCGCATTGACCAATCCTAAAGCTTCTTCATAATCACCTTCCCATCCACGAACTAAAAGCAGTTTTGCATGTAAAGCCTGTGCAAACTGCTTTGACATATAAACAGAGGTTTCATAATCGTCCAAATGCTGTTCTGCATAGCTCAAGTCATCAATCACATATTGATAACTCTGCCCCACTGTACTTCTGTCAACCATCAAATTTGACAAGTCTGAGACTTTATCCCGATAAATAATTCCATAAGGAGAATCTGGTTCATCAAACCAGCGGGCAAAATACCACAGTAACTGTAAATTCATAAAGCCGCGGAAACAACGTGCTTCTGCAATAAGTTTCTCTTTAGCCTCTACAGAAGGGAAGATGGTTTCCGGAGCAGTTTCAATAGAATTGATTGCCGCATTGGCAGCATTGATGCACGTATACAATTGCTTCCAAATATCATCCGTATCGGAATTACTTTGACGGTAAGTCATATTTACGTGAGCAGCACTATACTCCCACAATCCCGCCTGACTATTTAGATAGGCTGAAACATATCCTCCTAACTGGCTGGCATATTCATAAGTGGAATACATTCCATTCACCAACTGCTGCGCTGACTCATAATCACGAACAGCATTTTCCATAGTCAATTCATGTCTTGGCATCTGTGTCAGAAAATCATCGCATGAAGAAAAAGCCAGACCGACTATCAGAAGCGATGGCATCAACAATTTATTTATAGTCATAGTAGTTACTTATTTAAAAGTGAATTTCAAACCAATATTAATCGTACGTGCTGTAGGATAAGAGCTGCTATCGTAGCCATATCCCTGCAATGCCAAATTACTCGTACTAAAGTTTCCCTGAGGGTCCATTCCAGGATAAGGCGTAATGGTAAACAAGTTTGTTGCCTGGAAGTTTGCCTCAACCCCTTGTATTACCTTATTTTTAAACCACTTTTGCGGCAGTCGGTAAGAAATATTCAAGGCACTCAAACGAAGATAAGAGGCATTGTGCAACCAGCGATCAGTAAACACTCCGTTTTCTCCATAACCATACAGACTGACATTCGGATATTTCGCTTCCGGTCCGGCCAGCGTCCAGTTATCCATTATAAAGTCAGGGGCATTATACACATTAGGTGCCATACTGGCACTTTCCTGCTGCCAATAGCGTTTTCCTCCCAATGAGTAAGTAAACGTAAGATTAGCCATCAACCCTTTCCAATACAAGGTACTTCCAAATCCTCCGAAAACTTTAGGATTGGAACTTCCCAAATAAGTACGGTCGTCGGTTGTAATCTTACCATCTCCATTCAAGTCAAGCACATAAACATCACCGGCAATCTCCGTTCTTGAAGAACGATAACTTCCAGAAACGCCAGTAGCAGGATCAACAGGCAACAAACCGTAAACTTCCTCTCCATTGGCATAGAAGCGTCCCGCATCTACATATCCATAGAAAGTTCCCAATTCTCCACCTTCTTCCAATTTAAAAGTTTCATAACTTCCTCCTCCAAGAGAAGTGGTTACTCCATTCAGTCTTTCCAAAATTCCCTTATTATGTGCAATATTAAAATTCACTTTCCAAGTCAGATTGTTATTTTTAATCAAATCTGCGCGAATATCAAATTCAATACCTGTATTGCTGATAGCTCCCACATTTTGAGTGATATTACTGAAAGAAGAAGAAATAGGAACTGGTTTACCATAAAGCAAATTATCTACATATTTCCGATACCACCCTAAACTACCTCTTACGCGGTCATCAAAGAATCCATAGTCAATACCCACATCGGTTTGTCTTTGTGACTCCCACTGCAATAAAGTATTACCCATACTGCTGGGCACGATACCCGGTAGATTATTATAAACCTGAGAACCCATCAATGTTACAAAGTCATAATTTCCCAAATTCTGAGAACCGGTCAAACCAACTGAAGCCCTCAATTTCAAATAACTGACATAAGGTTTCAGAGGTTTCATAAAGTTTTCCTCTGTCATAATCCATCCCAGCGCACCAGAAGGGAAATATCCCCAACGACTATCCTTTCCAAAACGAGAAGAGCCATCCATACGATAAGTAGCAGTCAGCAAGTAACGGTCATAATACTTATACTGCAAGCGGGCAAAAGCTGAGACCAAAGCATTGGCATACTCAGAACTAGACATAGACGAGCGGTTAGCTGCACTTCCCAAATCTGTCAATATATCATCATCTGGAAAATCCGAACCAGTTGCCGACAGCCCATCACCCCAGTTTTTTTCTACAGAATGTCCCAGTAAGGCCTGTACATCGTGCTTACCAAACGTTTTAAAGAAAGTCAATAAGTTATCCCATACCATTGTATAACTCTGAGTATCGGCTATGGTTCCACTATTAGTATCCGTATCATAGGTTGCCCGCTCATGGCTTTCGCTCTTTACCATCGAATAAACGATATTTCCTGTTGTTCTAAATTTCAGATAAGGAAGAATATTATACTCCAGAAACAAGGAGCCGTTAAAATTTCGAGCCGAACTTTTATTAAGATCCAATAATTCCAACATCGGATTCTTCATATAAGAATCAATGGTATTAATGCTTCCGTCTTCATTATAAGCAGGATAGTCTGGGCGCATACGAATAATCTGATAAATCAGATTATCCTTATTATTAGCAGTTCTAGCTGATGCATCCATATTAAAACCTAACTTCAGTGATTCACGGATAGATCCTTCAAAGTTGAAACGACCGCTAAAGAACTGTGAAGCACTTCCCTTCACAATACCCTCCTGATCCTTATAGTTGAAAGAGGCATAATAAGAGTTCGACTTGCTGCCTCCTCTCATTGAAAGATTATAATCCTGTGTCAGGGCATTCTGAGTCATCATATCCCAATAATCATCATCCCCATCATAATATGCCCCCGGAAGGAACATGGATTTCAAATCATCTCTATTCCATTCGCTTGTAGTCAAAGCATTAAACTTATTGTCATCCAGAAATTTTTTGGTAAAATAAGTCTGTTTACCGGCACGCCAAGCTTCATCCAATATCGCCTGTTGAGAGAAAGTCCGATATTGTTCTGCCGTACAAGAACGCATTTTATTTGAATTAATAAACTGCCATCCAACGCGAGCACTGGCTTCAATCGTAGGTTTCATTCCCTGTGCGCCCGACTTAGTAGTGACAATAACTACCCCGTTGGCTGCACGAGATCCATATATAGCAGTAGAAGAGGCATCCTTCAAAATATCAATGCTTTCTACATCATTCAAATTCAAGTTATATAACGTATTTGACACATCTCCCGAAGTCGTATCACTATATTGCGGTACCCCGTCGATAATCCATAACGGCTGCCCATCACCCGACAAAGAAGAAACTCCACGGATAACCACTGTTACAGGCGAAGTAGGAGAAGCAGAAGCAATCATTACATTAACTCCAGCTGCACGTCCCTGCAACATACCTTGAATATTATTTGTCATAGGAGTAGTAGCAAGTTCAGCCTTCCCCACACGAGCCACCGAACCAGTCAAGTCCTTACGCCTGGAAGAACCATATCCTGTTACTACCACTTCATCCAATGAGTTTACTTCAGGACGCAAGTGAACAACCACATTCTTCTTTCCCTTGAAGCTCACAGTTTGGCTTCCCATCCCAACAAAACTCACAATCAGTTCCGAACTTTTCTTTGAAGCTGAATACGACAAAGTAAACTTTCCCTCAATATCCGTAATGGTACCGATAGTACTCCCCTTCAAAATTACAGATGCCCCCGGAATAGGATCCCCATTTTCATCTTTAACTACCCCACTTACAGTCAGTTTTCCCTCTGTAACATGTACATTTTCTACATTGTTTTTCAATTCACAGATTTCTTCAGCAAATAATGGCGAGTAAGACAAAGAACTCAAAACCCCTAAAGAAGTTACCGTAAAAACCTTCAATAGTTTGCCGTCCAAACAAACATTATGTTTTTTCAAAACCATAACACTGCTTTTTTTAAGATTAATAAAAGCAAATTCACAAATATTCTGTAAGTTTCCAATTTTAGGGTGTCACCTTTTAGACGGGTGCCAGCAGGCACCCGTCTAAAAAAGAGTCCATAAATTTAACGATTATTATTTGCATATTGTCATGGGAAGAAGGTTTTCGTAATCAGTTCTCCCCTTTTTTAATTCTCTAAGCAGCTTGCAGAAGTAATCCCTGAAGGAGACTCCTACCTGTTTGCAAGTTTCTATAAAGGTATTATAGATTGCGGAGTTTTGTATTCCTTTCACGCTTCCGAAGAACAGGCTGTTCTTTCTTTGGACAGTGATTGGTCTTATCGCCCTTTCTGCCGCCATATTGTCTATGGAGTATTCTCCGTCATTTCTGTAGGAGAAGATCTGATTCCAGAAGTTCTTCAGATAGTTAAGGGCCTTGCTCATAAGTTCGCTTCGGCTCTCATCCGGATTTGCCAGCAAATCATAAAGCTCCGTCCTTAACTTCTCGATGATTTCCGTCGTTTCCTTACCGTTCCTTCTGCTGTAAATCTCGTCCGCAGTAAGTTTTTCCCGACGGTAAGCCTCTTCCATGCCGTATAGCTTTGCTATCAGCTCAAGGAAGATTCTTGCCTGCAGACTTCCTTGGTCGTAGGCGTACTTGAACTTGGCTCTTGCATGAGCCAGACAGCAGAGATGCTCTATATCCATAAGTTCATTGTCTAGATACATATATACGTTGTAACCGTCACTCTGCAGTGATTTGATTTTTGCATCACCAAGAAACTCCTTCAACACGTTTCTGTTCCTGCCTCCATGTTTCTGTACACCTTCATCGTCCGTTGTGTCCTCATAAAAGAAGATGACTATATGGGCTTTCCGGTTTACCAGACACCACATATACGTCTTACGTTTCTTATTGCAAGCGTGGTAACGAAGCCATGTCTCGTCCACATTCACATTGGCACTTTCCTGAAGGGCAATCTTTTTGAGGGCAGGTATCAGCTTGTTGAGCTGTATCGCACCCTTGTCTGCCCAGTTCAGCAGGTTCTGAACAGAAGTGTTCCAGTCCATATCCGACAGACGGTTCTTTGCCTCCCTGTATGCAGGCGTTGACATCTGGTAGCGGTTGAACATAAGATACGAGAGCATGCTTGCCGTAATGCTTGTACCCGGTACTATCTCGTCATAAAGACTTGCCTGTACGTCATCCTTCATAGGAAGGAACATGCTTTCAATCCTGCCGTCGGCATGTTTTACCTTGAGAACTTCAAAGTGATGTTCCTCTATGTGGCTCACGATATTTCTTATTTTACGGTAGCTTGATGATATCACTACAGAACCCTTAGGGAGCATTGTATAATCGGACTTGTGTATTATCGGAGTGCCTACACAATCCTTGTTGTATCTCATTCCTTTTCTATACGGTCTTTCCTTGGAAAGAGG
>OJNY01002133.1_pt1 | contig 10847 bp, 8 predicted proteins | sample 1597931 | NCBI WGS metagenome assembly OJNY01 (sample SAMN01915209, study PRJEB22387) | human gut metagenome | isolation source: stool | host: Homo sapiens | place: USA
GGCCTGCGACGGCGAGCAGGCCGCCGACCTGCTGGAAAAGCAGCAGTTTGATCTGGTGCTGCTGGACGTCATGCTGCCGGGCGTGGACGCGCATATCGTGCACAACACCCTCGCGGAGCACTATGCAAACCAGAAATTCGTCACGGTAGCGCCACTCGGCGGCGATGAAAACGTGATTTACGCCAATACGATGGCGGGCCGCGACAGCCTGCGCCTCATCGTCTGCGGCCACGAGGAGCAGACCATTGTCACCGCGCTGTTCGACAACCTCGGCAAGGGCGCGTCCGGCGCTGCGGTGCAGAATATGAATATCATGCTCGGTCTGGACGAAACGACCGGCTTAAACCTCTGATTTCAGCAGGAGAGATATTATGAAGATTATCGAAGGCGGCGTTTGCGCCGCAAAGGGTTTCAAGGCGGGCAGTGTGCGCTGCGGCATCAAGGCGAGCCGCACGAACGACGATACCGCGATCATTTTCAGCGAATGCGAGTGCAACGCTGCGGCGACCTACACCATGAACCGCGTCAAGGCGGCTCCGGTCTATGTCACCATGGAGCACCTCGAAAACGGCGTAGCACGCGCTATCGTCGCAAACTCCGGCAACGCGAATGCCTGCGCACCGGACGGCATGGAGAACGCACGCCGCATGGCGAAGGCGGCGGCTTCCTTCCTCGGCGTCGAGGAGGAGGACGTTGCGGTAGCGTCCACCGGCGTTATCGGCCAGCGCATCAACATCGAGTGCATCGAGGAGCACCTGCCGGAAATCGTTCTTGAGGACGACGCTTCCGAAAAGGAAACCGCAGCGGGGATGTGTCCGGGCAGAGTGTGTATGGAGGGCGGACGACCCCTCCGCTGCCTGCTGGTGGATGACGACCCCCTGCAACTTGAGATGACCGCAGTTCTCTGCCGGGAGTTGGGAATCGAAACGGAGAGCTGTCCTTTTCCCGAATACGCTGAAAAATTGGTGCAGGAGTCTGCTTTCGATCTGGTTTTTACCGATATACAGATGCCCGGAGTGGATGGGTTCGAGGTGTTGCGACGGATTCGGGCCGTTCGTGCGGAGCTGCCGGTGGTAGCCGTTTCAGCCCGTTCGGACGATGAGTCGGCCTATGTCGAACGGGGATTTGCAGCCGTGCTGCGGAAACCTTTCGCGCGGGCGGAACTGGTGGCCGTGTTACGCCGTGTCGTGCCGGAGGCGGGGGTTGCCCCGGAGGAGTGTCTTCCGGAAGAGGATGCGGTTCGCGGGTTCGAAGCTCTGACGGCTTTCGCCCGCGACGACGCCGAAGCCGCGCGGGAGATCATCCGGACCTTTGTCGCCGAGAACGAGGCCCATGCCGAAACCTTGCGCCGGGCCGCGCTCGCCGGAGATGCGGTCGCTTTGCGTGCGATCGCTCACAAAATGGTGCCGATCTACACGTTGCTGGGCGAGGAGGAGCTCGCTGCGGCATTGCGCCGTCTGGAGCGTTCGGAAGGTTCTGCGGACGGGGCTTTGCGCAGCGCAGCGCTCGGTGTAGCGGAAAGGGTCGGCGAAATTGTCCGGGCGGCAAAAAAAGAGTATCTTTGCGACCGTTGATCTCCGCCGGGGGCGTATTCCGACAGAAGGCCGTCCGTTCGCATCATGCCCGGACGGGAAGTTGCAGAGGATCGGACGCTTCGGTGTCGGACGATGCCGGAGAAGGAGCCTCGCCGAAGAGGAGCGTTGCGGGAAGCCTCTGCGGATGGCTTCGGTTTTTTTGAATGAAATTTCGGTATGGAAAAGATATTGATCATAGATGACGACGTAACCTTTTCGCTGATGCTGCGCACGTGGCTCGGCAAGAAGGGCTTCGGAGTCGATACGGCTGCCGACATCGCCGCCGGGCGCCGGCTTCTCGCGGAGGGGAGCTACGATCTGGTGCTTTCGGACATGCGTCTGCCCGACGGGGACGGGACCGATCTGTTGCAGTGGATCGCCGAACGGGGCGTGACGATACCCGTGATCGTGATGACCGGTTATGCCGAAATCCGCAATGCCGTGGTGAGTATGAAGCTCGGCGCAAGGGACTATGTTTCCAAACCCGTTCAGCCGGACGAGCTGCTCCGCAAGATCCGCGAGGCGCTGGATGCCCCGCACCCCGAAACGGCTATGCCCGCATCCGCAGCGATGGCTCCGGCGCCCGCGAAACCGCGCCGGAAGGGGGACAGGGCCTTGGACGAAGGCGAATTGAATTACATCGAAGGGCACAGCGACGCTTCGCGTAAACTGTACGAATACGTCCGTCTGGTGGCTCCTACCAATATGTCGGTGCTGCTCGAAGGGGCGAGCGGCACGGGCAAGGAGCACGTGGCCCGGTTGATCCATCTGCGCAGCAAACGGGCGGGCAAACCCTTCGTGGCGGTCGATTGCGGCGCTCTGTCGCGTGAACTGGCCGCTTCGGAGTTTTTCGGCCATATCAAAGGCTCCTTCACGGGAGCGCTGTCCGATAAGAAGGGCGCTTTCGAATCGGCGCAGGGCGGTACGCTTTTCCTGGACGAGGTGGGCAACTTGAGCTACGAAGTTCAGATCCAGTTGCTGCGAGCCCTTCAGGAGCGCAGAATAAAACCCGTCGGAGGGTTGCGCGAAATTCCGGTGGACGTGCGTCTGATCTGTGCCACGAACGAGGATCTGGAGGCGGCTATCGCGCGCGGGTCGTTTCGTGCCGACCTCTACCACCGCATCGATGAATTCGTGCTCCATATGCCCGATCTCGCGGAGCGCAGGGAGGATATTATGCTCTATGCCGACTTTTTTCTGGACCAGGCCAACCGCGAGCTCGACAAACACGTGGTGGGTTTCGATCCGGAGGCTGAAAAACTGCTCGTGGCCTGCGACTGGCCCGGAAATCTGCGGCAACTGAAGAACGCCGTGACCCGGGCGGTTCTGCTGACGACGGGCGAGTACGTCACTCCGGCCGAGCTGCCCGCCGAATTGTCGGAGGCTGTTCCGGCGCCGATCGCTTTGCGCGATCCGGCGGGAGAGGAAGAGCGGATCCGGCGGGCGCTGGCGGCGGCCGGCGGCAACAAATCCCAGGCGGCCCGGCTGCTGGGGATCGATCGCAAGACGCTCTACAACAAACTGCATCTGTACGGCATCGAATAGTCGTCGGGTGTGGAAATATTCCACATCATTTTGGGAATTTCCACACCGTTCCACAGCCGCATATAAAATTATCAATTTCTTATATCTTTGATTAACAGCATAATGATTTATGCCGGCGGATTGGCATACACCTTGACGATGTAATGAATACAGAGGTTGGGGAACCGAAGGAAAAAAATTATTTTTTAGTTAAAAAACAATCGCAAAATGAAAAAGTTATTCATTGCAGCAGCTGTAATCGTAATGGCCGGAAGCATGGCTTCCTGCGGTCAGAAAACCCAGAAGGCCGCCCAGGATACGGCCGCGACGGAACCGGTAGCGACCGAGCAGGTCGAGGCTGTCGAGATCGAAGCCGTAACGCCGGAATCCGAGATTCCTGCCGCTGCAGAGAGTCAGAAAACACAACCGGAGCAGGCAAATAATAAGTAGTAATTTGGAGGGTTATTATTAGTTAAACAATTGTTGCTTGCCAGGGGGCGTACCGACAGCGGTGCGCCCCCGCCATTTTGTACCGGGACGGAATTCGAATTGTCGGGATGGGAACGATGCGGCAGGTTTCGGTATCAGTTGGGGAAATCCGACGATTATTTCGCCGGATATGGATCTTCTCCGGAAGTTGTTGTGTAAAAGTTTGTCCCGGTATCGGATGGTTCGCGTTCGATTTATTTGGATGTCGTGGATGTTTTGGTTATATTTACAATGTCGAAGATAGTCACCAATGGCCTGATTATAAACTATAAATTATTTTTGCTATGAAAATAATAATTCATTATTTTTTGTTGTTTGTCGCATTGGTTGCAACGACCGGATGCGATAAGGACGATAATTATTATCCCGCTCCGGAATTCGAGGGAGATCCGACGGCTGAATATATTGAAGCGAATGTCGATTTCGATACGCAGATTTCTCAGGAAAATTCCGATCCAGATACTTTTTACACCTATTTTTGTTTGTGCAATGCCAGTGACCACAAAATTTACTTCACTCTTACGTTTTGCCCGACAAAAAACGATGAATTTATAGACCATATGAATGGGCTTGTAGATCCCGGAAAAAAATATACAAACAGATTCGTAACATCTAATTGGTCTATGGATGTACCGGGTCTTATCACCACCTTTTCTCCTCTTATTACGGAGATGGAGGTCTATTACGATGTCGATGACAAATATGGGCCTGTTAGATTTCCATCGGGAATAGAGGAGAAGTATTCGGATTTTACGCAGCGTTTCAAAACCCGGCAGATTTGTGATCCGGGGCAGTGGATTTACGAAGAGTTCACGCCCCGCCGGGCGCGTTGGACGTATATTCTGACCAACGAAGATTATGAACGTGCCAAAATAATTTCGGGAAAATAGGACTGAAAATTCGCGGCGATCGGTTACGACTGATTTAGCTTGCATTATGAAGAGGACTGCATTGCGCAGCCCTCTTTATTTTATGATTCGACTTGCATCATGCGGCAAGGCGGATTTTCTGTTTCCGGTTTGACCCGTTTGAGTTTTTACCGGATGCTTTGCGTACGGCCTTTCGGGAATAGGGCGACTGGGAAATAATCAATAGAAATGCCCGCTGGGAGCGAAGATCGCGTAGCCGAAATTGAAAGTGAGGTACATATTGTGCCAGCTCTTCAGGTCGTATTTGGTGAGCGACAGGCTGACCGGTCCGATGGGCGTGTGATAGACGAACGAGGCTTCGGTGATGTATTGCATCTTTTCGCCGGGCAGCCCCCGGTTGTCGCGGTACATGGCATAAAATCCCGTGCGCAGGAAGAAATTGGGCAGCAGATCGAAAGTGGGCATCAGACCGCCGGCCAGGAAGTTTTTCGCCCGGTAGTCGGGCATGAAAGCCATCTGGGAGTGTACGACGGGCTGATAGGCCGGCAGCGACATCAATGTAGCCGTTTCGGTCTGGAACCGGGGGTGCGTGGTCCAGACGGCGTCGATGTTGAATCCGAACGAGAACCATTTGCAGCCGGGCAGGTCGAAATAGCGGTTCCACTGGAATTTGGCGCCGAACCATTCGCGGTGGGCATTGAAACTTCGCTTACGTCCGAATTCGGCGGGTTTGTACCGTTCGCGCCCCGTGATGTAGATGCCCGAGAGGGATATTTCGGACCCCCGGCGCGGGTAGAGAATCTTGTCGAGCGTGTTGCGGGCGATATCCAGTTTGGTGCTGAAGAAGGAGAAGCGCGTCAGGTCGGTGTCGGGATCCGTGTCGGGAAAGGGGGCGTCGTAGCGGTAGGCTTGTTGTCCTCCGTTGAACCGCAGCGATGCCAGGCTGTTGTGTGTCAGAGGCATGGTGAGTCCGATGGAGAGGAATCCCTGGTTGTTCTTGACCGATTTGGTGTTATCGATCGGCGTGAGGTTGCCGAAGTTGCCGTGCCGCAGGTTCAGGACTTCGAAATTGTAGGAATAGTCGAGCGAGAAGGGTTTCCAAAGGTAGAAGTCCGTGCGCCCGCCCAGCGAACCGGTCGCATAGGTCGGGCCGATGTAAATACCGGCGAAAGCCCATTGCGACACGCGGCGGATCGTGTGGTAGTCGAAACCGATGAATGCCTGGTTGAAAGCCGTCGAGGAGATGTTGCCGCCGATCAGGAACCGGAGGTTTTCGCGTGCGGACATCTTCAGCTTGACCGAATACCGTTCCCGCAGCGGGTCGTACCGGAATTCGGGGTATTCGACCGAAAATTCGTCGTTGCCTATGACGGAGAAGAAGTCGTCGCGGAATTCGGGGAAACTCATCTGCCGCTGCCGTCCGTCGTAGGTGTCGTCCAGCCGCATGACGTCGCGTACATAGGCCGTTTGTGCATGGGTGAGTCCTTCGAACTCGTAGTCGTCGAAGATGATCGGGGGACACTTTTCGCGGAAAGCCGCCCGCTTGGTGCGGATCTCTTCGGGCGTGACGGTGCGGTGGATTTTCTCCCGCAGGGCCGGAATCCGGGCCAGTGCGTCGCGGTAGCCCGCTTCGATGATCGAGTCGGCGCTGTTGAAATCGAGCATGCTGACATTGACGGCCCGGTTGATCATCAGGCTGCGTCCTTCGGGCATGTCGTAGTTGGTCTTGTTCATGGCCAGCGAGAAGGCTTGATCGACGAGCGAACTGTTCTCCGTGATGTCGTTGTTTCCCGACGTGCATTTGCTGCCGATCAGGAAATCGGGATGGAACTCCTTGTCGAGGGGTTCCCAGGGGAAGTTGTCGTAGATGCCGCCGTCGTAGAGTAGCATCGTGTCGATTTTCATGGGTTTGAACGCCAGCGGAATGGACATCGACGAACGGATCGCTTCGCCCATGTCGCCCTTGCGCAGCACCACCGGACGGCGGGTGTTCATATCGCTCGCCACGCAGAGGAACGGCACCATCAGGCTGTCGAAGTCCCGCCGGGAAGCTGTCGTGGCCGGGCCGAACAGGTCGGCGAGGGCCAGGTCGATCTGATTCGAGGAGATCAGGTACGAAGGCAGGCGGAAACGGCTCGCGTTGGGGTCGTCCGGGTGGTCCTTCATGTTGAGGCGGATCGAGAGGAAGATCGGGGTGCCGGTATTGCGGCGGTAGTAGGGCAGGTAGCTGGGGTCGATGCGCCCCGAAACCCACTGTTTGACCACACCCGAAGCGACGATCCGGCGCATCTCTTCGGGGGAATATCCTGCGGCGTACATGCCCGCGATGATCGAACCCATCGAGGTTCCCGACACGTAGTCGATCGGAATGCCGCTCTCTTCGAGTGCCTGCAATACGCCGATATGGTAAAGTCCTTTGGCTCCGCCGCCGCTCATGACCACCCCGACGCTCTGGGCCGCTGCCGGAAGGGTGAAAAGCATTCCCGCCGCGAGAAAAGAGAGGATTTTCCGCTTCATATCCTGATATTTTTATTAACTTTGCCTATTAAACCGTGCGTAAAAGTACAAAATAAAGCGTAAACTTTAGGTTATGAACGATAAAATCAACGAGCTGCTCGAACGGGTGGAGGCATTCAAACCCAAAGCTGCGGCCGAGATCGAGGATTTCCGAATCCGGATGCTGGGGAAAAAAGGCGAGCTGACGGCCCTTATGGAGGAGTTCAAGAGCGTGGCGCCCGAGCTGAAACGGGAGTTCGGCCAGAAGCTCAACAACCTTAAGAACCGGACGCAGGAGCGGATCAACGCCCTGCGGGGGCAACTTGCGGACGCCGCCGGGGACTCCTCGCAGCGGATTCCCGACATGAGCCGTCCCGGTTCTGCGGAGGAGCTGGGTTCGCGTCATCCCATTTCGCTGGTGACCAACCAGATCGTCGAGGTATTCTCGCGGCTGGGCTATACGGTGGCCGAGGGTCCCGAGATCGAGGACGACTGGCATGTCTTCTCGGCGCTCAACTTTCCGCCCGAGCATCCGGCCCGCGACATGCAGGATACGTTCTTTATCGCCAAGAACCCCGACGTGCTACTGCGGACCCACACCTCGTCGATTCAGGTGCGGACGATGGAGCGGCAGAAGCCGCCGATCCGGGTGATCTGCCCGGGCCGCGTTTTCCGCAACGAAGCGATTTCTTACCGCGCACACTGCATCTTCCACCAGATCGAGGGACTCTATATCGACGAGGGCGTGTCGTTCGCCGATCTGAAACAGTCGATCCTCTACTTCGCCAAGGAGGTTTTCGGCGAGAACGCCACGATCCGCATGCGCCCCTCGTACTTTCCCTTCACCGAACCGTCGGCCGAGGTCGATGTGTCGTGCAACCTCTGCGGCGGCAAGGGCTGCAACGTCTGCAAGGGCACGGGTTGGCTGGAGATCATGGGCTGCGGCATGGTCGATCCCAATGTGCTTGAGGCCAATGGAATCGATTCGAAGAAATATTCCGGGTTCGCGTTCGGCATGGGGGTCGAGCGTATCGCCATGCTCAAATACGGCGTGAAGGACCTGCGGCTCTATTTCGAGAACGACATACGGTTCCTGCATCAGTTCGATACGGTGCTTTAAGCGCTGCGGTACACTCCCCGGGTCGGGGAGCGGCGAATCGCCCGCCGGATGCCGGGATGTTCCGGGGATGAAGTTCCGTATCGTTCGCGGGAATACGAAAAGCGGTTGTCCGACGTTTTCCCGACAGACGAAGGGAGGGGTTGCGTCTGTCCATTGCACTCTTCCGGCGAAGAACGAAGATACAAACTCAACGATTTCAATGAAGCGGATGCTTGCGATTCTGGTGCTCTGCACGGCTTTCTCCACGGGGTTCGTCCCGCAGGGAGAGGCGTTGCCCGCACCTGCGGCGGAGGCCTCGTGGCCCGACTCGCTGCGACCGACCGAATACTATACCGAGGGTGTGAAAAAACTCTTGATCGGAGAGGACACCCTGGCGGCCCGGGCACTGTTCCTGCAGGCCCTGGAGCTCGATTCCGCGTATGCTCCGGCCTGGTTCCGCCTCTCTTCGGTGACTCCCGACGGCGATCCGCAGGGTACGGCGTGGGCACGGCGTGCTTACCGGCTGGACTCGCTCAACAAGTGGTACGGGCAGCTTTACGGGCAAAAACTGCTTGCTGAGGGAGAACTCGACAAGGCGCGTCCGCTGTTCGTGCGGCTTTCGGCGCTCGACCCGACCAATCCCGACAACATTCGTATTCTGGCGATCCTGTACCAGCAGGCCGGGATGCCCTATTCGGCGATCGATATGCTCGATTCGGCCGAGATGCGTTTCGGTAAAATGCCTTTGTTGGGGGCGATGAAACGCCAGTTGCTGATTCGCACGGGGCAGTTGGACCGTGCGCTGGCCGAAGCCAGGGAGATGGCCGAGGCGATTCCTTACGAAGCGGAAAACCACGTGATTCTGGCCGACCTGTACGGTGCTGCCAAACAGGATTCGTTGGCCATAGCCGAGTATAACCGGGCGTTGGAGATCGACTCCATGAATGTCCCGGCGCTGGCTTCGCTCGCCGAATTCTACAACAAGCGCAACGATTCGCATGCTTATCTGGCCGTGTCGAAAAGGCTTTTCGAAATCGACGAGCTCCCCTTGTCGGAAAAGGTCCGCATTTTCCGGCAGCTGACGCTCGACGTCCGTTTTTACCGGGACAACTTCTTTCAGCTCAACGACTTGATTTCGACGCTTGCGATCCGCTATCCCGACGATAAGGACGTCGTCGAACTGTATGCGCAGCACCTGATCAATGCCGGGGAGCTGGAGCAGGCGCTGACCCTCTACAAGCTGCATCTGGCCGACCGGCCTCCCCAGTTGGACTATTACCGTGCGGTGATCGACATCGAAACTTACCGCAAGCGGCTCGATTCGGTTTATCTGTATATCGACCGGGCGCTCGAGGTTTTCCCTGGAAATACCGAGCTGTATGCCCGCAAGGGACACGCCCAGGGGTATACCGGAAAGTTGTCGCAATCGATCGGCAGCTATAAAAAAGCCCTCAAATATGCTGATGCGGACTCCCTGCGCGGAGCCGTGTGGGGATATATCGGCGACGCTTATCACCAGATGGAGGAGGCCGGACGGAAGGACTCGGAACGGGACAAATACCGCCGCCGGTGTTTCGAGGCTTACGACCGTTCGCTGCATTATTACTACGATAACCCGATGGTGCTCAATAACTACGCCTATTTTATAAGCGAATCGTCCCGGGATCCCCGTCAGCTCGACCGGGCCTTTGCCATGGCAGCCCGTGCGGTGGAGCTGGACGGCAACAACGCCACGCTGTTGGATACCTATGCCTGGGTGCTGTTCCGTCTTGGACGGCTGCAGGAGGCTCGTCGAACGATGCAGCAGGCGATCTCTTTCGACCGCAGCGAGAATCCGGAACTCTACCTGCATTACGGGGACATCCTGGCGGCTCTCGGGGAGAAGTTCATGGCCGAAACCTACTGGCGCAAAGCGCTGGAGAAGGGATATGACGATCCCCGGGCGATCGAAGAGCGTATCCGGCAACTCAAATCCAAGCCCTGACTATGCGACAAGCCTTGAACCATTCGTATCGTTTCCCGCAGCGGGCGGAGTCGGTCCGCACGCTGTGTATCCGTTTGCCGAAGGTCGTTTTGTTTCTTTTCCTTCTACTTGGTGCAGGGTCGCTTGCGGCCCAGAATACCGACCAGCAGATCGCGGCGCAGAAACGGTTGATCGCCGACCTCGAAAAGCAGATCGCCCGGGAGGAACAGGAGATTTCGAAGCTCAAGAAGGGACGTGCCTCGGCCGAGGAGACGGTGCGCCGTCTGGCCCGTCAGATCGATTCGCGCAACCAGCTGCTCGACGTGACGGAGCGGGATGCCCGTAAGCTCGAGGTCGAGGTGGCCCGTACGGACAGCGTGGCCCGGGGGCTGTCGGCATCGCTCGACGCCCATAAACGGCGCTATGCCGAGATGGTGCGCGAGGCATACCGCAACTACAAACACAACAATTATCTGACCTACCTCTTCTCTTCGAGCGACTTCAATCAGGTGGCCCGCCGCATCACCAATCTGCGGGAGGTGGCGGCCATGCGGGAACGGCAGATGGAGCAGATCGTGACGCTTTCGGAGCAGGTGTCCGTCGAGCGGACCCGGCTGACCGGGCAGCAGCGGGCGCTGGATTCGGTGAAGCGCAGCCTGACCACGCAGCGGACCCGCCTGCAGAAAGATTCGCAGGCGGCGCGTGCCAACATCAAGCAGCTCTCCAAGAAGGAAAAAGCGGCCCTGCAACAGAAAATCGCCCGCGAGCAGCGGCTCGACGTGGCGATCGACGAGTTGCGCAAGCTGACCCGGGGCAACAAGGAGGGCAACACC
>OJNY01002135.1_pt1 | contig 10844 bp, 5 predicted proteins | sample 1597931 | NCBI WGS metagenome assembly OJNY01 (sample SAMN01915209, study PRJEB22387) | human gut metagenome | isolation source: stool | host: Homo sapiens | place: USA
ATCTGCAAGATATATATTACATGAAAGTCTTGTGCTTGTCAACACTTTTTTTTAATTTTTTTTTATTTTTTGTAACAGTTCATCCATAAAAAGATAATTGGCAATACAATGAGCTTGTTCATTGTATGCTAAATTCTCTTTTTATGGCAGAATACCTCTACTTAAAGTATGACACACCTGATTCAAAGATATGCTGGTTCTGGTTTCCAACAATATTTATAGCTACGCTGTCACCTATTCTCTCTGAATGAGCCATCTTTCCAAGCACTCGTCCATCAGGGCTCGTGATACCCTCAATAGCTGCATATGAACCGTTTGGATTGTAATCCTCATCCATTGTAGGAACTCCGTTAAGGTCTACATATCTTGTCGCAACCTGACCGTTTGCAAACAGGTTGTCTATCACATTCTTAGGTGCTACAAAACGACCTTCACCATGTGATGCAGGTATAGCGTAAACTCCGCCAAGTTCTGCTTTCATAAGCCATGGTGATTTGTTTGTGACAACCTTTGTATATACAGACTTAGATATATGACGACCTATGCTGTTTGTAGTGAGCGTAGGTGCATTTTCTGTCTGTGGCTTAATCTCACCAAACGGTACAAGTCCGAGTTTGATAAGAGCCTGGAAACCGTTACAGATACCAAGTGCAAGTCCGTCTCTCTTCTGTAAGAGTTCATGTACCGCTTCCATAATCTTTGGATTTCTAAAAATAGAAGCGATAAACTTAGCTGAACCGTCAGGCTCATCACCTGCACTGAAACCGCCTGAGAACATAAGTATCTGAGACTCTTTTATCGCTGCCTCAAATGCATTTACTGACTCTACTATCTGGCTTTCTGTCATGTTTTTAAATACGACTGTCTTTACATCTGCACCTGCAAGTTCAAATGCTTTTGTTGTGTCATATTCACAGTTTGTACCAGGGAATACCGGTATAAATACCTTAGGTCTTGCAACCTTGTTCTTTGCCGTGTAAACAGTTTTTGCATCGAAAAGTTTGTCCTCAAGTTCAATCTGTTCAACATCTGAGCGTGTAGGGAATACACTCTCAAGTTTGCCTGTCCAGTTCTCAAGTGCTTCTTTCATTGAAATTACTGCATCACCATATACAAATTCGGCATCGTCTGTTACAAGAGCAATCTTCTTGTACTCTGCCGTAATCTTATCAAGGTCATCTGCTGACACTTCAGCTATGATAGAACCATATTCTTTAGCGAATAATTCGTCCCTGTCTACACTCTCGTCAATCTTTACTCCAAGTCCGTTACCAAATGCCATCTTGCTGACAGCCTCACAGATACCGCCGAAACCTACGGCATATGCTGAAACAATAACTTTTGATTTTATCATATCTGTTATCTTTGAGTAGAGTGACATAAGTTTATCATAAACAGGAAGTGAGTATTTGTCTTTTTCAATATCAAATTTAACTAATACATTTCCGGCTTTCTTAAGTTCAGGTGATACTACATCCACGGTCTTTGCAATATCAACAGCAAATGAGCAGAGTGTCGGAGGCACATCAATATCATTGAATGTTCCTGACATACTGTCCTTACCGCCTATTGAAGGAAGTCCGAGTTTTATCTGTGCATCATATGCACCTAAGAGTGCTGCCATAGGCTCACCCCAGCGTTTTGGATCTTCTCCAAGTCTTCTGAAATATTCCTGGAATGTAAATCTTATCTTACTGTAATCTCCACCTGCCGCAACAATCTTTGCAACAGAAGAAATAACCGCATATACAGAACCGTGATATGGACTCCAGCTTGCAAGATATGGGTCAAGTCCGTAACTCATCATCGTAACAGTATCGCATTTGCCCTCTGACATAGGAAGTTTTGCGACCATAGACTGAGTCGGTGTAAGCTGATATTTTCCGCCATATGGCATATATACGCTCGCTGCACCGATAGAACTGTCAAACATCTCAACAAGCCCTTTCTGTGAGCATACATTTAAGTCTGATAATGTATCAAGCCATGCTTTCTTTACATCTGTTGTATCTTTCTTTTCATCAAAATAGTTTGCTTTCTCATCAGGCATAGTTACAACTACATCTGTCTCCTGGTGTGCACCGTTCGTATCAAGGAATGCTCTTGAAAGGTCTACGATAACCTTATCTCTCCATGAAAGCACAAGTCTAGGTTCTTCTGTAACCTCGGCAACTGCCACTGCCTCAAGATTTTCTTCCTCGGCATACTTAAGCATCTTGTCAACATCTTTACTGTCAACTACAACTGCCATACGCTCCTGTGACTCTGAAATTGCAAGTTCTGTTCCGTCAAGACCGGCATACTTCTTTGGTACCTTGTCAAGATTTACTTTAAGTCCGTCTGCAAGTTCTCCGATAGCTACTGAAACTCCACCGGCACCAAAGTCATTACACTTTTTGATGATAGAACTTACTTCTTCTCTTCTGAAAAGACGCTGAATCTTTCTCTCTGTAGGTGCATTACCTTTCTGAACTTCTGCTCCACATACATCAATAGACTTTGTAGTATGTGCCTTTGAAGAACCTGTAGCACCACCGATACCATCACGACCTGTACGACCTCCGAGAAGAATGATAATATCTCCCGGATCAGAATTTTCACGGATAACATTGCGTCTTGGAGCAGCACCCATAACGGCACCTATCTCCATTCTCTTTGCAACATAGTTCGGATGATATATCTCATTTACAAGACCTGTTGCAAGTCCTATCTGGTTTCCGTATGAACTGTATCCCTTTGCGGCACCCGTTACTATCTTTCGCTGTGGAAGTTTTCCCGGAAGTGTATCTTTCATAGATACCGTAGGGTCTGCCGCACCTGTCACACGCATAGCCTGATATACATAACCACGGCCTGAAAGCGGATCACGGATAGCACCGCCAAGACAAGTAGCTGCACCACCGAAAGGCTCTATCTCTGTCGGATGGTTGTGTGTCTCATTTTTAAAGAAGATAAGCCACTCTTCAGTTTTTCCGTCTATTTCAACAGGAACTACTATAGAGCAGGCATTTATCTCATCTGACTCCTCCATATCATCGAGTTTTCCGTCAGCTTTGAGTTTACGCATACCCATAAGTGCAATATCCATAAGCGAAACATATTTGTCAGGTCTGTCCTTGAAAAGTTCTTTTCTTGCAGCTTCATACATCTCATAAGATGCTTCGATAGGTGCATTGTAATAACCATCCTCAAACTTAACATTCTTAAGTTCTGTCTGGAATGTTGTATGACGGCAATGGTCTGACCAATATGTATCAAGTACACGAATCTCCGTAACGGAAGGCTCTCTGTTTTCCTCATTTTTAAAGTAATTTTGAATATGCAGGAAATCTTTAAATGTCATTGCAAGATTAAGAGACTCGTATAATTTCTTAAGTTCGTCCTCAGACATCTGTCTGAAACCGTCAAATATAGCAACATCCGCCGGCTCATCAAATTCCTGTACAAGTGTCTCAGGAATATTTTCTGAAGCCTCCCTTGAATCTACAGGGTTGATACAATACTCTTTAATCTTCTCTTTATCCTGGTCATCTATATCTCCCTCAAAAACATAAGTCGTTGCTGAACGGATAACGGGATTTTCTTTCTCGTTTAAAAGTTTAACACACTGTTCTGCCGAATCTGCTCTCTGGTCAAACTGACCCGGAAGATATTCAACTGAAAACACAAAACTTCCGTTAGCTTTTTTAAATTCATTCTCATAGCAGTTATCAACTGGCGGCTCAGAAAATACTGTTCCAAGAGCCTGCTTATAAGTTGCATCACTAAGATTTTCCACATCATAGCGAATAAGTACCCTGACATTATTAATACTCTTTATACCAAGATAACGCTTTACTTCTTCTTTAAGTTCCTTTGCATGTACTGCATATGGCTGTTTCTTTTCAACATAAATCCTTCTTACACTTCCCATTGCGGTGCCTCCATTTCATTTATATGTTTGTATGCTCTGACATTTATCTGTACATAGTACAGACACCATGCTGCTGTTTGCACCTGCGGTGTTTACAGCAACAATAGTGGTCCTTTAATTACATAATAAAATTACTTTGATGATTTGCTGCTTCCTGATGACTTACTTGTCGATTTCTTTGATGACGATTTAGACGATGATTTCTTTGACGATGATTTCTTTGATGATGACTCCTTCATCTTCTGGAGATCCTCGGCAGTTACTATCTCAGTTGTCATAGAACCTATCTCGACATTGTTCCATACACTTGCATTTACTTTAATCTTATAAGATTCTTTAAGTTTGTTAAGCCACTCTGTATATTTTTCTGTCTGTGCAGATTTAACTGCATCATCACAGGCTTTCTGATAGCTTGATGTTGAATTGTTATCAATCATTTTTACAAATACATAATATCCGGCTTTTTCATCATAGAATACCGGTGAAACAGTTCCGTTCTTCATAGCCTTAACCTTTTTAAGATTTGCAGTTGAAAGATATGACCAGCCTGCCTTTTCTGTAAATTCTGCCTTATCATATTTTACATCTGTCTTATCTTTGCTTCCGATAAGCTTTGTAAAGTCTTTTGCCTTTGCAGCTTTCTTTGCGTATTTGTTTATCTCAGTTTTATATTCCTGTTTCTTTTTTGCAGATACTTTCTTTGTATTTCCACTGCTGTCTGTTTTTGAAAGTGCTACTGCATAATACTGAATATCATACTCTCTGTAATCTTTCTTTGAAATCTTCTTTATAACCGAAGTTTCATCAACCTTTTTGTTTAACTCTTTCTGCCTGTCTGACTTATATCTGTCTGCAAGAATAGTTTTCTCAAATCTCTTTGTAAGTTTTTTCTTTGACATACTAAGACGGAATTTCTGAATCCATGAAAGTCCTTTCATTGCTTTTTTCGCCTGGCTCTCAGCCTTTTTCTCTTCTGCAGAAGTAAGCTTGTAACTGGCTTTTACAGCTTCTTTATAAAGAACCACATATTCTTCTTCATTGTCTAAGATTTCCTGTTTGATACCTATCTTGTTTGACACACTTGATGGTACATTAGAATCACTTCCCTGGTATGATGACTCCCATACTGAAGTTCCCATATATGCCTGATACATCTCATCATAAGGAAGATAATAAGATTCTTTCTCATAAATAGGATACATCATGTCATCCATGGTAACTTTTGTTCCGTTGACCGTAAATGCAACTTCAGGACCTAACTGCTGTATGCCAACACCTATACATAATACAAGTACCAAAACTATACATATGGCACTCAATACGATTGCCTTGACATTTCTGCCTGAACTTACACCTAATTTCTTTTTGCCTGTTGCAGCTTTAACAGTAACATTTTCTTTTTTTTCACTGTTATCTTTCTGCTGATTCATAACTTTCTTTGCTGAATTCATTGTTGCTCCTCCAAAAGTATTCTACGCACAAATCACTTTCAAAGTGATAAAACGCTACTTTCTATTCTATCTTAAAAAAAATATAAGTCAAGACTGCAAATGTGATAACTCTTTGAACTTTTACATTTTTTTGTTTTTTTTATTTTTTTATTGACATTTATGTCATTAATTGATATGATTTACAAGTGTTGTGTATAATATTACATATATGCGGAAGTGCTGGAATTGGCAGACAGGCATGATTCAGGTTCATGTGTCGGCAACGACGTGTGGGTTCAAGTCCCATTTTCCGCATTCATTACTTTTTATTTTTTTATAAGTTTTTACCTCGCCTTATCGGGATTATTACATATTCTCCCGATAGGGCACTTTCTTTTTTATCGCAGCAAAAGAGGTTTTAACATTCAGTTAGTTTGTTCATTATATGCTGAATTTTCTTTTCAACAACCAAAAAGGGCTGTCCTTAGGACAACCCTTTTAAATTTTTTCGCTATTTCACTTTGATAAGTGCACTTTAAAAGACAATCTTTATTATTTAACGATTTCTTTAACCTTAGCAGCTTTACCAACTCTGTCACGAAGATAGAATAATTTAGCACGTCTTGCCTTACCTCTGCGTACTACTTCAATCTTGTCAATGATTGGTGAATGAACCGGCCAAGTTTTCTCTACACCTACACCATTAGAGAACTTTCTAACTGTAAATGTCTCTCTCGCTCCACCATTCTGTCTCTTAAGTACTGTACCCTCGAATACCTGGATACGCTCTCTTGAGCCCTCAATAACTTTAGCATAAACTTTAACAGTATCACCTACTCTAAAGTCTGCTACTTCTGACTTTAACTGTGCATCTTCGATTGCTTTAATAATATCGTTCATTTTGTGACCTCCTTAATTATTTTGACATTCTTAATACTTCTGTGTAATATCTACAACCGTAACAGAGGAATATCTCTATTCACAAACAACATTCAATATTTTATCACAGCTTATCATCTATTGCAAGCATTTTTTAAATTTTTATCCTGCATCAATCTGACTGTCACTTAAACAGTTCTAATATCTCATCTTTTGTCAGATTGTTCACGAACAGTTCATCAGCTTCGATAACCGAGTCAGACAACACTTTTTTCCTCTTTTGAAGCTCGTATATTTTTTCTTCTATTGAGTCTTTTGTCACATACTTTATTACCTGGACTTTTCTCTTTTGTCCTATCCTGTATGCCCTGTCTGTTGCCTGTTCCTCAACAGCCGGATTCCACCACGGGTCAAAATGTATAACGGTGTCCGCACCTGTAAGGTTTAAACCGGTTCCACCGGCCTTTAAGGAAATCAAAAATACCTTGACTTCTCCACGGTTAAATTCCTTTACATATTTTTTTCTTTCCTCCGGTTTTGTCGCACCGACAAGATAAAAATATGGTATCTCACTTTTTCTCAGTTCATCCGCAATAATCGAAAGCATTGAAGTAAACTGCGAGAATATGATAACACTGTGTCCACCCTCTATTATATCGGGAAGCTGTTCCATAAGAAGCTCAAGCTTACCGCTGCCGCCATGATAATTTTCAATAAATGTACCCGGATGACAGCATATCTGTCTAAGCCTTGTCAATGCCGCAAGTACCTGTATCCTGTCCTTTCCGCTCTGAATATCAGAGTTATCCATTATCTCACTCTGAATCCTTGACAGATAAGAACCATATATCTTTTTCTGTTTTGCAGTCATCTCAGATATACGTTTTGTTTCTATCTTATCAGGAAGATCCTTAAGCACATCTTTCTTCATTCTTCTGAGTATAAAAGGCTGTATGCGTCTTTTTAACTCCTGCATCCTGCTCTCATTTTTTTCTTTGAGAATAGGCTTTTCATAATGCTCGGCAAACTTTGAATATCTTGACAAAAATCCCGGCATTATAAAATCAAAGATAGACCACAGCTCTGACAATGTATTTTCGATAGGAGTTCCGGTAAGTGCAAATCTATGCTCTGCAACAACTGATTTTACAGCTTTTGCTCCAAGTGAAGCCGGATTTTTTATAAACTGTGCTTCATCGATAAACATATTGTCATATCTTATGTCTTTGAAAAAATCTGCATCTTTCCTTATAAGAGGATATGTTGTTATCCACACATCATAATCATCCCTGTCCTCACACAGAAGTCTTTTTCTCTCCTCTGGGTCGCCGCTTATTATCCTTGTCCTTATATGAGGAGCGAACTTTTCAAACTCCTCCTGCCAGTTGTATGACAGAGATGTAGGGCATACGATAAGCGATTTACTTCCGGGTTCAGAACATATATATACTATGGTCTGTAAAGTCTTTCCAAGTCCCATATCGTCTGCAAGAATACCTCCCATACTATATCTTGCAAGATTTTTAAGCCATCTGTAGCCGACCACCTGGTACTCTCTCATTTTTGCCTGAACACATTCAGGCACTTCATACTCACTAACACCCGGATTCTTTATCTCCCGAATCAGTTTTTTAAATCCATCGTCTCTCTCCACGCACTGGCTGTCAGGCATTATTTCATCTATATACACCGCTGCATTTTCCTGGAATTTCAAAATCCCGTTGCTATCCCCAACGCTGTTTTCAACCAGCCATTCAATCGTCTTTTTCTGTTTATCATCCTCAAGGCTTATAAATGCACCATTTTTTAAGCGGTAATACTTTTTCTTAAGATGAACAGCCCTAAAAAATTCTTCCAATTCATCCTTTGGCACCTGCGAATATTCCATATCCATTTCGAGCAGGTTTATATCAGTATTAAGTCTTATGTTCGCTGACATATGGCCTATCTTTTTAACATTTATGTTTTTATATTCTTTTGAGTAAAATACTTCAAAATTATCGGTCAGTATGCTTCTGTTGTCAGTCATCATACTGAAAATATCTTCCTCATTCCTCAATATAAAAGAACTGTCATTTATCTTAAAATTAAGGTCATATAAAACTCTTGTAAGTCTTTCTTCCTCCTCTTTATCACGGACAAGAATATATTTTCCCGAATAATTTTCTTCAAGCGGATTTATTGCATAATCGCCATACTGAAATTTGACTACCGCCGTAACCGATACTTTTTTTCTGTTGTGATATATATCAAGATAAAGTTTTGGAACAAGCGGTTCAACTATATACATATCTTTAATCTCATCCGGCACATTAATATTCATATGTTTTTTTACTACCGGAAGGACTTTTTCAATAAACCCGTTCTTATTGTCACTTCTAAACTCTATCTCTTTGCCGTTCTGCATAAAGAGTGGCACATAAAACGGCAACAGGCAGCTTACAAACTCTTTTTCAGGCAGATAAAGTGCATTATCATAAAAAAGTATGCTTCCGTCCTCACACAAAGAAATCAGTTTATTGTCAGCAGATTTTTTTAAAGTCAGCATATTATCGTCTAACAGCATATCTATTGACAATTCCGGATTCCCCTTTACTATATTTATGTTTTTAAACTCTTTTCCAAAAATATTTATGTCACACTCAATGTTCTCTGAAAGGTCGAGAAGCTTTTGCAGCATCTTTTTTGACAATATAAGTTCCTGCCGCTTAAAAAGACTTGAATAATATGTCTTTCCAAGTGTCTCCTGTATCTCATATATATCCGTAAGATAATCAAGTATCTTTGCTGAGTTTTCCTCAAACGCACTCTCACCCGGCACATAGTGAAACTCCTTGCCGAGTTCTATTGTCTCTTCATTATAATATTCACAAAAGTAACCATCTTCGCAACCAATATCACATTCCATTTCGCTATAAATTCGCATAATTTAATATTCTCCTTCCATCAAGTGAAAAATTGTAAACTTATCATTCCAATAAATAGTGAGAGCTTATTTCGGATGCCGATAGGCAGCCGACATACTCTCTCTTTATCGAAAAGAATAATCAGTTTAATTCATATTTTGAACCATTCAAGGTACGCTCAAATTAAGTTTATATAAGATATATTCTCTCGTTGAAAGATTTGTGTAGCCATAGCGGAACAAATCTTTTTGTGCTGTAAAGCCCCCACTATTCAAGAAAGTAACATCCATTAGTAATAATTCCTCTTATCTGGTCACATACTGCATTGGTAGGAATATTTTTATCCTTCACACTCTGCAATGCAGTTTTAATATCATCCAATGACATTCTGTATTCTTTCATAAGAACATCAATAAAAGGTTGTCTGTATTCAGTCAGCTTATCTAGTTCCAACTTATGATTGTTATAGGATGCTCTGTACTGCTTTTCCTTATAAGCAAGCTTATTGATTTTATTCTCATGCTTTGCTATGCAATTTAATATGTACTCTTTTGTAAGAGTATTTGTATTCAATTTATCTTCCATTTTTAATCTATAACTTCTATCCATGTCTTATCTCCTTAATGGGTGTCTGCGTGGCAGCCACAAATGATGTTTGTTCCGTTCCTTACGTCACTACACAAAATCATTGATTCTCGTATGATTTTTATATATTTTCAAAAAATGGCACTTTATATTCGTAATAGGATGATATTTAAAAACACCCCCATTTAAAAACACCAACTAGGTATATGTAATATATATTAGAGTGTCTAAATGGGGGTCTAAATTATTCCACTCCTAAATTTGCAAATATATCATCTAATTCCTTGTCATATTGTTTTCTTTTTTCTTCCTGTTCCTTCTCATACTTAATAGATAAGAACTTTTGCGATAACTTTCTTTGAATATCAACATAGTATTTTGGATATGTAAATATCTCCTCTACATCTTTCAACGCTGGAACTTTGCCCCAATTATCTTCTTTCCAGTTTTCCACATATTCATCATATTCAATCAATGCTTTTTTCATCCTGTTATCAGAAACAGTCTGAGCATTTTTATCTATTGAGCCTATAATCAATTCATTCAGATACAACATCTGTAACTCATATTCATTTTTTGTAATGGCTTCTTGTATATCAGCCTCATTGAAAATAATCTTTATTCTTTCATACTTGCGTTCCCATCCGTACATATCAAACAATATTTCATTGACCTTATTATAAAATTCATTTAATCGCATAGTGCAAGCAGCATGATTTTTACTTTCCAATCCCATATTATTCAGCACTTTTCTTTCAACTGCTAATATTCTTCTAATTTCATCATCATCTGCAACATAATGCCTGCTTAATGTATTTTTCTTATCTGTACTTGGAACAACAATCATTGTTTGAATCTGGTAATCTATCAGACTTCTATTGCTAAGATTATTTAGAGCTGTGAATAAAATAGAATTGAGCCTAGAATTACATCTCATATAGAAGTTGTTTAATTGCCATTTTGTTACATTGCTGTATTCAACTTCTACTTGTAATGCATGAAGTGGAATTTTTTTATAATTACTATTTATCATGCCTAAAATACTCCACAACTGATTTCTGGTTGCATAGCATACTTGCCCTTTTTTGTAATACATATACTTTAGAAGAATAGTCTCAATATATTTCAGAT
>OJNY01002138.1_pt1 | contig 10829 bp, 10 predicted proteins | sample 1597931 | NCBI WGS metagenome assembly OJNY01 (sample SAMN01915209, study PRJEB22387) | human gut metagenome | isolation source: stool | host: Homo sapiens | place: USA
TTGCCGGAGGACGAAAAGAGAAATCTTGCGGTTCGTGGATTGCTTCTCGCTGCAACAGAAGATAAATATGAATCCATAAATTATCTCCTATTGTGAGCGAAAAAAGAAAAGGAGGTAATTTTTTTATGGAGAAAACAAAGAACATGTTTCTCACCTCAGCCAAAGAGCTGAAAACCACTTCTACCCTGGCAGTCTGTGCAATGCTTGCTGCCCTGGCACTGATTTTAAATTCAGTTGCTTCTATCAATATCGGTCCCTATGTAAAAATTGGATTTTCCGGTATCCCGAACCAGATTGCTGATTATCTGTTTGGACCCATTACCGGATGTCTGTTTGCCGGTGTGCTGGATATTGTGAAATTCTTTATCCGCCCGGATGGTCCATTTTTCTTTGGGTTCACCTTTAACGCAATGCTCGCGGCATTTATTTATGGATGTTTTTACTACAAACATAAGCTCACTTTCCGTCGCGTGCTGATTGCAAAACTGGTTGTCGTTCTGATTGTAAATGTTCTGTTAAATACCTTATGGCTGGACATGCTTTACGGAAAAGGATTCCTTGCAATCCTCCCAATGCGTACTGTAAAGAACCTGATCATGTGGCCAATTGATTCCTTTATCTTCTTTACCATCACAAGATTGATTGAGCAGACAGGAATTTTTAATCTTTTTAGAAAACCGGCTGCCAACTGATTACATATATTTGAAAATATAAAAACTTTGCGATATCAAATAAAAAACGCGAATATTCCAGTACTAAATAAGCCACTGATATTCGCGTTTCTTATTATCCTAACCACTTAAAAGAAGGATAGTATCTTACAACAGCTTTCCCCACAATCTGGTCAAATCGCACGAATTTGTTTTTCCATGAACGTGAATCCTTCGAATCATTCCGGTTATCACCAAGCATGAAATAACAGTTTTCCGGAACTGTATATGGACCATAACTTCCGATCATTTTCTCCGGAATGAAAGAGTCATCCAATGGAGTGGGTGAACCATCAATGTAAACTTTCCCATCCTTAATTTCCACTACCTCTCCCGGCAGTCCGATCACTCTTTTGATAAAAAGACGGCTTTCATCATCTGGGTATTTGAATATTACAATATCAAATCGCTCCGGGTCCTTGAACTTTTCAGAAATTTCATAACCGAACAGATTAAGATTAATTCCATACGCAAGCCGAAAGCCGAAAAGGCGGTCTTTCACCATAAGTGTTTTTTCCATGGAGGGTGAAGGGATTTTTGCGTTAATCAAAACAACATTATTGATAACCAGAGTAATTGCCACTACTATTACAATCAATTTCACATAGCCTAACAGTTCACGCCAGATTTTCATGCTCTCCACCTCACCGTTCTTCATTATTCATATATCTGAACAATCTTTTGTCATATTTTGCTTCCTGGTACCAGCCAATTCCGATCATGACCACGCCTAATACAATGGTAACCGTTCTGACCATTGTATCAGCTGAAAACAGGCAGGTGATTACAATTCCAGTTCCTGCACCTGTAAAAAAGTCAATAACAGACTTTTCCCGTTTCAATGATCCAAGCACTCTTTCTTTATCCATGGTTTTTACCATTTTGACATCTTCCTTTATTAAGACATCGAGAGAAATATCAAAACGGTTGCTGATGTCTATGAGAATCTGCAGATCCGGATAGCTCTTTTCATTTTCCCAATTAGACACAGTCTGTCTGGTAACATGAAATATTTTTCCAAATTCCTCCTGAGTCAGCGCCTTTTCTTTTCGTATTTTTAATATCTGCGTTCCAATGTTCATATTTGCTCTGCTCCTGTTCTTCCAATCGGTTTTGCTTTCTCACCTGGATTATATAAAAATTTCTGCCAAATGAAAAGCAATTTACCTTTTACAGCGAAAAAACAGGTATGCAAAGCTTCTTTGACATGGGATTTTGGGAAACAGATTCACGTTTCTCTACTTAATCTGAATCCTTATTTTTTCACCGACAGGTGTCCAGTCAGATTCTGCAGTGATTTCACCTGTAGTTCCATCATATGCGCTTTCTTCGGTTCCATAATCTTCATCCGTTTTATTTGCTGCGTCGGTATTTTCTTTCTGGTCTGTATCGTCTTGAAGCCTTACTTCTGTGGGAGCATCTGCCCCTCCGATAATTTGAGTTTCAACCTGATCCTCTGCATCTGACGGATTTTCTCCCTCCAAAGTATCCTCTGGAACTTCTTCCACTTCTTCTGTAGTCTCACCAATTTCTACAAAATCGTCATCAACCCAGATAGTGTCTGCAGCAGCCATATAAGGCTCTCTGGTATAAAGCTGTAATTCCAGATAATCGCTGTCAATATCCGGGAGTAAAAGAACCGGACCGTCAGAATCCAGCTGATACATGCCCCAGAAACTGGTTTTAAAACTCCATTGAGATTTACCATCTGCCGAATTACTGCGCAGTTCATACTGTACCTGATTTCCTTTACTGTCTGTCCCCACAAGCATCATCTCATTACCATTATACAGCTTTTCCTCAAGTTCTTCCGGAATTTCTGCCTTAATTATACTTTGCAGTTTATTCATGGAAAAGTCTGTTAATTTTACGGTTCCTTCTTCTGTTTTAACAGAAACATCTTCCAGCTTTTTATGAACTGTCTGTTTCATAAGCTCCTCATGGGGAATAGAAAAATCAAACTCAAACTCTGCGAAATAATCTTCGCCAAGATTTTCATTTTGATAGGCACCGAGTACCAAATGTACTTCTGGATTTTCTCCCAAATCACCATCAAGGGAAAACCGGGATTCCAGAACAGCATCATAGACATTTTCATCCAGTCCAGTATTTAGCAAATCTTCGTCCGAATATGGCAGAAGGTGTCCGCTTTCGTATTCTTCAATTTTCTGTCCATTTATTGTAGTTTTCTGATAATCAATGTCAAGCTGTGTATTGGCAAAGGTCCAGTCATCCTGGACATCATCCGTGTCCTTTTGCCCGGAAGATGTTTTTTCTGCATGCACCTTTGTTAACAGAACCCCATTATCCAGAACAACTTCTTTTAATGTTACAGTAATTCCTTTGTCTTCCTTAGAGGTATTCAACACTTCCGTATAAGATTCAATGCCTTTTGGGAAACCAAGGGTTTCTCCTATGGACAATGTAATATTTTTTATTGCAGCCTGGATATGTGGATTAGAAAAGATAACAGAACCCAAGGTGACGATCACACAGGCAGCTGCTGCTTTGCTCCACCCTTTTGGTCTCCGGTTTTCCTTTTTTTCACTCCATTCCCGCTCTGCTTCCTCTATATATTTCGGATCAATATTACCAAATTCTTTTGAAAAATCAAACTTTTTCATATGCGTCCTCCTTCTTTTTCCAACAGTTTCAACAGCTTTTTCCGGTTTCTGTATAAATTCATTTTCACGCTTCCCACTGACATATGATGCCTTTTGGAGATTGCAGAAACAGGATCCAAAAACCAGTATCTTCGTACAAAAATATATCTGTCCTTTGGAGACATCTCTTCCAAAAAACGATTTATGGTTTCCATCAGTTCTTTTTCCGCCAGCTGTTCTTCCACGGTATAAGTTACATTTAGCTGCTCCATTTCCTCCATAACATCTGCCATATGAACATCCGGGCGCTTGCCTGCAAACTTTTTCCTTAAGCGGTCAATACTAAGATTTCTTGTAATCCGACCGCAAAAGTGTGCCAATACAGGAGGATGCGTAGGAGGAATCTGTGACCATACTGAAAACCAGGTATCATTCAGACATTCCTCGGCATCTTCTCTATTCGCCAATAAATTCCAGGCAATCTTGTAGCAATAGGGGTGATACTTAGTACTCAATTCTATAATTCCATTCTCATCTCTTTTCAAAAACAGATTTATAATTTCATCATCATTCATTTACAGGTTGTCCTCCGGGTTTCTTTAAGATAAAAGTCACTGTCCATAATCTGACCAGCAACAGATAAGGCGCCTTTTTGAATAAAAATATTTCCATTCATATTATATATCGTAAAAAATAGTGGATGGTAACAAAAAAATTTAATTTTTTTCAGTTGAGATCCAAACTACAGTTTTGGTTTTCAGAAGATTACCTTTTAGAGGTAAAAATAATGAAAAGCAGCCGATATTCTCATTTTATAAATCATGAGATACCGGCTGCAACTGCTGTTATAAAATATTTAGTCCAATAAAACTCCCTCTATTTGTATTTTTTAGAAAAGATTTGCACGTCTAACTCATCACTGAAATAACGAGAATGCGACGCACAATTATTCAAGTCGTTGAGTCACTCTTGAAAGTAAAACCGTATTACACTTGTAAAAAAGGTCTGCCGCTTCTGCACTCAGATTTTTTAGCAAGTGTAATATTCTACATATTCCTGAACTCTCCTTATGGAGTAACATATCACTGATATGGACAAACAGATACCTTTCGACGATCAATCAGTCTATTAATTGTTTTAGTACCAACATCAAATTGAATCAATTTCTTTATATAACTTTATTAATTGCCTAAGCAAATTTTCATATTCTTTTATTGTCTCATCCGAATCAGACTCTTTTACTATATCCTTGTCATTTCGTAGATTAGAAATTTCAAATGGGTATTGGTTCAATAATTTGATTGTTTCTTTGCAATTTGGGATTAATTGATTTCTTTTATTATATGGAATCACATTTATGCGCTCTCTTAAATTATGCCGCAGATTGTATGCAAGCCAGTCTGCCGTATCAAAAAAAGCACGATACTCATGTCCATATGCTTTCTCAAGGTTTCCTTTGATATAAGAATAGTAATCGTATCCTTCCGGCACTTTTTTGGTTGTGCTTGCAAAAATCCTTACAATATGATCATATGCATCCCGGTGCTCTTTTAATGGCTGAATCAATGCATCCCCATTTTCTGATATTTCTTCGGCTGTAAGTAGATAAATTTTGGTTTTTTGATGTAATTGATATATCTTTTTCCACAACAGTCCAATCTCATCGTTTTGCATTAGATTAAAAACATTTTGTTCAGCCATTTAAAATACCCCGCTATTGAATTAATGAATTTTTAACTTTGACTCCTTTTCCCTCATTACCAGAAACGATTTTTCATCTAGAATACGGTCACCAAAAATCCGCCAGGATCCACGTCGCTTTATTCGGTACGCTTTAATAGTGGAGATTTGTCCGTTTTCACAGTTTCTTGAAAAATTTTTCCTATATTTAAAAGTTTCTACTATCCCCCATAGAGTTCCTGCAACTATAAAAAAAGAAGTACTGCTACAGCTTCAATCATAATTATTCTCCTTATCATCCCAGTTGCATGCATCGTCACAATCGGACTGCATCCCAAGGTCTTTTGGTTCGATCACATTTCTTACACTACTACCTGCACTATATTTTTCTCTTCTGTAAATTATGCTAAGATGAACAAATATTTCTCTGTAAAGTAACAAAAGAATAAATCCAACAAATATACAGGATAGTAATATAACTCCTTTCCTAGATGCCACAGACTGCAATTGTGGATTTCCAAGGAAGCAAACTGCTGAAATTGCGCTTCCTGATTTGCCTTTCCATTTAAGAACAATGAGTCGAAAGCATCCAAAACCGTAAGATCTTTCAGATTTCCACCCACATACTCCTTAAACTCTTCCTCCAATAATCCGAAAGTTTCTATACAAACAAATAGAGTTTTATCATAAAAGTCCCAAATACCATTGTCAACGGATTTTTCGTATATTTATATTTTTACCGTCTCATAACCAACTCTCTCACTTCGAACATGTAGCAAAAAATCTATCATACCAGATAAGGAATGTCAAAACTGTCCAGATTTTACGGCTGTTATCTGCCTTTTTCTCTTTGTGGTCTTTCAGAAGCTGAAGCAGTTCCTCTGTATGAAAAAACTCTTCTGCTTCTTTCGAGGTAAATAACTCCTTTACCATCTGATACCAGTCATCCTGCCGCAGCCACACACGGATTGGAATTGGAAAACCAAGTTTCTTACGTTCATCGGTTTCCTGTGGAAGAAATTCTGAAACAGCTTTACGGAAAATATATTTGGTTGTACCCGCTGCAATCTTGGCTTCTTTCGGAAGCTTTGCTGCAAAGTCAAAAACTTCTTTATCCAGAAATGGTACCCTGACTTCCAGGGAATGTGCCATACTCATTTTATCTGCTTTCTGCAAAATATCGCCAGGAAGCCAGTAGTTCAAATCTACAGACTGCATTTTTTCCATGTCTTGAAGTGATCCTCTGTTTTCTGCCTCAAGCTCTTCATAAAATGGTCTTAAATATTCCTGCGTGGAAGGTCCTGTTACTTTATTTTTCAAAATCTGCGCTTTCTCTTTTTCACGGTAAATATATGCATTTCCGATGAAACGTTCTTCCACTTTCATTCCTGCACGGATAAGGAAATCCCGTCCCTTCACATCCGGCAGCTTTGCAGCCAGTTTTCCAATTACACGTCTGACACCAAATGGAATCCAGGCAATTTTTTTCAATGATTCCGGTTCTCTGTAAATATTATATCCACCGAAAAGCTCGTCTGCTCCTTCTCCGGAAAGAACAACCTTGACATGACCTGCAGCCTCTTTTGAGAGAAAGTAGAGTGCAACGGCAGAAGCATCAGCAAGGGGCTCATCCATATGATACATAACATCTGGAAGGGCATCCCAGAATTCCTGCTTGGATATGATTTTCACATGGTGTTTCAAACCTGCTTTTTCTGCCACTTTGGCAGCTTTGTTTACTTCACTATATCGGTCTCCCTCATCGAATCCCACTGTAAATGCCTGATCTGCACCAGAGGAAGAAGCCAGATAACCGGAATCCACTCCCCCGGATAAAAACGCGCCGACTTCCACATCACTTAACATATGGTGCTCCACTGAATCCTTTAAATTCTCTGCAAGCTGATTCCGCAGCTGCTCCATATTCGTCTTACGGTCCCATTGGCCTGGTGCAAGCTTTGTTTTGAAATAAGTCTTTATCTCATAGTTTCCGTTTTTATATAAAAGCATATGACCTGGCATAAGCTTATAAATCCCCCTGAAAAAAGTTTCTTCCAGAGGGGAATATTGAAATGACAAATACTGCTCCAGTGCCTTCTGATTTACTTTCCTTTCATAGCCTGGAAATGCAAGGATACTCTTAATTTCAGAAGCAAATACAAAGTGTCCATCTATTTCGGCATAGTACACAGGCTTAATTCCAAAAAAATCCCTTGCAAGCATCAAACTCTGCTCCTGTTCATTCCATACAGCAAACCCAAACATTCCCCTGAGCTTATCCAGTGCCTTCTCCCCATACTGCTGAATAGTATTTATCAGAACCTCCGTGTCAGAATGAGTACAGAAAGAAATGCCGAAAGCCTCAAGTTCTGCCCGCAGTTCCTTATAATCATAGATTTCTCCATTAAAAACAATATGAAGGTTTCCGTCCGCACTTTCCATAGGCTGCTGCCCATCTTCTAAATCAATAATACTAAGTCTTCGAAAGCCCAGCGTGATCTTCTCCCTGCAAAAAGAGCCCTCACTATCCGGGCCCCTATGCTCAATGGCTTTCATCATCCTTTCAATTACTGTCTTCTGATCCTGTCTGTAACCTGTAAATCCACAGATTCCGCACATTTTATCCTCCGTATCTATTTGATGTAGTTTATACGCTGCAGCAACTCTTTTACCACAATTGAATCCCACATAGTCACATCGTAATCATAGTGGTCTGTGAGTCTGCGCCTCAGCTTGTGTTTTCCCTTCTTTTTCTACTTTTGTAGAAATCATCTCTAATTATACATCTGTAGAATTAGAAAGTCAATCTTATTTTCTACAATTGTAGAATCTATGTCATATATTTGATTACCCGTCATGACATACCCCAATGACTCAGATCTTACAGATTTTCAAACGGTGTGAATGCCTCACTGCTGATAAAATGAAAAGCCGGAAAAACGGTCTTTTGTTACAGAGCCATTTTTCCGACTGTATGGTTACCTATTTTCTCATTATCTAATTATGGGAGGATTTTTCTGTATCACCGAAAAAACTTTTATCCCCGCACTTCAAGCCACTGGTCAATGTTCCCAAAATGTACCGCCTGCAGGTTATCTACATCAACCAGTTGCGGGAAACTGTTTCTGATGATCACGACACCATTTTCTTTATCCTGTTTTTCTCCACCGCCAGCAATGCCTCCCATGGTCATATCAAGTGTTAAAACCGTTCCATCTTTATAACGCACCTGGTCAATATTAGCTCTGGCATAAAGATCCATGCCATAATCCGTACCTGTGTACTCAAACTTGTTTTTCTCATCTTCATACACCTTCATAGCTTCATCATAATCAAGATATAATGACCATAAAAGGGGCGTTACTTCCATTTTTTTCACTGTGATTTCATAACCTCCAAAATCACATTTCCGGTTCACTTCCAGAGTTGTCGGAGGCTTTACTGCACCCAGAGTCCATTTAAAATCCCATGTTCCATCTGTAATAACAGTCGTATCATAATCTCCTTCCTCCGTAAGATTCTTTAATGTGATTTCTACTGTTTTATTACTCAGATCATAATCACCGTCATAAGATATACAGGCGTTAAAATATTTAAGATGTGCAGAATTTTGATCTGTTTTCAGTAACACATCCTGTCCTACCCCAGTATTGAAACTTCCAAATCTGTTATCGTCCACTGCATATACTTCTTTTCCATCGATCTTAAAATGTGTCATCTCCTCAAAAGAAGTATGATCAGTCATAGAAATACTGTCATCTGTTTTCACTTCAAAAAAAGCATACAGGAATCCCTGATCCTGAATAGAATCTGTCAGGGTAACCGTCACACCATTTTGTGTTACAGACTGGTCTATATTCTGAATATAAGTTGATTCCTGCAGTGTCTCCTGCTGTTCCTCCGATGGATCCAGTCTTTTCACCAGGTAATCATTCCATTTAAAGAACTCTTTTGCAGCCACAGTAACAGCCATACCAGTACAGATTACTGCTGCTGCAATCAATAATCGTCCACTGATTTTTTTTCTTTTGTATTTTTTATCAACTGAATCCGCCTGTTCAATCTGTTTTAGTGTATCTTCAAATTTATTATGAAAATCCTGTGGTACTTCCGGTGCGATATTATTCCATTTCTTCTCTAACATGACATTTTCCCCTTTCCTGTTATTCTCTTTAATTGCTTGTTGTTTTTCCCAGTTGCCGGTCTTTTCTCTTCTTCGGATAACTGCACCTTCAAAAACTCTCTTGCACGTGAAAGTCTGCTTTTGATCGTTCCTTCCGGAATATCCAGAGCCTCACTGATCTCTTTCAAGGAAAATCCTTCTAAATAATACAATGTTACCAAAACCCTCAAATCCTCCGGAAGTTCCATAATCGCCATATACAAATGACTGTATCTGTCCTCCTCAGTCATTTTCATATTGTCCATATATTCTTCATATGGAATAACATTTTTTCTTTTCCGAAGAATCCCTTTGCATTCATTGATCAATATCCTTGTGATCCATGTTCGGAAATATTTTTCTTTCTTTAAAGTGGGAAGTTTTTCATATGCCTTAAGAATTGTTTCCTGCACAGCATCCCCACAATCAGAGTCATTCTTCAGAATGGACTTTGATATATGATACAGCATGGCTTCTGCATCCCGAACCTCCTTAATAAATACATCTTTTGTCATAACTTTGTCTTCTCCTTTTGTCCAGCCGGATTACTACTCATGTTTACTTTTACACTTATTAGATGCATCGGAAAGGAAATCGGTTCTCATAAAAGTATTTTTTTCCGTTGCCTCTTCCATTGCCAACGAAATATCCACTTTTTTTAATCTCTGTTCTATTTGTATTTTTTATGTAATTCCGTAATATATTCCTCTAGCCTCTCTTTGTCTTGCTCTTCACAGGCGACAAAAACAAAACACTGCTTAGATCAATCCGATATGCTTTTACTGTTTTCTGATCCAGTTCCTTTCTATATGTGCAATATTCCAGATACGGTACTAATTTATCCTGCAATCTCATTTTTCGTTCTCCCCTACGTTTGCGGTAATCCCTGTTACCATTGTTCTTAGCAAACTCTAGTATACAGGTAAATCCACGTTGCTACAAATGTGGGGTCACTTCATATTATCTAAAACATATTTCGATAAGTCAAAATTACAATTTTCACACTTTAATTGATATAATATTCAATAACTAAACAAGGAGGCCATTTAACCATGAATAATGTAAAAATTCTATGTATCGCAGGCAGTATCGTACTCGGTAGTATATTGCTATCCGGACAAGCTTTTGGCAAAGCCCCCTCAGATCTAATCACCCTTTCCGCCCCTAAGGAGCCTGAGGGGCAATATGTATCTTATGATATAGATGGTTCCGGCTCTTATTATGATAGTGATTCAGATATAACTTACTATTTTGTCAAGGGGATTGTCACTTCTTATTCTAATCATGCAAAAACCTTTTCGCTGACTTCTGACGCCGGTGAAACTTATGAGTTACCGGCAGATACGGATATTAATATAACCGACTATCTCAACACAGAAGCACATATATGGTACTCAGAAGACTCTCAAAAAAACTTAAAATTACTTGCGTTCTCTCCTCAAATTTTTTGGGAACATATTAATGAGCTGGAATCAGATGAACAAATTCTGGATGGTGCCACAGAAATTGATGGGACTCTTTCAAAATATATCTCTTTCTGGTTAACAGAAGATAAAATAGATGTTACTCTCTTATTTGTTGAGGACAACGATGGAAACACTCATATATATGCAGAGGATAACACATGCAATAATTGTAATAGTTCTGTTTTTGGCAAAACAATCGGCGACTATA
>OJNY01002141.1_pt1 | contig 10812 bp, 13 predicted proteins | sample 1597931 | NCBI WGS metagenome assembly OJNY01 (sample SAMN01915209, study PRJEB22387) | human gut metagenome | isolation source: stool | host: Homo sapiens | place: USA
TGGAGAACGCCCCGTTATGGATTTCAAGTATGACATCTTGAAGCACCCGAATGTGGCACTTACAACCGATGGAAAGGCTTCTGCCTATAAGCACGGCGAAGTTACCATCAAACACTCATCAATTTCCGTTCTTTCTATTGACCCGGAAGAACTTCCGGAGGAAAGCTACGGAGAAACCAATTACGAGCTTCTGTCCGATGAGGATTTTGAAGTAAATAAAAACTTATTTTAACGGAGGAAAACACAATGACTATTTTTAAGAAGAACAACGAAAAGAAAACTACTCAGAAGCTGCCTATGACCGGAAAGGTTAAGAAAGGCTTCCGTGCTTACTGCGCCGTAATCGCAGCAGCAACTCTTGTCTGCGGCATGAGCGTTACCGCTTTTGCCGCAAGCGACCCGATTACCGTAGTCAACAATCTGTCCGATTTCATCTTCGGACTTATCCGTGCCATCGGTCTTATCCTGCTTGGCTTCGGTATCGTTCAGGTCGGTCTCTCTTTGAAGTCTCACGACCCGTCTCAGAGAGCCAACGGCTTCCTGACCCTTGCGGGAGGTATCATCATCACCTTTGCCAAGGAAATCCTGACCCTTATTACCGGCTAAAAGAACACAGTTATCAAACGGGGCATACCTGGCGTTTCAGGTATGCCCCTAATCTTAAAGGAGGTGCAAACAGATGAGTGATAACTGGGTGGTTCAGAACCTCGAAAATGCCCTTGAAACTTGGAACAGCAAGCTATCGGAAATATGGCAGTTACTAACCACTTCACCGCAGCAGTTCAAAGGCGGCAGTATTTGGTCGGTAATGGTGAATATCAACGGTGCAGTTCAGGCTATCGGTCTTGCCCTGCTTGTTCTGTTTTTTGTTGTCGGTGTGGTTCGCACCTGCGGCAGTTTTACCGATGTAAAGAAACCGGAACACGCATTAAAGCTGTTCATTCGATTTGCCATTGCCAAAGGTGTGATTACCTACGGGCTGGAGCTTATGCTTGCCCTGTTCGACATCGTACAAGGTACGATTTCAACCATAATGACATCTGCGGGATTCGGTACGCCCAATCAAACAACCTTGCCTGCTGAAATGGTAACAACCATTGAAAGCTGCGGATTTTTTGAGAGTATCCCATTGTGGGCGGTTACTCTTATCGGCGGACTGTTTATCACGGTCTTGTCGTTCATTATGATAATGACGGTGTACGGACGATTTTTCAAGCTGTATAGTGCGCCCGGAAGGGCTGTGGCATAAGCCAAAGCAGCTCGCGGGCAATTTGGGATTCTGCCAGTAGCGCGGCAGTAGGAGAAGGTATTCCGAAGGGAGGTGCAAATTACCCTATCACCAACCGATTTATCCGGCGGGGAAACCCAATGGGGAGTGTAGCATATCGGCAACGTCGTAAGTTGGGAAACTATCGAACCACTACTGAACGGCAAGGTGAAACGTTGTGAATGAGGAATAAAGCTGGATTGCTTGAAGGGCAGTCCAAGGCGGCATACTTGAGCCGGCGGCGCAGGATAGTTGTATTCGCCGCATGCCGTGGCAACCGGTGACAGGTACACGCCGATTGCGAAATACCCACGGCAGCCAACCGCAGTAAGCGGATAACGGACGAAAACCCATTCCGACATCACAACACGCTGTCCCAAACTGCCTAACCGGGGATTGCCTAACCCGGAACGCCCTTATAGGCTATGGCTTTCAGAGCCTGAAAATTCGGTATGGCAACGGAGCCGCCGTAGTAGTCTGAGCAAGGGAAAGCCTTGCACATGGCGAAGGGCGGCAGGATATCAACCAAACTATCAATGGAAAGGTGCGTGAGGCACTATGAGAAATCCAAAGAACGTTTTGGAAAGTCTAACATCAAAAGCAGCAATCAAAGATTACCACTATCAAAGGCTCTATCGAAACTTGTACAATCCTGCATTTTTTCTGCTGGCGTATGAGCGTATCCAAGCAAAACCCGGCAACATGACAGCCGGAAGCGATGGGAAAACAATCGATGGCATGAGTATGAAGCGAATTGAAGCCCTCATTCAAAAACTGAAGGATTTCAGTTATCAGCCAAAACCCGCCAGAAGAACGTATATCCCAAAAGCAAACGGCAAAACACGCCCTCTTGGTATTCCGTCCTTTGACGACAAGCTGGTGCAAGAGGTGGTGCGCATGATACTGGAAAGCATTTATGAACCCACCTTTCACGTTACTTCCCATGGATTCCGCCCAAAGCGGAGCTGTCATACGGCTCTGCAATATATCAAGCGGAACTACACGGGGGTCAAATGGTTTGTTGAGGGTGATATCAAAGGATGTTTTGACAACGTTGACCATCATGTGCTGGTGCAGATACTGCGCAGGCGCATTGCGGATGAGCATTTCATCGGCCTGATTTGGAAATTCCTGAAAGCGGGATATATGGAAAATTGGATGTACTACAACACCTATTCCGGCACCCCGCAAGGGTCACTGATTAGCCCAATTCTGGCGAATATCTACCTCAATGAACTGGACGTGTTCATGGCGGAGTATGCCAAATCCTTTAACTGCGGTACAAATCGGAAAATCAACCCGGCCTACAAAAAGCCGTTGGATGTCCGGCGCGGAAAACAGGAATGGCTGAAACGCAATGAAGCAAAAATCAGTGAGGAAAAACGCCGGGAGGTCATGGCGCAGATACAGGAACTTAATAGCCAACTGCGCTCTATCCCTTACAGCGACCCCATGGATACGGAATACAGACGGGTTGTTTATGTCCGCTACGCCGACGACTTCCTGATTGGTGTGATTGGAAGCAAAGAGGACGCAAGACAGGTCAAATCCGATGTGGGAGCATTCATCAAGGAACATCTTCACTTGGAGATGTCCCCGGAAAAAACGCTAATCACCCACGGAAGTGACTTCGCCCACTTCCTCGGATATCTGATTACAGTCAGCCGGGAACAAAACAGTACCCGGACAAAGACGGGTTTTACACGCCGAACCTATGTAGGAAAAGTCAAGCTGTATGTGCCCAAAGAGAAATGGCTGAACCGCCTTCTCTCCTATGGCGCGCTGAAAATCAGCTACGACAAAACCCATGGGAACAAAGAGGTATGGGAACCGGTACGGCGTCCGGGGTTGATACGTCTGGATGATATTGAGATTCTGAACCAGTATAATGAAGAAGTGCGGGGCATGTACAACTATTATCGGCTGGCAAACAATGCAACGGTGTTGAATGCCTTCCTCTATGTGATGAAGTTCAGCATGTACAAGACCTTCGCCGGAAAGTATCGGACGAGCATGCGGAAAATTATTCGCAAATACTGCCGCAACGGGGATTTTACCGTATCGTATTCAACGAAAAACGGGACAAAATCCGTGGTGTTTTACAATCAGGGCATGCGTCATAACGACAAAGTCGTTGTAACGGAAAACCCGGACATCATTGGCAGGGCTAACGAGAATCGCCGCTATACCCGGCTGACAGACCGGTTGCAAGGCCATATCTGCGAGTTCTGCGGAGCCGAAACAGAGGATATTGAAATCCATCATGTCCGAAAACTGAAAGACTTAAGTGGTAAGGCAGAATGGGAACGCCAAATGATTGCGCGTAAACGCAAGACAATGGCGCTGTGCCACTCCTGCCATGTAAAGCTGCACAATGGAAAGTTAGACTGATATCTGGAAAGCCGGATACATCGAGAGGTGTATGTCCGGTTTGGAGGGGAGCGTTCGGAAACCTACCGCAGCAATGCGGCAAGGCGCTGGGCGCTTACCCTACTGTACACGGCTCTCGCTCCGATACCGCTTTCCACTTTTGCCGGAGAGCCGTCGCAGAATGTGGGTAAGAGCTTTATAAAGAGCTATTGTGCCGTTTTGCTTGAGGGAGCAGTAATTGTACTTGCTTGTATCATCTTCTCCCTATTTGCTTCTACGCCGCCGGTAGTAAACCCTGACGCAGCAGCCGTTACTCAGGTATGGGCATATATCGGCGAACTGGTATTCAATATGCTTGTGCTTGTCGGTGCAGTAAAGATGAGCGACCGAATTATCCGTGAAATGATGGGCTTATAACGGGAGGTTCTCTGATGAAGAAAAACAAGAAAAATAACGATAGATGGCAGGGCTATACGCCTGCCGACTGCGACTGCAAATATTGTGTGTACTACGGAGGAAAGAAAAACGGCAATGTAATTTGCCTTGCGGACGCCTGCGTCTGCTCTGATGAAATCCGTCACGCAAAACAGGCATATCGCAGAGAAAGGAGCTTTTGATGGAAGTCAAAATTAACCGAGAGATACGAAACTATACAGAGTCAATGTTTTTTGGACTGTCGCTCAGACAGTTCATTTTTTCTGTTCTCGCCTGTGCGGTAGCGGTAGGACTTTACTTTCTCTTAAAACCGTACCTTGGAACAGAAACCGTATCGTGGGTGTGCATTTTGGGAGCTGCCCCTTTTGCGGCTCTAGGCTTTGTGAAATACAACGGAATGACAGCTGAGAAATTTATATGGGCGTGGATTAAGTCCGAGTTCCTTATGCCGAAAAAGCTGGTTTTTCATTCCACCAACACCTATTACGAATTGATGAAATCGACAATCGAACAAAAACAAAAAATCAAAAAGGAAAATTGAACAGTTTTTCGGGATTGACAAGTAAGCATTGTTTAATTATAATAATATGATTTAGCATTAGCTGAATGGACGGCTTGGGAAGAAAGGAGTTTTACTATGTACGAGTATGTAAATGACAAACAATTTCTGAGCCGTATGCGTTCTCTTTGTGGAGATATAATGCAAGACCTTTGTCACACATTGAAAGAAGAATATGACATTGGTGCTTCATTCTACCTTGTGGGGAGCGGTGCAAAAAATCTAATAATGCAAAATGCCAACAGACCTATTGACTTGGACTATAACCTTGAAATCACGAGAATAGATGACTGGGAGGATTGTAGAAACATCAAGGAGTGTGTCAGAAAGGCTTTTAATACGGTTCTTCGGAAACACGGATGGAATGACTGTGAAGATTCAACATCATCACTAACTACGGAGAAGCGCTGTTTCACTCAGGGCAATGATACAGATTTTTCAATAGATGTCTGTATTGTCTGTGAGGATGTTGACGGCAATTATCACCGCTTAATTCACGAAAAAACAGGCTTTTCTTATTATGATAAGTATTTTTGGAATCAAGCACCTAATTCAAGGCGACTCAAAGAAAAGGCTGATTATATTAAAAGCAAAGGCAAATGGGCATTAGTCAGAGAACAGTACAAAAGAATAAAAAACAAGTATTTGACCTCAAATGACTATAACCATTCTTCGTTTATTTGTTATATTGAAGCTGTAAACAATGTTTATAACTCAAGAAAGCACTGGGATTAAAACTTAACAACACTAATTTTTATCGTCACTTAATTAAGTGGCGATTTTTTTATGCAAAAGGAGGCATACAAGAACAATGATTAAAACCCTTACGAACCTGTTAAAGCAGGACAAAGAAAAGTTTGTAGTACCAAAGGGCGTACAGGATTGTATTCCCATTACCGCAATTTATGACGACGGCATTTTCCGTGTAGGCAAGGACAAGTATTCCAAGAGCTTTAAGTTCACGGATATTAACTTTGCCGTAGCAAGCCGTGAGGATAAGGAAGCGATGTTCCTTGAATATTCCGAGCTTCTCAACTCTCTTGACAGCGGAGCTACTACAAAGCTGACTATCAACAACAGACGGCTTAACCGTCTTGACTTTGAGAAAACCATTCTTATCCCCGAAACCGGCGATGAGCTTGATGTTTACCGAGAGGAATATAACAAAATGCTTCTCGACAAGGCAACCGGTGCAAATGCAATCGTTCAGGATAAGTATGTTACTATCTCTATCAACAAAAAGAGCGTAGAGGACGCAAGAACCTATTTTGCCCGTGTCGGCGCTGACCTTATTGCCCACTTTGCAAGACTCGGAAGCAAATGTGTGGAGCTTGAAACCGATGAGAGACTGAGAATTGTCCACGATTTCTTCCGTGTCGGTGAGGAAACCGCCTACCACTTCAATATTAAGGAAACGAGAAAAAGGGACACGATTTCAAAGATTATGTTTGCCCGGATACAATGGAATTTGAAAAGGACTACTTCAAAATGGGAAACCGTTACGGGAGAGTCCTTTTTCTTCGTGAGTACGCTTCCTATATCAAGGACAGTATGGTAGCCGAGCTTACCGACCTGAACCGCAACCTTATGATGTCCATTGACATTGTACCCGTTCCGACCGATGAAGCCGTGCGAGAAGCAGAGAGCAGACTGCTCGGTGTTGAGACGAACATTACCAACTGGCAGAGAAAACAGAATCAGAACAACAACTTTTCCGCCACCGTTCCTTATGATATGGAACAGCAGAAAAAGGAAATGAAAGAGTTCCTTGATGACCTCACCACTCGTGATCAGCGAATGATGTTCGCTGTACTCACTATGGTTCATACTGCGGACTCCAAAGAACAGCTTGATAACGACACCGAAGCTCTGCTTACGACTGCAAGAAAGCATTTGTGCCAGTTTGCCGTTCTCAAATATCAGCAGATGGACGGACTGAATACGGCTATGCCGTTCGGAACTCGCAAGATTGACGCATTCAGAACCCTTACCACAGAAAGCCTTGCAGTATTTATCCCGTTCAGGGTTCAGGATATTTACCACGAAAACGGCATTTACTACGGTCAGAATGTCATCAGCAAAAATATGATTATCGCCGACCGCAGACAGCTACTCAACGGTAACTCTTTTATCCTCGGTGTATCCGGCGGCGGTAAATCCTTTGCGGCTAAGGGAGAGATTGAAAACATCATTCTTTCCTCCAACGCAGATGTTATTATCATCGACCCTGAGCGAGAGTATTCGCAACTTGTAAAGGCTCTCGGTGGTGAAATCATCAATATTTCCGCAACTTCTCCGAGTCATATCAATGCAATGGATATGAACAAAGAATACGGCGACGGTGCAAACCCGGTTATTTTGAAATCCGAGTTTATAATGTCCCTCTGCGAACAGCTTATCGGCGGCACAAACCTCGGAGCAAAGCAGAAATCTATCATCGACCGTTGTACGGCGAGCGTTTACAGAGACTATCAGCAGAGAGGATATACCGGTACTGTTCCTACCTTGCAGGATTTTCGTGCGGAGCTTTTGAAACAGGACGAGCCGGAAGCAAAGGAAATCGCCCTTGCTATTGAGTTGTTTACTCACGGTTCTTTGAATACCTTTGCAAAGCCGACCAATGTGGATACAGATAACCGCCTTATCTGCTATGACATTCTTGACCTCGGCAAACAGCTTATGCCTATCGGTATGCTTGTCGTCCTCGACTCTATTCTGAACCGTATTACACAGAACCGTGCTAAAGGTAAGCAGACATTCATCTTTATTGATGAAATCTATCTCCTTTTCCAGCACGAATACTCCGCAAACTTCCTGTTTACTCTTTGGAAGCGTGTAAGAAAGTACGGTGCTTATGCTACTGGCATTACGCAGAATGTGGACGACCTTTTGCAGAGCCATACGGCGAGAACTATGCTTGCAAACAGCGAGTTTTTGATTATGCTCAATCAGGCGTCAACCGACAGAATTGAGCTTGCAAAGCTCCTTAACATTTCTGACCTTCAGCTTTCGTATATCACGAATGTTGACGCAGGACACGGACTGATTAAGGTCGGCAGTTCGCTTGTACCGTTTGCAAATAAGTTCCCGAAGAATACGAAGCTGTATAAGCTGATGACAACCAAACCGGGCGAGGGTGCATAACCCTTGCCCTATTCTGTAAATGAGAAAGGAAACACCTATGAAAAACAAAATCTATATTGCCATAATCTGTGCTTTCAGCATTGTATTTGCCGTCAGTTCAGGTTTTCTCATCAAGCACTATTATGACTCTGCAAAGCAGGCGGAAATGTACGACAATCTGATTGAGGTTGTGGAGACCGAGCCTGAAGATACCCAAGAGCCGATGAACTACTCCAAAGAAAAGACCTTTATCCCAGAGTATCAGGAGCTTTATTTACAAAACAACGATATGGTCGGCTGGATAAAGATTGAGGACACAAAAATCAATTATCCCGTTATGCAGTCAAAGGACAACCCGAACTTCTATCTGAAGCACGGCTTTGATAAAGCGTACACCGACTACGGCTGTCCCTATGTTCAGGAAAACTGCGATATGGAGCTGCCAAGCGACAATATCATTATCTACGGTCATCATATGAACGATGGCTCGATGTTCGCCGGTCTTATGAAATTCAAGGACAAGAACTTTTGGGAAAAGCACAAAACGGTGTCCTTTGATACGTTGACTGACAGACAGACCTACGAAGTGATTGCCGTGTTCAAAACCGTAGTATATACGGACAGCCCCGACAGCTTCAAATACTATCATTTTATCAATGCGGAGACCGATGAGGATTTCACAGCCTATGTTGAGAAGTGCAAGGAACTGTCACTTTACGATACGGGTGTAACCGCTAAATACGGCGACAAGCTCCTGACCCTTTCCACCTGTGAGTATTCCCGGACAAACGGCAGACTTGTTGTAGTGGCAAAGCTCATTAACGAATAACGCAACAGGTGGTTCAGCCTGCATAGGAAGGAGGGATTGTATGGCTGATATTAAAACGAAAGACAATGCAAAAGGTACGATACGAACCATAGATAAGGCTGCCGTTGCAACCCAACGAATGAAGCAGGCGTATATCGCAACAAAAGAAAAGGCGGAGCGGTCGGTAAATGCCAACAGCAGCTCTGCCGAGGAATATGCTTCCGATAAACTGGAAAGCGGCATTGACGAGGTGGTTCACGATGGTGCTTATGCGTTTGACAAAGCGGGACGAAAAGGACTTGAAACCACAAAAGAGAATATCCGCACTGCAAAAGACGGTATTCAGCGTTTTAAGCAACAGCGAGCCGAGCAGTTGTTGAGAAAACAGGCTTCGCAGAATACAAGCTCTGCAATTAAGACTGTCGATAAGGCTGAAAAGACCATTAAGCAGTCGGCTACTTCCTCCGGAAAGAAAACCATTAAGTTTGCCGGGAAAGAAGCAACGAAAACTGCACAGAAATCAGTTAAGACGGCTGAACAGACTGCAAAGACAGCGATAAAAACCAGTCAGCAAGCGGCAAAAGCGGCACAGAAAACAGCTCAGGCGACAGTTAAGGCTTCGCAGAAAGCGGCACAGGCGGCAAAAGCCACCGCCAAAGCAACAGCCGCTACGATTAAAGCCGCAGCCAAAGCCACCGTTGCCGCAGTCAAAGCAATCATAGCGGCGGTAAAAGGTATTATTGCCGCTATCGCTGCCGGCGGTTGGGTTGCGGTGGTTGTTATTATTGTTCTATGCCTTGTTGCTCTGATTGCGGGTTCAGTGTTTGGTATCTTCTTTTCAGGAGAGGATTCCGGCACGGGAATGTCAATGCAGACAGTCGTTCAGGAAATCAATCAGGAATATGATGACCGGTTGGAGCAGGAAAAGAACTCCGTAAGCTATGATGTCCTTGAAATGAGCGGCAGCCGAGCTGTGTGGAAAGAGGTTCTTGCGGTCTATTCTGTTAAAGTGAATACCGACCCCGACAATCCGATGGAAGTTGCTACGGTTGATGAAACCAAGAAGCAGCTACTGTCGGATATTTTTTGGGAAATGAACGACATTTCTTCCCGAACGGAAACGAAAACCCATACCGAAATCGAAGAAAGCGACGACGGACACGGCAATATCGTACAGACCGAAACCACAGTAACCGAAACATTTCTGTATATCACGGTAACGCACAAGACTGTTGATGAAATGGCGGCTATGTATGGCTTTAATCAAGAGCAGAAAGATTATCTTGCCGAGCTATTGCAGGACGAAAACAATCAGCTATGGTCACAGGTGCTTTACGGTATCGGATACAGCGACGACCAAATCGTAACGGTTGCCTTGTCTCAGGTAGGTAATGTAGGCGGTCAGCCTTACTGGTCTTGGTACGGATTTGACTCCCGTGTAGAATGGTGTGCCTGCTTCGTTTCTTGGTGTGCCAACGAGTGCGGATATATCGACGCCGGTATTATCCCGAAGTATGCCGGTTGTGTAAACGGCGTACAATGGTTCAGAGACCGAGGACAATGGGCAGACGGTTCGTATGAGCCTTCGCCTGGTACAATCATCTTCTTTGATTGGGAGGGCGACGGTGTAACAGACCACACCGGTATTGTTCAGAAATGCGAGAACGGTACAGTCTATACCGTTGAGGGCAACTCAGGCGATACTTGCAGAACCAAAACATACCCGGTTGGAAGTTCTGTTATCTACGGATACGGTATTCCGGCATATTAAAAAAAGATGGCTGCTCGTTCGAGTAGCCATCAAGTACATTATTCAAAATCTGTTATTTCTCTATCTTTCAGATAGACATTGTGCGTGTGATAAGTAAAACACATCAACAAATCGCTGTCTCTATTATCTTTCGCTTCGAACACAGAAAAGTCATCGGACAAGATAAAAATAAGTCCAAGCAGTTTCTTTATATATCCGTTATATGAAGCATAGTTCATATAGAGAGATGCGGTATATCCGTCATCGTCCTCTATCAAATCTGCGTCAATTTCATAGGTTTCCGATAACTCACTGACTGCCCATATAAATTTATCTTTATTAGCTATACGCTTTTCATTGGGGACAGTCCTTCTGTTCTTCCGCATAAAATCAAGAAATTCTTCCGCTGTCATCGAGTTTTCGTTATCGTCATAATTCTCGTTTTTCATTTCTTCTCAATGTAATAACTGCATGGCATATCAAGCCAAATACAAGAGAAA
>OJNY01002143.1_pt1 | contig 10803 bp, 8 predicted proteins | sample 1597931 | NCBI WGS metagenome assembly OJNY01 (sample SAMN01915209, study PRJEB22387) | human gut metagenome | isolation source: stool | host: Homo sapiens | place: USA
GATCTTCATCGAGCCGCAGGGCTTCGCTATCATGTCCGACATCGACGCTGAGGCTTCCAAGAAGACCCTCAAGGCTATCGACGAGCGACTCAACACCCAGTACGGTCTGGTGCTCAACAACCCGGCATTCACAAAGTACTATATCCAGTACGGCGAGATCTCCACATATCCGGGCGGATACAAGGAGAACGCAGGTATCTTCACACACAACAACGCATGGATAATCTGTGCCGCTGCATACGCAGGCGAGGGCGACCAGGCGTTCAAGTACTACTCCGAGATCGCTCCGGCGTTCACTGAGGAGACTTCCGACATTCACAAGACCGAGCCGTACGTTTACGGTCAGATGATCGGCGGTAAGGACGCCGGCGCTGATATCGGCAAGCAGGGTGACAACTTCGGTCAGGGCAAGAACAGCTGGCTGACAGGTACAGCGGCATGGAACATGGTCGCTATCTCCCAGTACATTCTTGGTATCGCAGCAGACTTCGACGGTCTGAAGATCGACCCCTCAATTCCTCACGAGTGGGACGGCATGAAGGCTACACGTCAGTTCCGCGGCGCTACATACGACATCACCGTTAAGAACCCGAACCACGTTTGCAAGGGCGTTAAGAGCATGACTGTTGACGGCAAGGCTGTTGACGGCAATGTTATCCCTGTAATGGGCGGCGGAAAGCACACCGTTGAGGTCGTTCTCGGCTGATGACCCGATGACCCGAACATAAATACAAGAGCGCCGGGGCTTATGCTCCGGCGCTTTATTTGAAATTGGAGGTGCGGAATGTTCAGAGGAACGATACTGCTTATAGACCGGTTTTCCAGAATGAACACGCTGATAAACAGCTACCTGTCCGCTTCGGGCTTCGTGGTGGAGTGCATGCGCTCCGTTGACGATCTTCGAACGGTCAGGCTGAACACGATACATCTTGCGCTGCTTGATATCGACACCGCTGGCGGAAGGCTCAAGGAAATCCTCGAGCAGATGAAATCAGCGGGAGTTCCCGTGATAGTGCTGACCTCCGAGAGCGACCACGCCGGGAGGCTCTCCGCGCTGGAGCTGGGCGCGGCGGACGTAATGAGCCGCCCTCTGGACATTGCGGAGCTTGTCGCAAGAATACGCGCGGCGCAGGCGCGTACGCAGGTGTCTGTCACTGGATTTGACCGACCGCCTGTGAGTTTCGGAGGGCTTACCGTGGATATTTCGAAGTACCGCGCCGAGCTTGACGGCGAGCCGCTGAATATCTCCCCGAAGGAGACCGCCCTGCTGTACCTGCTGATAAGCAGTCCGGACACGGTTTTCAGCCGTGAGGAGCTTTCGCGCCAGCTCAGAAGTTCCGGGCATGCCTCGGAGCGCACGGTGAATGTATTCATAAGCCGTCTGAAAAAGGACCTCCTACACCGAGGTGAAGACACAGCAGAAGCAGGTGGAACTTGCCAATCAGAACTACTCCGTGGTGCAGAATCGTTATCAAAACGACCTTGCACTCCTTACCGACATGGTCGATGCCTCCAACATGAAACTCTCTGCCGAAATGGCGCTGGTTAATGCCCGCATCAGCATGCTTTATAATTTCTATACACTCAAATACGTAACAAACACTTTATAATAATGGAAAAGAACAAGATACACATCTATTTATATAATGTGCTCATCGTGCTTTGCCTCTTGGGTGGAGCCGTTTATGTGGTGAGCCAGTTTATGCACTTCGGCAGTGGAGAATTTACCGACAATGCCCGTGTACGCCAGAACGTCGTGCCTCAGAGCAGTCGTGTGCAAGGCTTTATTCGCGAGGTACGTTTCGCGGATTTCCAGCAGGTAAAGAAAGGTGATACGCTCGTCATCATCGAGGATGCCGAATTTCGCTTGCGACTGGCCCAAGCCGAGACCAACCTTATCCGTGCCGAACAAGGTTCGCAGGGAACGGCAAGCAGCATCGTTACCACCAAGACAAGCATGACCGTTACCGAAGCCGGCATCGAATCCGCACGTGTACAGATGGAGAATGCCATGCGTGAGGATACCCGTTTCAAGAAGCTCCTCAGTCAGGATGCTGTCACCCGACAACAATATGATAAAGTACATACAGGCTATCTGAGTGCCAAGGCAGCCTACGAGCAGGCAGTTCGTTCACGTCAGATGCAGTCGGCTGTTATGACCGAACAAGGGCATCACCTTTCCGTTTCGGAGCAGGGCATCGAACTGGCTCGTCGTGCCGTCGACCTCGCCCGTCTCAACCTCTCCTATTGCTACATCATTGCCACTTGTAACGGTACCGTTGGTACGAAGGACATTCACGTAGGTCAGCTTGTCAATCCGGGCCAAACACTGGTAAGTATCGTTGACAATGGTGAACGTTGGGTTGAAGCTAACTATAAGGAAAGCCAGTTGCCTCACATCAAAGTGGGCAGTAAGGCTGAGATTACAGCCGATGCCGTTCCAGGTATACAATATACGGGGACGGTGGAACGCATCTCTGATGCTACCGGCAGTGCCTTCTCACTTATTCCCATAGACAATGCTACGGGCAATTTTGTAAAGGTCGAACAGCGCGTCACCGTACGCATCAAGCTCAATGAGAATGCTGATGTTGCCAGGCTTAAAAGCGGTTATAATGTGGAATGTATCATTGAGGAATAATGGGACAATTGACTGAATTCTTTATGAAGAGTGCCGGTGGCCCTCCACCCGGCATGGGCTTTTCCATGCCTATGATGAAGGGGTGGGTGCCTCGTCGTATACAGCCATGGCTGTACGTGCTGACCGCCCTTTGCTTCCAGTTCAGCGGTGGCATTTACCTCGGTGCACTGGATGGCATCCGTGGCACCACCAACTTTATGATCGAGGACATACTTTTCCTACTTTATGCCACCCTCGCGGGTATGGCTGTCTATTTTCCGATGCTCTTCCGCATGAAGTTCCGCTTCACCAACAAACAGTTGCTCTGTGGTTCTGCCATCGTTCTTGCCATATGCAATGTGCTGACGATGCATTGCCAGTCGATGCATGTGCTCATGATAGTGTGCTTCATAGCCGGAATGGCTAAGATACAGGGTACGTTTGAATGCATGAGCAACATCCAGCTTTGGATTACTCCCCGACGTGATTTTGCCGTTTTCTTCCCTGTGCTCCACATCATCCTGCTCACCGCCATCGAGGGTAGCGGATGGCTTGCCGCCTGGTTCGGTCATCATTTCACATGGCAGATGATGCACGTCTTCACCATCGGCACTATGTCGTTTGTACTGCTCACGCAGGCCATCTTCTGTCGTCCGTTTTGTCCCATGCCTCAACGTCTGTCGCTCAAAGGTATCGACTTTCAGGGAGCATTGCTCATCTGCGGACTGATGCTCGTGATGTCGTACATTGTGGTGTACGGCGACTATTTCATGTGGTTCGATACCCTCCGCATACGCCTTCTGTTCGGTGCTGCCATTGTACTTTTCGGCATTGTGCTCTACCGCCTGCGCTACTACCGTTATCCCTACATCGAGCTCAGTCTTTTTACACGTCGCAACGTTGTTCCCATTCTCATCGTCACCTTCTTTGCCGAACTCGCTTTCGGTGCTGAACACACGATGGAAGAGATACTTTACAGCGAAGTCATCCGGTTGGAGGAACTGACCAAAGAGTCGCAGTATATGTGGGCACTTCCCGGCATGTACCTCGGTATCCTACTCGATCTCTATTGGCTGAAAGTCAGGAAATGGAAAGTGTGGAAACTTTTCGGCATTGCCTTCATCGGCATCGCACTCTATGGTATGCTGATGTACTTCACGCTTGACATAAACATCAATATCGAACAGTACCGCTTTGCTATCTTCTTGCGAGGGTTTGCGTATGCCATCCTTGCCCCAACATTGATGTGGGCTTTAGACGAATCGGTCCCAAGTCTTGAACAGTTCTTCATGGGCTTGTTCGTATTCAACATCCTCCACATGTATCTGGCAGGAGCGGCAGGTTATGGCATTTATACCACTATCTTCTCGCACTTTATGAACGACAACATGACGAGCTACGGACAGCAACTCACTCTCACACACTTGGATATGGCGCACTTCAACCTCGGAGAATACGTTAGCCACGATTTCCTGCACTCCATGATGATGGTGGCAATGAAACAGGTCTATGGCTATGTTATCTGGTTCGCTTTAGCCCTTGCCACCCTCTTTCTGCTGTGCGACATTCCTGCTGTCCGCACAAATATCCGCAAAGTTCCCCGCTGGCCTGTTTATGCCATTGAGTATCTTGCGAGAAGGAAGTAAGAGGATGTTACACATCAAGGATGAGAGTGGTTCTTGTTTGGATTCACTCTCATCTTTGACATTCAGCCAGACAGAATTAATAAAAACGTTAAATATTTCACCCTTTAGAATTTGCCCTTTTAAGAATTACAAGCATATTTCCTGTTTATCACCTACAACTAAATGCCTGAAAACAAACCTGTGCAGAACGGTGCAATGCAGACTGTTCCATCCTTGTTTATTTGATTCTTTCTAACATAGAAAAGAATCTTAAATGTACTCTTGCCTATATACCTTGTTTTTTATGTCCGTAACAATGGGGTTACAACTTCCCACTGCAAAGGAACGATTAACAATTAGTTTATGAACGGACATCTAAGAGACAACAAGCGACAAATCAACAACTTAGAAGCAAAATCGTTACTATTTTATTTCGTCTGATTTTCAGTAACGATTTAGTAACACTACTTTGTCCAAACGGGGCATTTTCTTGTCTTTTGCTTGTCTGCCGACAAAATAAAAAAAATCCCGTAAAACCTTGATTTTACGGGACTTGTCTTAGTTTTTCCACCATTTGTCTTTAGTGTTTGGCGGAGAGACAGGCTCTCGAACTTATACTTTCACAGAATATCATAAAACTGCAAACGACTGATAATCAAGTGTAAATTACAATATAGAGTAAAAGTAAATGTTTCTAAATGTCTTTTGCTATCTCAATAATTGGGTGTATATTTGGGTGTAGAATTTCAAACGCACCCAATTATGAATATCAAGCGCAACATCATTTTTGCATTGGAGAGCCGGAAAAAGAACGGTGTGCCAATCGTAGAGAACGTACCCATCCGTATGCGTGTCATCTTTGCCAGCCAACGCATCGAGTTTACAACGGGCTACCGGATTGACGTAGCCAAATGGGATGCAGATAAGCAGCGGGTAAAGAACGGATGTACCAACAAGCTAAAGCAAAGTGCAGCCGAAATCAATACGGACTTGCTGAAATACTATGCCGAAATCCAGAATATTTTCAAGGAATTTGAGGTGCAGGAGGTCATGCCAACGACCCAACAGTTGAAGGAAGCTTTCAACATGAGAATGAAAGACACCAGCGAAGAACAGCCGGAAGAAGCCCCTGTCAGCTTTTGGGAGGTGTTCGATGAGTTTGTAAAAGAGTGCGGTAACCAGAATAACTGGACGGCATCCACCTATGAAAAATTTGCAGCAGTGAGGAACCACCTCAAAGAGTTCAAGGAGGATGCAACGTTCAACTATTTCAACGAGTTTGGATTGAACGAATACGTCAACTTCCTGCGTGACACCAAGGATATGAGAAACAGCACCATCGGCAAGCAAATGGGATTCCTCAAATGGTTCCTGCGCTGGAGCTTCAAGAAAGGACATCATCAGAACATTGCATACGATACGTTCAAACCGAAACTGAAAACCACCTCGAAAAAAGTAATCTTCCTGACTTGGGATGAACTGAACAAGCTGAAAGACTACCAGATACCCAAGGATAAGCAATACCTGGAACGTGTGCGTGATGTTTTCCTGTTCTGCTGCTTTACGAGTTTGCGGTATTCGGATGTTCGCAATCTGAAAAGAAGCGATGTGAAGTCCGACCACATCGAAATAACCACAGTCAAGACTGCAGACAGCCTGACGATTGAACTGAACAAATACAGCAAAGCCATACTGGACAAATACAAGGACATCCATTTCGAGAATTACATGGCTCTGCCCGTCATCAGCAACCAGAAGATGAACGATTACCTGAAAGAGCTGGGCGAACTGGCAGAAATCAACGAGCCTGTACGGGAAACCTACTACAAGGGAAATGAACGTATTGATGAAGTCACACCCAAATACGCTTTGCTCAGTACCCATGCAGGAAGAAGGACATTCATCTGCAATGCGCTGGCTCTCGGAATCCCGGCACAGGTGGTCATGAAATGGACGGGACACAGCGACTACAAAGCTATGAAACCCTACATTGACATAGCGGATGATATTAAGGCAAATGCCATGAACAAGTTTAATCAACTATAAAAGTATCAAACAGTTTCATAGATAGTTACCAATGACTATATTTGTAGAAATTATCATCACAATATGAGCAACAAGGAATCCAACATAGAGAAAACGAATTTTGATGCATTCATACAAGCGGTCGGTTCAGAAATAGAACAGGCACAAGTAAGGCTGATTGTTGCAGCCAATGCACAAATGCTGTTCCATTACTGGAAGATAGGCAATTACATCCTTTATCACCAGCAGCTGCACGGATGGGGAAGCAAAATCATCAAGCAGTTGGCAAAGGCTATCCGACTGCATTACCCTGAAAAGAAAGGCTATTCGGAACGTAACCTTACCTATATGTGCCAGTTTGCAAAAGCATATCCTTTAAGAGCGTTGCAAAGTTTCATAGAAACAGATGCAAGCCTGTCTGTCCCAACCATACAGAGTGTGACCAATGAAGTATTAAAACTGAATGACAAGCAATTTACGCAGGAACTTACTGCGCAAATACAATCGATTGATTGTCAATCATTAGCAATTACGCAGGAAGTTCCTGCGCAATTTGAAGATGTGGGAAAAACCGTGTCTGCCATTTACAGGATGGGAATCAGGGAAATAGAAGAAGTTTTCTTGACCTCTCCTATAGCCAAAATAAACTGGACAAGCCAAATGACTATACTTGACAGTTCGCTACCTTTAGGTCTAAGCTACTGGTACATGAAGCAGTCTGTGGAAATAGGATGGAGCAGCAATGTATTGAAAATGCAAATTGACAGTGATTTGTATAGCCGACAAATCAGCAACAACAAGGTAAACAATTTCACGACCACACTTCCGGCTCCACAAAGCGACCTTGCCAATTACCTGCTCAAAGACCCGTACATCTTTGATTTGGCAGGAGCCAAAGAAAAAGCAGACGAAAGGGATATTGAAGAACAGCTGGTGAAACACGTTACCCGCTACCTGTTGGAAATGGGCAACGGTTTTGCCTTCGTTGCCCGGCAGAAGCACTTCCAAGTCGGAAACAGCGATTTCTTTGCCGACCTGATTCTATATTCCATTCCGTTGCACGCATATATCGTGGTAGAATTAAAGGCTACCCCATTCAAACCGGAGTATGCAGGACAACTGAACTTCTACATCAATGTGGTGGATGATAAACTGAGGGGAGAGAATGACAACAAGACTATCGGGTTGTTGCTATGCAAGGGAAAAGACGAAGTTGTGGCACAATACGCATTGACAGGCTATGACCAGCCCATCGGCATCAGCGATTACCAATTGAGCAAAGCGATTCCCGAGAAACTGAAATCAGCGTTGCCCAGCGTGGAAGAAGTGGAAGAAGAACTGGCCTCTTTCCTTGACAAAGACAATAACACTCAAAAATAGTTGCGTCCATGAAAGATGTAATTACAACGCTGATTCCCCGATACGGAGAATTGAACAGAATATATAAAGACTGGTTTGATAATAAAGGTTTCTCTTTTGAAAAGCAGAAATTCATTACCAAGTTCTATCTGGACTACAATGATGTAACGGTTCTTGAAACAGCCATTCTTGAACTGGTGTTTCATCTTCCACAGGAGCAATACACACTGATTCTGAATAGCCTGAAAAAGGAAGTATGCGAAAACATAAGTTATTACAAGAAAGGATGTATGCCGGATGAACAGACCGTTTACAATATCTGCTTCCGAGTTTCAGAAATCTATAAAGAAGCCATAGAAGAACAGCAATACAAGACGACCAAGCTCCATGCTCCGCTAAACGAAGCATACCACCGATACGATTCCATAGGTTATCGGGAACACACTGCAGAGGATGAAAAGCGTGCGGAAATGGAATATGAACGGTGCAAAGATGAATACGAGGAGAAAAAAAACAAGCTGACCGAACTCTACGATCTGCAAAAACAGACCAGAGAGAAAGCCCTGCAATATGCAAAAAGCCGTTTCAATGAAATCTATCGGCTGGGCTGCCACCTCAAAGAGACATTGGCGAAATATGTATTTGATGAAACAAACGAGCCGGAAGAGCCAGCCGAACAAGAACCAAATGCCCCCAACATACAGGAAGAAGTGCTGGGAACGAAACAGACTGAGTATTTCAATATGGAACTGCTTTCGCTCATTCATGTAACCTGCGTGGGAGAACAGTTCGAGAATATTTCCGAACATGATTTCTATACCTGCATGAACCTGCTACCAAGCGACACCAAACCCCAAATCAGACCGAGAGAAAAAATACGTACCTGCTATCTGATATTCCTGATGAGCGAAAAACTGCCCAAACAGGACAGGGAGAATTGGAAGAGGAATATCCTGAAAATATTGGATATTGAGGAAAGCTACTACAAGTCAAAGTACAAAGAGCCTGTTTCCGATTTCCCCAGTGACAGCAACCGGAAATTTGCCAAAGAAATGGATGGTATATTCCGATAATCTGTGATATGCCCTGACATTTTACGAAACAACCACTTTTACCACTCAAATTAAATTTTTGAGTGGTATTTTTATTATCTGATATTCAGATAAATAACAAGATATTCCATTTATATCAACCACATCCTTACCACTTACAACCCTACCTAATTTTGCATCGTTCGAGAACAGAGATAACAGCCAGTGCGCAGGGCTGATTGTTAAACGACTAAATAGATTGAACGATGAAAAATCTTCAAGAATTATTATCAAAACCCGTCTGGCAGATGACAGGTGAAGAGTTCATATTCCTAAGTAAGCACGCTTCCCGTCAAACGGAAACGCAGCCACAGCCCATTACAGACACAGAAAGAAAATATGTGTACGGAATACTGGGCATAGCCAAACTGTTCGGGTGCAGCCTACCCACCGCCAACCGTATCAAGAAAAGCGGAAAGATTGACAAGGCAATCACTCAGATAGGACGTAAGATTATCGTGGATGTTGAGCTTGCCCTTGAACTGGCTGGAAAGAAAACAGGAGGACGGAAATAACGGGAGGCATGGCTATGGACTATATGAAAGAGACTAAGGAAATATCGGCTGAAGAAGCCATAATCCTTTGGCAAGCCTCACGTTTGAGCCTGTCGAAAAGTTATGAGAAAGCACCTGAAATCCTTAAAGTACATGATTCTGTCATTGGGACATTGGGTAATTTCAGCGCATCCATCGGCAAAGCCAAAAGTAAAAAAACGTTCAATGTATCGGCTATCGTAGCCGCTGCATTGAAGAACGGCACAGTGCTGCGGTATGTGGCTGAACTGCCTGAAGATAAGCGGAAAGTGCTTTATGTTGATACAGAGCAAAGCCCTTACCATTGTCTGAAAGTCATGACGCGCATTTTGCGAATGGCTGGTTTGCCAGATGATAGGGACAATGAGAATCTTGAATTTCTTGCCTTAAGAAAATACACGCCTGAGCAGCGTATCAGGATTGTGGAACAGGCTATTTACAATACACCCGAAATCGGTCTTGTAATTATAGACGGCATACGGGATATGGTGTATGACATCAACAGCCCCAGTGAATCAACACGCATCATATCCAAGCTGATGCAGTGGACGGACGACAGGCAGATACATATCCATACGATACTGCATCAGAACAAAGGGGATGAGAACGCAAGAGGGCACATTGGTACGGAGTTGAACAACAAGGCGGAAACCGTATTGCAGGTAGAAAAGGACAAGGGCAACGGTGACATCAGCCATGTTTCAGCCATTCACATCCGGGCAATGGACTTTGAGCCTTTCGCATTCCGTATCAACGACAAAGCCCTTCCCGAACTCATTGAGGGATACAAACCTGAAACAAAGAAGCCGGGAAGACCCGAAGAAGAGAAGTTCGACCCTTACAGGCATATCACCGAGCAGCAGCACCGTATCGCATTGGAAGCCGTTTTCGGGCTGAAAGAGGAATACGGCTACAAGGAACTGGAAGATGCCTTAATCAAGACCTATATGTCAGTGGGTGTAAAGTTGAACCATAAAAAGGCGGTATCGCTCATCACCATGCTCCGCAACAAACGGATGATAGTGCAGGAGACAGGCAGAAAATACACATTCATGCCTGACTTCCACTATTAGCCCATTTCCCTGCAATCACTTCACTTTATTCTCGGGGTGTATATATTAGGAATATAGTGAAGTGCTTGGGGAATGGGACTAAATCACTTCACTTTATTACCGTATCCTATATATACGAGAATTTAGTGAAGTGATTATAGACCGTACTTCCTAAAAAGGTACGGGCAAAAAGAAAAATAAACCAATTCACCAACTACTAAAACAATCATTTTATGGATATACAGACAGCCAAGCAAATCAGAATAGCGGATTATCTGCATAGTTTAGGATATTCTCCCGTCAAGCAACAAGGTGTCAATCTGTGGTATAAATCACCGTTAAGGGAAGAAGCCGAAGCCTCGTTCAAGGTAAATACCGAACGTGAACAATGGTATGACTTCGGTTTGGGTAAAGGTGGTGGTATCATAGAACTGGCTGCACACCTGTACGCTACCGACCATGTACCTTACATCTTGAAACGGATAGCAGAGCAGACAC
>OJNY01002144.1_pt1 | contig 10802 bp, 8 predicted proteins | sample 1597931 | NCBI WGS metagenome assembly OJNY01 (sample SAMN01915209, study PRJEB22387) | human gut metagenome | isolation source: stool | host: Homo sapiens | place: USA
CGGCAAACTTCTGATTTATCACTATAAGATTGTCTTTTAAACGGCTGTAAAACTTATATCTCGCCCTGTTTAATCTCCCATTGTCAGTGCCTATAGTATAGATACTCACGGAATTTTTTTCTTTAAGAGCCGTTTTCATATCAATATAATCCCATATCCCTGTATTAAGTTCACTTATACCGTCAAGCCCTGACACATTTTTCAATACCTTATCATCAATCCTTGAATAATCTTCATGGGCGGCTATTATATCGCAGTCTCCAAATGTCTCCCGCATATTTTGAAGATATGACTTTTTTGAATTTCTTGTAAGCTGAAACATCAAAATGAGCATTGCACTTACAAAAAACACACATACAATACATGAAGCAGTTAAAAATCTACTGTTTTTCAAAAAATCAAGGCTTATCCTGTTTAATTTTTTTATATCTTCTCTCTCCATTTTTCTCCCCCTCACGCCACAAGTCCTCTGAATATAGCGAGTATATTTGAAAAATTATCACTGCCTTCCTCATTTTTATATTCGTTCTTTATCTCGCCGTCATGTAGAAATATAACTCTGTCAGCGTATGTAGCAATAATCGGGTCATGTGTCACAACGATAAAACTCTGTTTTTCTTCCTTTTTTAACTGCATAAACAGCTCCATTATCTCAAGTGAAGTATTGTAGTCGAGATTTCCCGTCGGCTCATCCGCGAGAACTATATCCGGATGTGTCACCACCGCCCTTGCTATCGCAATCCTCTGCTGCTGCCCTCCCGAAAGCTGCGTAACACCGCTGTCAAGTTTATCATCAATCCCCACTCTCCTGACTATGCTTTCAACTGTATCTTTAACTTTCCTGTCACGACCCCCTTTAAGCACCAGCGGCAGTGAAACGTTTTCACGCACTGACAGGTCATTTAGCAGACTGAAATCCTGAAATATAAAACCAATATGTTTATTTCTTATCTCCGTGGCATGAGGTTCTTTGGAATACTGCTCTTCAAGTCTGCCGTTCAGATATATCTCGCCCTCATCCGGCACGAGAAGTGCACCTAAGATATTTAAAAGTGTGCTCTTGCCTGAGCCGCTTCCCCCCATGACCGCAAGTATCTCGCCCTTTTTTAGACAAAAAGAGACTCCCTTTAAAGCTTGAACTTCTGAATTTCCTGTAACAAATGTTTTCTTTATATTTTTAGTTTCTAAAATAATTCCACTGTTCTCCATTATTTTTCTCCCATCAATATACTATTTTCACCTAATTACAATAATTATTATTTACATAATGCTTTATAGAGATTATGTCTTCCGGCATACGGCATCCTACTGTGTACTCCCCGTCATTATTTGAGCATCTTATAATGCAGCCCTCTAGTGGATTTGTACAAATCTCATCAAAATTATCCACTGAAACAATTATATTCTTATCTTTTGCATTTACAAAAGCACTGTCACAGACCGAAAATGCAAAACCGTTTGCACTCACATTTACCATACGCCCATTATATGTTTTGTCATCGTTCTCAAATTTTATCGTACAGGCATTTGCAATCGGCATACGAGGATATTTTCTTCTGTTATGTACCTGCGGATTTGACTCTATATAAAGTTTATACTCACCACTTTCAGCGGCTTTACTGTGTCTGATTGATATATTTTCCCAATAATACAATACATTGTCTACTACTATATTAAAGTTACATCTCGTATGTTTATCTTTTTTATCAAACAATTCACTGTCTTTTTCGTCAACAGTTATATATAGTTCATTGCCTTTACGCTCTACAACTTCACCACTATACTCTTTCTTAACACCATTTACATTGCTTATGGAAATCTTCATGCCGCTTCTTACATCCTGAACACCCATAAATCCGCCAACGCCAAGTTCTTCCATTAGTTTTCCGACAACATCCTCAATGTCCATCGCACTTTTAGCACTTGACTCATACTTACTGAGCATGGTTCTTGTAGTAAGTTCCGCCTTGTTTATGCTTTCTGTCATATCGTTCATAACAGCACCTACCTGATTCATATTGTCAGTAAGTGTTTTATTTGATGTCTCTACCTCTTTTACTGCACTGTCTACAATCTTTATATTTTCACCAAGCGTTGCAGCATCATTTGTTATTTTTGTCACACTCCTATTAACATTTGATACTTTTTCTATGTTCAACTGGATAAGTTCTATAGTCTGTGCAATGGAATCCATCATTTTTGCCGATGTCTCCTCAAGTCTTGAAAGTGCCTGCATAATACTTCCCGATGATTCTTTAGTTCCATTACTTAAATTTCTTATCTCATCTGCAACAACTGCAAAGCCCTTTCCTGCTTCACCTGCTCTTGCTGCCTCTATTGAAGCATTAAGTGCAAGAAGATTCGTCTGCGATGTTATACCATCTATCGTGCTTGTCTCATCTTTAACACCGTTGAACTCTTCTTTAAAATCTGCCAGTATATTTTCTACTTCTTTAGAAAGTTCAGACATTTTGTTTGTTGTATCAACCACTTCCACAAGGTCCTTAGCACTTGTATCTGCGTGCTCAACAGATGCATTTATAAGTTCTACGACCTGTTCCATAAGTCCTGCAACATTTCTTACCTGGTCGTCAATTACATTTGTCATATCAACCGAAGATACGGTTTTCTCATTTAATACATCATTGTTATCCGAGAGCACTCTCATATCTTTAACAACTTCATCCGCACCTGCCTTATTCTCATCTGCAAGCTCTCTTACAACAGTTACTCCATCAACAACCTCATTACTTGCAATTTTTACCTGTTCAACTGTCTTTACCACTCTCGCAAGGTTTCCTTTAATCGAAGCTGTCAATGCTCCATCTGACTCTACAAGATGCTTTATTGCCATATTTGTGCATACATAACAACAGATGACAACGGCAAACTCAAGTGCACATTCCTCACTTGAAACAAAATCCATCATCCCCTTTACTAAACCTTTGTACATATTGCTGGAAAGAAGAATAAATAATGTTATCCACATCATGACCTTTATGAACTTAGGATCCTTATAGAGTATCAATATTGAAAGTAATGGCAATATAAATACATATGATACCTGGTCAAGTGAGGTCCATGCAATAACAGAATAAAACAATAAATATCCTATTCCTAACATCCATTTATAATTTTTATTGTCCTCACCCTTAACTTTTAATAATACTTTGCTGATAATAAACGACAGCCATCCAACCGTAAAAAACATAAAGAAATATCCAACATCCAGCTTGCCGGTACCAACCTTTATACCATAATAAACTGACACTATTATCATCAATATAAACCATGTCACTCCACCACGCTTATTAGCTTTTGTTATAAAAAATGATTCATCATATTCCTGCATATCCTAATACCTCACTTATTCTTCTATTTAATAATCTACTTGTTATTCTAAGATGTTGGGGTCAAAAGGTATTTTGACCCTAACTGATGCTCCGGATTGCTTCATTGCTATCTACTTTTGACCCTAACACCATTCTAATATATTATAATATATAAATCAACATACTGATAGACTTTTCAAAAACTATTTTCCCTGCTGCCGCCATATTTCAGTCTGTTTTTGTTCATTGTATCGCATAACAAGTAACTGTTCAGCCTTGCATTTCTTACATTCATAATTTTAATATATTGACAAACATTATTCAAAGTTATAAAATAACAGCAGTATTGATTAGCTTTCTAATTAGCTTTCTTACTTTAAAATCACATTTGTTTTACTATATTAAACCCGGAGGTTACAAACATGAAAAAAAAATTAACACTTATTCTCACAGCAGCACTGACAATTTCTACATTATTATTACCCGTCACATCGTTTTGCACCACACACAGTATTGCAAAGACTGCCAGACAACCTAAACTTAGTGCCAAAAAACTCATAATGAAAACAGGACAGACTAAAAAATTAAAATTAAAAAATGTTTCCGGTAAAAATCAGAAAAAAATTAAATGGAGTTCAAATAACAAATCCATTATTACAGTTAATAAATCAGGACTTATAAAAGCAAAAAAGAAAGGAAAAGGCAAAATAATGGCAAAATACAACAATAAAACTTATACTTGTAATGTCACGGTAAAAAAAAGACCAGCAACAAAGCCGGACCCATATGACGGCGATGTGGCATATCCTGTATCTTTTGCATATACAGAAAAAAACAGTGATGTCACTTATGGTAAGGTTAAAATTGATACATACTTTTCAACAACCACCAACAAAAACAGAAAATGTGCCGTAGTACTGCCGCCAAACTACGACAAAAACAAAAAATATCCGGTGTGCTATCTTCTCCATGGTCTTGGACAGGATCACACCGACTGGCTCAATGCAAATGCCGACACTATTATCGGAAACATGATTGCAGCAAAAACAGCCAGGGAAATGATATTAGTCCTTCCAAACTGTCGTGCCAGAGCTAACGATACATATGTTGCCGACCAGTTTTCACTTGACAATTATCGTGCATTTGACAATTTCATAAATGATCTTCGTGACAATCTTATGCCTTATATAAAGGAAAATTATTCGGTAGCAGAAGGTCGTGAAAACACAGCAATTGCCGGTTTTTCAATGGGTGGCCGCACTGCACTTTATATCGGTCTTTCAATGCAGGACACTTTTGGATATATAGGAGGTTTCTGCCCTGCTCCCGGACTTTTTGCATACGAAATGAACGGAATAGCTGAAGACGGTCTTTTTAAAGCAGATACATTTAAGTTAAATGATGAATATGCCGACAACACTCTTTTAATGATTGTTGCAGCCAAAAGCGATACAGTTGTTTTTGATATTCCTGAAACATACCACAATGCACTTGTTAAAAATAACACTAAACATATATGGTACAAAACAACCGGTGGGCATGATGCCACAGTAATGGATCACGGTTTTTACAATTTTGCAAAAAGACTTTTTAACAATTAGTAGTTAATATTTACTATCAAACGAGGATTTTACATATGAATGAGAAATTTTTTTTAAAACTGCTTGAACTTTCCGCAGCACACGCAAAACGCAGCCATGCCATTTTTGAAAGGCTTAATCTTTCAAATGCACAGCCAAAAGTTTTGTATATACTCAGAGAGACAGATGGATACACCCAGAAAGAACTTGCCTCTATCTGCAGAATAACACCCCCGTCTATGACATCCATACTTAATAACATGGAAAAAGCTGATTTTATATATCGCGAAAAAGTATTAACTGCAGGTCAAAAACACGCACATAAAATTTATCTTACGACAAAAGGAAAAAAAACTGCTGAAGAAGTTTATTCCGAATTTGAAAAACTTGAAGAGTTATGTCTTAATGGTTTCTCGGAAAAAGAAAAACTTCAGGTATTTGAAATTTTTGACAAAATAATTAAAAATCTTTCATAATTTCATAACGATAAAAATATCGTTAAACATTTATATCTTGTATAACTCTGTATTAAAAACAATAAGCCGTATTCTAAATATCATTATCATTTAGAATACGGCTTATTTATTTCACTTAATAGATATATTTATAACTGTACTCCTACTCCCCATTCTTACGGCAGTAACAACACCATTTTCATCAACTGTTGCGATATCTGTATTTAAACTTTAATATGATATAAGCGAATTTTCTTTTATACTTACAGGTTCAACCTGCGTATCAATCTTTAATTTGTTTTCAATTCCGATAATAATTCCTGTTCTTTTAGAAAGAACTAACGACTCTGTCTGCGGTAATATTTTCACCCCGGCACAGCTTGCATAATACAAAGAACTGACTTTTTCTACCTCTATTGTATATTTTCTTTCCTCTGTCATATTATAACTGAAATAATCATTTTTTCCCGCCTTGATATGCTCAACATAGTTATTTTCAACATCATCATGAATCAATCTCCTAACAGCATAAAAACATCATACTTATTTCCACTTTCTATTTTTTCATATATGAATAATATCCGTCATTTTCCTTTCGCACTGTCATATTAAATCCATCTGTTGTTTTATCTCCCTTTTCTTTAAATTTCACATTTATTTCTAACAGCTTTATATCTTCCTCCGACTGCTGTTTTTTTGTAATATTAGTCGTAAACATCAGCTTTGTTCCAGATTTACACACAACTTTTGCTTTTTTATTTTCTTTCCAATTGCTGTCTTTGTCAGATAAAACTGTTTTTTCTATCGACATACCGGCATTTGTCTCTTTAACATTGCAAATATATGTGCCTCCATCACCAGATTTGCCAAATTGCAATATAAATTGGATTTTTGTTGTCTCTCCGTCTTTTGTTGCATGAACTTTTAATTTCTGCTTTTTGTTAGTTCTTATTTCTGTGCCATCAGCACAATTGTCCCCACTTTTAGCCGAACCGCTGTTTTTTTCCTCCGTTTTATCATAATCTGCACTTACACCATCTTCTGTCCCACTCTTTTTATTTTTCTGCGTGTCGGATATATTTTTATTTTCATCGTATCCTGCTGCTATATCCTGCAACACGCTGGTTTGTGTCCCGTCAGAGTCCTGTATTTCTTCCTCTGTTATCTCAGGATTATAGATATGTATATGTATATTTTCTGATGCATATTTAAATGTCTCACTCTCATCCATAGAATCATCATTCTTGCTTTTATCATAGTTTTTTTCAACAGTCTTCCCTGTCGAACTTAATTCATTTTTATATGACTTTTTCGGTTTTTCATATACAAGTAATGCACAACCTATGACTGCTGCGGCTGTCCCAACGGCAAATACAGTTTTTGCATATTTTTTTAATCTCTTTCGCCTAAAAGACATCTTTTTAATATTTTCTGAATAATCCTCTGCTTCTTTTAGCATTTCTTCTGAAACACCGCCAATGGCATACATCAGCTTTTCCGCCTTTTTTTCGCTCACACTACCGCCTCCTTTTCAAGCCATACGGCAAGCTCCTTTCTCATACGGCTAAGGATTGATTTTACCGTACCCTCTTTTATATCAAGCTCTTCAGCGATTTCCTTAATATCCATAACATAGAAATATCGTTTCAAAAAGACGGTACGGTTTCTCTTAGTCTGTTTCCACAAAAAATCTTCTATAGACTCTGTAAGAAGTTTATATTCCATGTCTTTTTCCACCGTCTTTCCGTCAGTTATACACTCATTAAGTTCCTCTATTGCAATATTCACACTATTCCCTCCTCTTTTTAATGCGTGCATATCCCTATACCTGTTAAGCGACAGATTCCTCACTATCTTGGCAAGAAATGTACTAAGCACTGACGGTCGGCTTGGCGGAATCGTATTCCATGTCCTTAGCCATGTATCATTTACACACTCTTTTGCATCTTCCTCATCATGTACAATACGCTCTGAAATACAAAAACAATAACGGTCGTATTTTTCAGATAGTTCGTAAATACCGTTTTCATTTCTGTCCCATATCAACTGTACTATTTTCTCATCTTCCATATATCTCCTTTTTGTTAATTAAAAATAGGCGTTTGCGAAACTAACTATATGTGTGCAATTGACACAACATATAGTTAGTTTCGCAATTATCTATGCAACTCTATTTACTGCTCCCATAAATATCGGAAGACCGTCACTTGTTGAAACTATTATAATAAATGGTCTGTTGCAATTCATTGTGACAGTATCCTTTTTTTCGTCTGCCAATGCATCAATGGCAATCTCTGTATATGATGCCATACTGCATCCGTTTTCGTCAATCGTCAGCCTGCTCTTTTGTTTTGCTTTACTAACATAAATTCCACCTTCTGATTTATTTTCTCCACCTGACACAAACATTTTAGAAAAATCTGCTTTTTTTCCATTAAAAATATTTTTTATACCCATATCCTGCATCAATGGATTTAATTCAAGTTCACTTTTAAAATCCAGTTTAGGCATTGAGAATTTTACTATCTTAGAATAATCCCATTTTTTATTTAATGTGTTACACAATGAAATTATCTGCTTTGCGTCCTTATTATTTATGAGTTTGTCTGCTGCCACATTTTCCTTTGGCAGTATTATATTCATATTTGCATTTGTCATAGGTATCGAAACTGCCTGATACCTGCCATTCTCAGTATAGGCATAAGCATACTCCGAATTTAAAAAACTGCATTTTTCCTTATCAATCTTTTCCTCCTCAGTGGTATTACCGCAGGTGTATGCAGACTGGCCGTAGAATATGCCCGTCTTTGTATTGTTTTTATCAAATCTGACTTTCCACTGCTCCTTAAAATTTACGGCTGACAACAATAACATAGCCATGTCTTTATTTGTTTTCAGATTACCTTTTATCTTACCACCTGTCTGCTCATCAATCCATTTATTTATCTTATCATTAAAACTTTTACTTCCCATCTCTCCCGTTAAACTATACGCATTATAATCATTTTTAAGTATTGTGCCGGCTTCTCTGGAATAATCATATTTATCACTGAGCCATGCAGAATTACCTAAAGAGCAGTTTTCGGATTTTATTTTACCGCTTATATACCCCATCATCTTTCTTATTATCTTCTGTTCTTTCTCCTCTCTGTCATTTACATTTATGCAATCCGAAACATCTGCTCTAAACATATTTTTGCCAAATGAATTTAATATCTGCTCCCGACTCTGCCCTGCAGTCATTTCCGAGAGCATCCCGTTTGCAAGATACATATTTATATTTGAGCAGGCGACAAGCCCCTTTTGTGGATTATCCCCCCAGCTCTGTTTAAGAAAATGATATAAAAGACTGCTATTATAATCTTTATAAATCTGTTTACATTTTTTAACTTCTTCATTTGACAAATTTACAGATGATTTTTTCTTCTTTCCCACAAGTTCCTTTTTCTTGTCTTGTACTTCGCTGCTTGATGACTCACCATCCTTTTTCTGAATATCAGATGTTTTTTGTGTACTTACATTTTTGTTTCCTGTTTCATTAAGACCGGTCTTTCTGCCGCCACATCCGGTCGTTCCTGCTATTACAAGTGTCATAAATAATGCAAATGCCTTTGCAATCCTGTCTTTTCTCATAAAAAAACCTCCTTTAAACTTCCGTTATTATTCAAAACAAACATCATAAGAAGTCAAACTTATGACAATTTTGCTTTCTACTTATAATAACCCGGTTATTTAAAGAAGGTTGCATTTTTATATAAATTTTTTAACACAATTTGCAAAAGCAATACAATGATATGGCATCATCAAGCATACCACGATATCATTTTACACCTCATGCTGTTCTGAGATAGTTGCCACATCTACGATAGAAAGCTTATCCTTGCCCTCTGTCTCAAGTGATGTGAGAAGTGCTGCTGCCGTATCAAGCGATGTAAGGCAGTTTACACCTGTCTCAATGGCTGTTCTTCTGATAAGGAAACCATCTTTAAGCTTGTCATCATGCGTTGGTGTATCTATTACAAGATCTATCTGATGCTCAAGCAACAAATCCATAAGTGTAGGTGCTTCTTCATTTATACGGTTTACAGGTATTGCAAGAACTCCTGCTTCGTTAAATACCTTAGCTGTTCCCCTCGTAGAGAAAATGTCATAGCCAAGTTTCTTAAAGCGTTTAGCAATCTCGATTCCCTCTTCTTTGTCAGCATCATTAAGAGTGATTATCATCTTCTTATGCTTTGGAAGATCTATTCCTGCTCCCTTAAATGCCTTATAAAGTGCTTCATTGAAGTCTTTTGATATACCGAGACACTCACCTGTTGATTTCATTTCAGGTCCAAGGCTTATCTCTGCTCCCCTAAGTTTTTCAAATGAAAATACAGGCATCTTGATGGCAATATATTTTGACTTCTTTGCAAGTCCTGTTCCATATCCGAAATCTTTAACCTTTGCACCAAGTATTACTTTTGTTGCAAGATCTACGATAGGAATACCTGTTACCTTGCTGATATATGGAACGGTACGGCTTGAACGAGGATTTACCTCAATTACATACACCTGGTCATGGTAAACAATAAACTGTATATTTATAAGTCCGATTACATGAAGTGATTTTGCAAGTTTTCTTGTGTAATCGACAAGCATATCCTGTATTCTGTCACTGATAGTCTGTGCAGGATATACCGAGATACTGTCTCCCGAATGAATACCTGCTCTCTCGATATGCTCCATGATACCCGGTATAAGAATATCCTCACCGTCGCATACGGCATCTACCTCTATCTCTTTACCCATAAGATATTTATCAATAAGAATAGGGTGTTCCTGATGATATCTTGTTACAACCTGCATAAATTTCTTTATATCATCATCTGATACTGCTATCTGCATACCCTGTCCGCCAAGTACATATGAAGGACGGATAAGTACCGGATAACCAAGCTCGTTTGCGACTTTAAGTGCTTCTTCTGTTGTGAATACCGTATCACCCTTTGCTCTTGGTATCTGACACTCCTCGAGTATCTGATCAAACAACTCTCTATCCTCTGCGGCATCTACATCCTCTGCACTCGTTCCGAGAATCTTAACCCCCATCTTCATAAGTGATTCGGTAAGATTGATAGCTGTCTGTCCACCAAACTGTACTACTGCTCCGTCAGGTTTTTCAAAATCAACTACATTCTGTACATCTTCCGGTGTCAATGGCTCAAAATAAAGCTTGTCGGCAATATCAAAGTCAGTTGATACTGTTTCAGGGTTGTTATTAACAATAATTGTTTCAATACCAGCCTTCTTTAAAGCCATAATTGAATGAACTGAACAATAGTCAAACTCAATACCCTGACCAATTCTAATAGGACCAGAACCAATAACCATTACCTTCTTCTTATCACTTACAACAACCTCAGTTTCGCTGTCGTAGCTTGAGTAATAATAAG
>OJNY01002149.1_pt1 | contig 10776 bp, 10 predicted proteins | sample 1597931 | NCBI WGS metagenome assembly OJNY01 (sample SAMN01915209, study PRJEB22387) | human gut metagenome | isolation source: stool | host: Homo sapiens | place: USA
TGATAATATTTCAAAGGTGTTCTTTAAGCATGGAAATTTAAAAATTATTACGCTTGTGATTTATAAAAAGAGATAAAAAGTATGCTGTATCAACAGGTATGGATAAGAGCCGGAGAACGGCTCTTATTTTTTGAGAAAAATTCTCCTTGACAAATACCCTGCGGGGGTATATAAAGTGAGGAAGGAAACCAAGCATTGTCGTATATTTGCGTAGCAAATGTACGGCGAAATAACCTGCGTAGCAGGTTATAGAAGTGTTCACCCGAACGTATAACGAAGAAAGGAAATAGAAAAGGCAGATGAAAGATACTAAAAAAGAATCAGAATGCAAAGAAATGCCATGCTGCTGCCAGCGGAAGACCGCGCGAGAGGCGGAAGAAAAGAAAAAGCTGATGAACCGCTTAAACCGCATTGAAGGACAGATCAGAGGAATTCAGAAAATGCTGGAAAACGATGCTTACTGCAACGATATTTTAGTGCAGTCCTCAGCGGTCAGTGCAGCCATGAATGCTTTTAATAAAGAACTATTATCGAGCCATATCCATTCCTGTGTGGTAAGGGATATTCAGGAAGGAAAGACAGAGGTTGTGGATGAGCTGGTGAATACCCTGCAGAAACTTATGAAATAAAAAGATACAGAAAGAGTGGGAAATGATGGAACAATATCATGTAACAGGTATGAACTGCGCAGCCTGCAGTGCCAGGGTAGAAAAAGCAGTTTCCAAAGTGAAGGGCGTAACGTCCTGCTCTGTCAGTCTGCTGACCAATTCCATGGGTGTGGAAGGAACGGCGGAAAGCAGTGAGGTCATAGAGGCAGTCAAAGCAGCAGGTTATGGAGCCTCATTAAAGAATGCAAAGGAAGAGAATAAGGAAGCAGAGACAGGACTGGAGGATACACAGACACCACTGTTAAAAAAACGTCTGATCGCATCGGTCGTATTTTTGATCGTGCTCATGTATTTTTCCATGGGACATATGATGTGGGGCTGGCCGCTGCCTGCGTGGTTTACGGATAACCATGTGGGAATGGGGCTGGTACAGATGATACTGGCAGCCATTATCATGGTGATCAACCAGCAGTTTTTTATCAGCGGATTCAAAGCACTGTGGCACAGATCACCGAATATGGACACGCTGGTAGCCATGGGCTCCATGGCATCGTTTGTCTGGAGTGTTTACGCACTGCTTGCCATGACAAGGGCACAGACAGACGGGAACGCAGAGCTTGTCATGGAATATATGATGGAGTTTTACTTTGAATCGGCAGCGATGATCCTGACATTGATCACAGTAGGCAAAATGCTGGAGGCAAGATCCAAGGGAAAAACAACAGATGCTTTAAAGTCATTGATCTCTCTTGCCCCGAAAACAGCAGTGGTTGAAAGAGACGGAAAAGAAGTTACCGTATCCATTGATGAAGTACAAAAAGGTGATATTTTTGTTGTCAGACCTGGAGAAAACATTCCGGTAGACGGACAGGTCATAGAAGGAAACAGTGCAGTTAACGAAGCTGCTATCACAGGCGAAAGTATTCCGGTCGATAAGGCAGAAGGAGATATGGTACGTTCTGCTACGATCAACCAGTCGGGGTTTCTGCGCTGCAAAGCAACGAGAGTCGGTGAGGATACCACACTTTCCCAGATCATCAAGCTTGTGGAAGATGCATCTGCAACAAAAGCACCGATCGCTAAGGTCGCAGATAAGGTATCTGGTGTTTTTGTACCGGTCGTTATCACGATCGCAGTGATCACTACACTGGTATGGCTTCTGGCAGGACAGAATTTTGCCTATGCACTGGCAAGAGGTATTTCCGTTCTGGTCATCAGCTGTCCATGTGCACTCGGACTGGCAACACCGGTTGCGATCATGGTAGGCAACGGTATGGGAGCAAAAAACGGTATTTTATTTAAAACAGCCGTCTCATTGGAAGAAACAGGAAAAACCCGGATCGTTGCACTGGATAAAACAGGTACGATCACACGCGGTGAGCCAAAGGTAACGGATGTGCTTCCGGCAGAAGGTATTTCGGAAGAAGAATTACTTACCATGGCATATACACTGGAGCAGAAAAGCGAGCATCCGCTTGCCAAAGCCGTGCTGGAGGAGGCACAGAGCAGAGAACTGAAGCCACGGATGATCACAGATTTTACCGCACTTCCGGGCAACGGACTGAGCGGCAAGACAGAAGGCAGCAGTCTGCTCGGTGGCAGTTTTACTTTTATCAGAGAAAAAATTGAGGAAAACGGGGAGAAGCTGCAACAGCAGGCAGAGCAGCTTGCAAAGCAGGGGAAAACACCTCTTTTGTTTGTCAGAGACGGAAAGCTTCTGGGTATGATCGCTGTGGCGGATGTGATCAAGGAGGACAGCCCACAGGCAATCGCAGAATTACAGAATATGGGCATAAAAGTTGTTATGTTAACCGGAGACAACGAGCAGACAGCCCGTGCGATCGGTAAACAGGCAGGTGTGGATGAAGTGATCGCAGGTGTTCTGCCGGATGGCAAGGAGCAGGTGATCGGTTCCCTGAAGCAGCAGGGCAAGACGATCATGGTCGGTGACGGTATCAATGATGCACCTGCGCTGACTCGTGCAGACATCGGTATTGCCATTGGTGCAGGTGCGGATATCGCCATGGATGCGGCGGATATCGTACTGATGAAGAGCCGCCTTTCTGATATCCCCGCGGCGATCCGGTTAAGCCGTGCAACGCTGAAAAATATCCATGAAAATCTGTTCTGGGCATTTTTCTATAATGTGATCGGTATTCCGCTGGCTGCGGGTGTCTGGATTCCGCTGTTTGGATGGAAATTAAATCCGATGTTCGGTGCGCTTGCAATGAGCCTGTCAAGTTTTTGTGTTGTATCTAACGCACTTCGTCTGAACCTGTTTCGGATGTACGATGCGTCTAAAGATAAAAAAGTAACTCATAAATCAGCCTCTGTAAAAAAGAACGGAGCGCAGGTAAAAGAAGCACAGACAGACATGGAATCTGTGCAGGATGAAACATTAGAAGGAGACGAGAATATGATCAAAACAACAGTAAAAGTAGACGGTATGATGTGTGGTATGTGTGAAAGTCATGTCAATGACGCAGTCAGAAATGCAATCGAGGTAAAGAAAGTATCTTCCTCTCATAAGAAAGGTACAACAGAAATTCTGACAGAGCAGCCGGTTGATGAAGAGAAGGTAAAAGCAGCCATTGAAGCAACCGGATACAAGGTGCTTGGCATTACAACCGGGGAGGCAGAAGAGAAAAAGGGATTTTCTCTGTTTCATAAGAGTTGAAAAAAAGACACCTCAATGGTATAATGTGGCTTGTTATACGATGTTACAGAGTAAAATCTGTAGATAGCTAACAGGTATGTAACATACCAGAGGAGGAGAAAAGATGAAAAAAAGCAGTAAGGTGACAGCAGTGATCCTGTCAGCCATTCTTGCCATGAGCATGATCGGATGTGGCAGCAGCGCAGAGGACACAGCAAGTGATGCAGCAGCAACAGATGCCGTTACAGATGAGGCAACAGATGCAGCAGCAAGTGATGAAGCAACAGACGCAGCAGATGAAGCAACAGACGCAGCAGATGAAACAGCAGCAGGCGACAGAACAAAGCTTATTGTCGGATTTGATGCAGAATACCCGCCATATGGTTATATGGATGAAAACGGTGAATATGTCGGATTTGACCTTGATCTGGCACAGGAAGTCTGCGACCGTAACGGTTGGGAACTTGTAAAGCAGCCGATCGACTGGGATGCAAAGGATATGGAACTGAATTCAGGTTCTATCGACTGTATCTGGAATGGTTTTACCATGACGGGCAGAGAGGATGATTATACATTCAGTGAGCCATATGTAGACAACAGTATCGTTGTAGTTGTTGCGGCAGATTCCGATATCCAGTCTTTAGAAGATCTGGCCGGTAAGGTAGTGGCAACACAGGCTGATTCTTCCGCACTGACAGCACTGACAGATGACAGTGAAGATAACAAAGACAATATTGCACTGGCAGCAACTTTTGCAGATCTGCAGCAGGTAGCTGACTACAACAGCGCATTCATGAATCTGGAAGCAGGTTCTATCGATGCTATTGCTGTTGATATCGGTGTAGCACAGTATCAGATCAGCTCAAGAGGCGATATGTTCCGCCAGCTTGATACACCAATTTCTACAGAGCAGTATGCGATCGGCTTTAAGAAGGGCAATACAGAGCTTTGCGATCAGGTACAGAATACACTCAATGAGATGGTTTCTGACGGTACATTTGACAAGATCGTAGCAAATTACGAAGACTACAATCTGCCGGCAATGGTTTGCCTTGGTAAATAAGTAATAAAACCCGGAGAGAGCAGAGGTCTGCTCTCTCTTTTTGTAGTGAGGAACAAAATCAAGCACAAGCGAAGCTTGTATTTGATTTTGACCGAACGTACAACGAAAAAATCGTAAAGTGCGAAGCACGACTGACGGCGAGGCCGGCAGGATTTTTGAGTGATGGCGACGAGGAAAATATACGCATTTATGCGGTGCATTTGACGACCGCTGATCAGAGCGGGATTTGCAGAGCGCATCTCGTCTTGATCAAAGTGACAGGGAGAAAAAAATGGAAATTCATTTTGTGATTGCGGACCCGGCGGGAAATATCACAGCAATCGTAAAGGATGGTGTGGCAGATGACGACTACCGATCGGTGGCTGCAGCGATCATGCAGGATCCGCAGTGGAAGGTAGAACAGGTAGGATTTATAACAGCTCCTAAGGTTGGAGGCGAGGCGCGTCTTCAGATGATGGGCGGTGAATTCTGCGGAAATGCAGCGCGCAGCTTTGGAAAGTATATAGCAAAAAAAATGCGCAGGCAGGAGGCCGTGATCGAGATCAGCGGAAACAGTGCTCCCATGCGGATCGAAACTGACCCGGCAAGGGGCAGTGCAAAAGCACAGATGCCATGTCCGCTTAAGATCGATGAGCTTTCTGTAGGACTTGGCAGTTATCCGGTTGTTGTATTTGAAGGAATTGTGCATCTGATCACAGAAAAGAAAATGCCGGAGCCGGACGATCTGAAAAAATTGCTTTCTCTTTTGTATCAGAAATATGATGCAGAAGCCGCGGGCGTCATGTATCTGGAAAAAACTGCGGAAGGATATAGAATGACACCGGCAGTACACGTCCGTGCCACGGATAGTCTTGTTTATGAAAACAGCTGCGGTTCAGGCAGTGTGGCAGCAGCTTCCTATCTGGCACAACAGCAGTGTGAACAGCCCGCAGCAGAGCAAGAAACATGCACCTATGACATACAGCAGCCCGGCGGCTGTATTACAGCATCCGTTACATTCTCGCATGGGAAGGTCACAGCGGCTTTCATAGATGGCACGGTTTCCATTGGCGGTGAGATCGCAATGGAAATCGGCAGTTAGCAGGAGGAAAGATGAATATTGAGATCATAAGAGGCGTCCTGATACCGTTTCTTGGAACGGTACTTGGTTCTGCCTGTGTTTTCTTTTTACGAAAAAATATCGGAGATCTTGTGCAGAGAGCCCTGACGGGCTTTGCAGCGGGGGTCATGGTGGCAGCAAGCATCTGGAGTCTGCTGATCCCAGCCATGGAACAGTCGGCGGCAATGGGAAAATGGTCATTTGTCCCCGCAGTAGCCGGGTTCTGGGTCGGCATTTTATTTTTACTTTTGCTGGATCATGTGATCCCGCATCTGCATATGAAGAGTGAAGAAGCAGAAGGTCCGAAGAAGTCATGGCAGAAGTCGACCATGCTGCTTCTGGCGGTAACGTTGCACAATATTCCGGAAGGAATGGCGGTCGGCGTTGTATTTGCAGGCTATATGGCAGGCAACAGTACGATCACTGCGGCAGGTGCACTGGCTCTTGCCATCGGTATTGCAATCCAGAATTTCCCGGAGGGCGCGATCATTTCCATGCCACTGCGCGGCCAGGGCATGAGTAAGACAAAGGCATTTGTTTACGGCTCGTTATCCGGTCTGGTAGAACCGATCGGTGCACTCCTTACGATCCTGGCGGCATCTTTTATTTTACCGGTTCTTCCATATCTTTTAAGCTTTGCGGCAGGAGCCATGATGTATGTTGTCGTAGAGGAACTGATACCGGAAATGTCAGAGGGTAATCATTCTAACATCGGAACCGTTGTATTTGCAGTCGGTTTTACGCTGATGATGGCACTGGATGTTGCACTGGGGTAATTCATAATAGTTTACATAACACAAAGGGAAATGACATATGACACTTCAACAGCTTCGCTATGCAGTTTGCATTGCAAAAAATAAATCCATGAATAAGGCGGCAGCAGAGCTTTTTATCTCGCAGCCGAGTCTGTCCGTGACGATCCGTGATCTGGAAGAGGAGATCGGTTTTCCGCTGTTCCAGCGTTCCAGCCGTGGTATTGTGATCACCGCAGAGGGAGAGGATTTCTTAGGATATGCCAGACAGATGATCGAGCAATATCGTCTGATGGAAGAAAAATTTATCGAAAAGAAAATGCAGAAACAGAAATTCAGTGTTTCCATGCAGCATTATACCTTTGCCGTGCAGGCGTTTATCAAGGTGGCAAAGGAACTGGAAATGGATGACTATGAATTTTCCGTGCATGAGACAAAGACCTATGAAGTAATCGAAAATGTCAAAAAGCAGCACAGTGAGATCGGCGTTTTGTATCGGAATGAATTTAACCGCGAAGCACTTTCCAAGATCTTCCGGGAAAATGCACTGGAGTTTAAGCCGTTGTTCTCCTGTGATATTTATGTATTTATGGCAAGCTCACATCCGCTGGCGGGAAAGGAGAAGATCACATTTGAGGATCTGCGCCCCTATCCGAATCTGGCATTCGGGCAGGGAGACAACAATTCCTTTTATCTGGCAGAAGAAGTATTTTCCACGCATGAATACAGACAGAGTATTAAGGCGGATGATCGTGCAACGATGCTGAATCTGATGATCGGACTGAATGGATATACATTATGCTCCGGTATTATCTGTAATGAATTAAACGGAGACGAATATGTGGCGGTTCCGTTTGATACCGATGAGAAGATGGAAATCGGATATATTAAGAAGAAAAATATGCCACTGACTGTGCTCGGTGAGAAGTATATTGCAGAGTTGAAAAAATATAAAGCATACGAGGAAACGGAAAAATGATCTTATATGTGATAAGGCATGGGGAAACCGCATGGAATAAAGTAAGACGGCTGCAGGGACAGACCGATATCCCGCTGGCAGAGGAGGGCATCAGGCTGGCAAAGGAAACTGGGATCGGTATGAAGGATATACCGATCGATCTGGTGATCTCAAGCCCTTTGCAAAGAGCGTTGCAGACAGCTGACTGTATAACGGAAGGCAGAAACATTCCTATTCTGACAGATGAACGGATCCAGGAGATCTCATTTGGAGACTGGGAAGGAGAGTCGCTGATCGACAGTACCATTCTGCCGGTGGATTATAAGAAGCAGTTTTATGAGAATCCGTTATACTGCGAGGTACCACCGCATGGGGAGTCGGTTTCGCAGGTGATCCAAAGGACGGCAGACTTTTATCAGTCGCTTCTGGCAGATCCGGCATATCAGGATAAGCATATCCTGGTCTCCACACACGGAGCGGCGGGTCGTTGTTTTTTATGTAATTTCTTTGCAGATAAAACGGATATCTGGCGCGGCGGTGTTCCGAAAAATTGTGCGGTGACAACCGTGGAAGTAATAAACAAAAAGAGCAGGATCGTAGATTTTGACCGGCTTTTTTATACAGAGAGATAGTTGTTGATTTATAGGTGTGCTCTGTTATAATAAAGGTATTGAAGAAAAGCTTGAAAGGGACAGTAAAAAACAATGAGAAATGTAATTTTAACAGGTGACAGACCAACAGGAAAGCTGCATGTCGGACATTATGTCGGTTCACTGCGCAGACGTGTTGAGCTGCAGAATACAGGAAACTATGATGATATTTATATTATGATCGCAGATGCACAGGCACTGACCGATAATGCGGACAACCCGGAGAAGGTCAGACAGAATATCGTAGAAGTTGCGCTTGACTATCTTGCATGCGGACTGGATCCGAAGGTTTCTACGCTATTTATCCAGTCTATGGTTCCGGAGCTGACGGAGTTATCCTTCTACTATATGAATCTGGTTACCGTTTCCAGACTGCAGAGAAATCCTACTGTAAAGGCAGAGATCCAGATGCGTAATTTTGAAGCCAGCATTCCGGTCGGATTCTTTACGTATCCGATCAGTCAGGCGGCAGATATTACAGCATTTAAAGCAACGGTTGTTCCGGTCGGAGAAGATCAGATGCCGATGCTGGAGCAGACAAAAGAAATCGTACATAAATTTAATGCAGTATACGGCGAAACACTGGTAGATCCGAAGATCATGCTGCCGGACAATCAGGCATGTATGCGACTTCCCGGTATTGATGGTAAGGCAAAGATGAGCAAGTCACTCGGCAACTGTATCTACCTTTCCGATACAGGGGCAGATGTCAAGAAAAAGGTTATGTCCATGTTTACCGATCCGAATCATCTGCGTGTAGAGGATCCGGGTAAGGTAGAGGGCAATCCGGTATTTATTTATCTGGATGCTTTTTGTAAGGACGAATACTTTGCTGAATTCTTACCGGATTATGCGAATCTGGATGAACTGAAGGCGCATTATACAAGAGGCGGACTTGGTGATGTGAAGGTAAAGAAATTCCTGAACAACGTAATGCAGGCTGAGCTGGCACCGATCCGTGAGAGACGTGCACAGTGGGAGAAGGACATCCCGACTGTATTTGATATCTTAAAAGAAGGCAGTGAAAAGGCAGAAAAGGTTGCTGCCGAGACACTTGCCGAGGTAAGACGTTCCATGAAGATCAATTACTTTGAAGACAAAGCACTGATCAAAGAACAGGTGGAGAAATACGGAAACTAAGATAAAAAGTTAGAAAAAGAAAGACCGGAAGATCCGGCCTTTCTTTTTTTGTTGTTGTTATGGCGAATCTTGTCTTTGTTTAAAGTGTATCGTCTGTTTGTTATTTTTTTCTGACAGAAACTGACAAAACGGATGAAAAGCTTTGATAAAAAGACCGTGACAGAAAGATATTAAATTGGACGGAAAGATGCTATAATCTACCCGTCGGATGAATGTTGGGCAGAATTCATCCGGGCTGTGCTCATGAGAGACACGGTGTTTGGAAAACGAACAGATGACAGGGAGGAAAGACAGATGGCACTTGAGAAAGCAGAAGCATATTTAAAACAGGCAGGATTTGCGGATAGGATCATAAAGCTGGAGCAGTCAACGGCGACAGTTGATCTGGCAGCGGCGGCACTTGGGGTAGAGCCGGGAATGATCGCGAAAACCATGTCTTTTTATCAGGGAGAGCAGGTAATACTGATCCTGACAGAAGGGACGGCAAGGATTGATAACCGGAAATACAAAGACACCTTTCATATAAAGGCAAAGATGATCCCATTTGAGGAAGTGGAAGCAGCAGTCGGACATGCGCCCGGCGGTGTCTGCCCGTTTGGGATCAAAGAAGGCATCACCGTTTATCTGGATGAAAGCCTGAAGCAGTTTGAAACCGTGTATCCGGCAGCGGGAGATGACCATAGTGCAGTCAGACTTTCTGTTGCGGAGCTTGCACAGATCACAGGGGCTTCCTGGGTCGATGTGTGTAAGGAAACAGCTAATTAGTTTACATAATACATATTGCAAGACGAAAATTGAAAATAGTACATAGAAAATAATACAGACAGTAGAAAAATGCGCAGGGGTATGCTAGAATAACCGTGATTAGAAAAGACTAACTAATACGAGGTGGATACATATGAAAGTATATGAATTCGGAGAGGCGGATAAGCCGGTTATCATGCTGTTCCCCGGAACCTGCTGTTATTGGAAATCGAATTTCGGGCATGTGATCCCGGGACTTTCGGAGCATTTCCGCACGCTGGTTGTCAGCTATAGCGGATTTGATGAGACAGAGCATTCCACATTTATTTCCGAACTGGATGAAGCAGAAAAGATTGAGCAGTACATCAGGGAAAAGCTGGATGGAAAACTTTATGCGGCCTATGGTTGTTCACTTGGCGGTTCTTTTGTATCACTTCTGGTCAGCCGCCGCAAGATCCATATTGAGCATGCGATCATCGGCTCCAGCGATATGGATCAGGCACCGAAGTGGCTGGCAAAACTGGAAACGGCGATCATGATTCCAATGTTTTACCCGCTTATTACAGGAAAAGGCAGTTCCATGTTTCAAAAGATGTTTGAAAAGAAAATGAACGATGGAAATGACAGCTCCGACTATATGAAACGTTTTATGGAGATCATGAAGGGGGATGGCAATCTGGATATGTCCTTTATTTCCAAAGCGTCCATGAAAAACCAGTTCTGTACCGATCTGTATACAAAGGTTGGAGAACATATCAATGTGCCGGGCACAGTGATCCATGTTTTCTATGCCAAAAAGATGGGAGAAAAGTATCTGGATCGTTATAAACTGCATTTTGCAGATCCTGATATCCGTGAATTTGATCTGCAGCATGAAGAGCTTTTGCTGGATGCGGATCGCTGGGTAAAAGAAGTTTGTGATGCGTGCATGATCTTAGACTGAATAAGCGGGCAGAGAGTAACGATATATGAAAAAGATAAAAGATGTGAGAGGGAAATTATGAAGGTTGAAACATTATCGGAAAAATACATAAATGAGATCGGGCATGCGTTCGGTTATTATGAATATGCACAGGGCGAGAAGGGGCTTGTTTCCGCATACAGCA
>OJNY01002151.1_pt1 | contig 10772 bp, 10 predicted proteins | sample 1597931 | NCBI WGS metagenome assembly OJNY01 (sample SAMN01915209, study PRJEB22387) | human gut metagenome | isolation source: stool | host: Homo sapiens | place: USA
CTGCCGCTTCTCCGGTGTTGGCTGGCGGTGTGGCTGCCCCTCACCGGATACAGGGAATCGGTGCCAATTTTATTCCGAAGATTTATGATGCTTCCGTGGTAGATGAAGTAATGGGAGTACCCGATGATGAAGCGATACGTGCCGGGCGCGAACTTGCTGCTACGGAAGGATTATTGGCCGGTATTTCTTCCGGTGCAGCCGTTTATGCGGCGCGGAAGTTAGCGGAACGTCCGGAGTTTGCCGGCAAGATGATTGTAGCATTATTGCCCGATACGGGGGAGCGCTACTTGTCGACGGAGTTGTTTGCATTCGATGCGTATCCGTTGGACTGAATAATTGGCCAATGTGGCAATGTGCCAATATGCCAATTGGGGAATTGAAAGAATGAATTGGATAATTAATAAATTATTCATTGGACATTGGTATATTATATGCATTGGTATATTATTTAGCGCAGCCAATTGGCACATTGGCATATTTGCACATTATTAAATTATTAGTATGATGAAGTCAATCTTTGTTTTTTCCCTCCTCTTTTTCTCTTCTTTGACGGTTTCCGCTCAAACCTATCGTGAACTTTCTGAAAAGGCGATAGACTGTATAGAAAGAGACAGCTTAGCGCAGGCAGAAGATCTGCTGGTACAGGCTATGAAACTCGAACCGTCCAATCCTCATAATGCGTTGCTGTTTTCCAATCTCGGATTGGTGCAGCGTCGGTTAGGACGTTATGATGATGCGCTTCAATCGTATACTTATGCATTGAATATCGCTCCTAATGCCGTACCTATCTTATTGGATCGTGCTGCTATTTATATGGAGAAAGGAATGACCGATCGTGCTTTTCTGGACTATTCCGAAGCGCTCGAGTCCGATAAGGGCAATAAGGAAGCTTTATTGATGCGGGCCTATATCTATACTGTCCGGCGTGATTATAAAGCGGCGCGTCTCGACTATGACCGGTTGTTGGAACTGGATTCTAAGAGTTATGCCGGCCGTCTCGGGTTGGCTACTCTCGAACAGAAAGAAGGCAAATTCCGGGAAGCTCTTGAACTGGTAAATAAATTGCTGGTAGAAAATCCGGATGACGCTACTCTTTATGTGGCCCGTGCCGATATAGAACGGGAGATGGAACATTTGGAACTGGCTCTTGTCGATCTTGAAGAAGCGATTCGCTTGTCTTCATCATTGATGGATGCTTATTTGCTTCGTGGTGACATTTATCTGCTTCAGAAGAGGAAAGCACTTGCCAAAGCCGATTATGAAAAGGCGATTTCTCTCGGAGTACCGCCGTCTGATCTGTATGAGAAGCTGAAACAATGTAAATAAGTTGCTTGGATGCGGGGCGTTTCGTAATTGTGAGATGATCGTCTCATAACTGTGAGACGCACGTTTCTCAATTGAGTGACGATCGTCTCACAACTGTGAAACACTATATATTACCGTATCTTATTCGGTATTTTCCGTTATCTTTCATTTGAATTGACGTATCAGTTCGATGAACTCCTTACCGTACTTTTTCTTTTTATACTCTCCTATACCACTGATACTACCGAATTCCTCGATTGTTGTGGGTTGTGCCATACTGAGCAGGTGCAGTACTTTGTCCGATAAAACTATATAGGCGGGAATTGCTTCTTGTTCGGCTAATTGTTTGCGGAGTCCGCGTAAAGCTTCGAACAAATCTTTGTTCTCAGTTGTTGTTAGTCCCAAAGGCAGTTCTTTATTGACAACCACCTTTTTTCCCCTCCTTTTGGAGGTTGTGTTTTCTTCTCGTCGGATGGCCACTAATTTTGTCTTTTTTCGTCCAAATAGTATGTCATTTCCGATTTCCGTAATTTTCAAATGATTATTTTCATTATATGCAATTTCGAAAAAGCCCATTTGCAGAATTTGTAATAAATAGTCTTGCCAGTCTCTGGCTGAAATATCACGTCCGACTCCAAAAGTTTTTAGCTTTTCGTATCCTCTTTCTACGAGTTCGGAGGAAAATGATCCACGCAAAATGTCAATTAACATGCTTGTTCCTATCTGTTCTCCGGTACGCGCAATTGCACTGAGTGCTTTTTGCACAATTATCGTGCCATCGAACTGTTCCGGAGGGTTTCGGCAAACATCACAATTACCACAATCCTTTTCTACTTTCTCGCCGAAATAGCTCAGAAGAATCCGTCTCCTGCAAATGTTGGCTTCTGCATATTGCTGCATCCGTTGCAGCTTCTCCAGATTGATTGATTGCTGGTTGCTTTCAGTGGCAAATTTAGTGAGCAGGATCAAGTCTCCCAAAGAATAGAAAAGGAGGGTGTCGCTTGGCATTCCGTCTCGCCCGGCCCGGCCTATTTCCTGATAAAAGCTCTCGATACTTTTGGGAAGATTATAGTGGATCACCCAACGGACATTTGATTTGTCAATCCCCATTCCAAAGGCAATTGTGGCGCAGACCACCTGTATACGGTCATTGATGAAATCGTCCTGCGTTGCATCCCGTTGCTGGGTTGAAAGCCCCGCATGATAGACTCCGCAGCGTATTCCGTGTTTCTGTAACATCTGCGCTACGGTCTCTGTTTTACTGCGGCTCATGCAATATATGATGCCGCACTCACCGGCGTGCCGGTCGATAAATTCCAGTATGGTCCTGCTTTTTTCTTTCTGTTGGTATCCCCGTTTCACGGCCAGGCTAAGGTTGGGGCGGTCGAAAGAAGAGATAAACACTTTCGGATCGGTGAGATGCAGTTGGCGTATGATGTCTTCACGCGTGATCTTATCGGCTGTGGCTGTCAGTGCGATAATAGGTATATGCGGGAATACCTGATGTAATATGCCCATTTGAGCATACTCAGGGCGGAAATCATGCCCCCATTGCGAGATGCAGTGTGCTTCGTCGATGGCAAAGAGAGAAAGATGCATATCCCGCAGCAGATAGTCGATTTCGGTGATCAGTTTTTCGGGAGATATATAGAGGAGTTTCAGTTTGCCTTCGATGCAGGCACGCCGCAGATTGGCATTTTCGGTTTCGTCATTGCTACTGTTCAGTGCTCCTGCGGCTATTCCGTTGGCCCGGAGCGTTTCTACTTGGTCTTTCATCAATGATATAAGCGGAGATACCACGACGGCAGTACCTTCGCAAAGCAGCGCAGGGAGTTGGTAGCAGATCGATTTTCCTCCTCCGGTGGGCATTAATACCAGGCTGTCTTTCCGATCCAGTAAATTCTGGATAATCTCTTCTTGCAGGGGGCGGAAACTTTCATAACCGAAGTAGGTTTTCAGTGTTTGGATCATGGTTCGTATTTTGAAACTTTTTGCAAAGGTACTATTTTCTTCGGTCTATCATCTATATTGATAGATGATGGCAGGAAATTAAATAATCTGTGATCGAAAACACCCCCTCCGGAAGTTAAAGTTTCTTATTCTCTATGTTCTTTCTCACAAATTTCATCATTTTGATAGTTCAGTTATAAAAAATATATACTCAAAAGTTGCATATGTGAAAATAATGTCCGAAATTTGTGACATGGAAATATTGCTCCATTGTAGCAATAATTAAAAACAAACCCTAACCAGTTAATTTCAATGAGTAATTTAGAAAACAAAAAACAGGAAGAGACTCCGAAGAAGCGCCCTTATAACTTGAGGGAGAAGAAAGAGAAGAAAGCAGCGTATCGTTCTTTAATCAGACCGGAACTTGCAGATGAATTGTATGACAAGATATTGAATATCGTTGTCGTTCAGAAGAAGTACAGAGATCCTGACTATTCTGCAAAGGATTTGGCGAAAGAACTGAAAACGAATACGCGTTATTTATCCGCAGTAGTTAATTCTCGTTTCGGCCAGAATTATTCTTGCTTGCTGAACGAATACAGAGTGAAAGACGCTTTGCATTTGTTGACAGACAAGAGATATGCAGATAAGAATGTGGAAGAAATCAGTGCAATGGTTGGTTTTGCTAACCGTCAGTCTTTCTATGCCGCTTTCTATAAGAATGTAGGTAAGACTCCTAATGGTTATCGCAAAGAACACCTTGAGAGCAAGAAGTAACAACGTATTTAATATGTAGAATAGAAAAGGAAATATTCCGGGCTGAAAAATCCCGGGATACTTCCTTTTTGTGATTTGGGGCTTCTCCCCAGCCCTCTCCGTGGGAGAGGGGGTGTAGATACTATTTATTATTTATTAACCGGTAATCAAGCTAACTTAGCCCCCTCTCCCACGGGGAAGGCTGGGAAGAGGCTTTCCCCCTTTTTATGAAAAAGCATCTTATTATTTCGATGGCTGTAACCGCTACTGTGCTAACGTCATGCGGCGGTGCCAAAACAACGACTGCCCAGGCAGATAAATTTGATTATACAGTGGAACAATTTGCCGATTTACAGATATTGCGCTACCGGGCACAAGGGCTGTGATCGTTGTGGACACGGGCGCGCGATAGGTGTGGCGGGCGCGACGGGAAGAGGGGTGGTGGCGAGTGCGAGCTGAAGGGCTTATGCTGGTAGGAGAAACGTTTTACAGGGGGTAGCTGATGGCGCGAAGGGCAACGCTGAAGGATGTGGCTGCGGCGGCGGGAGTGTCCGTGACCACGGTGTCGCTGGTGCTGAATGATCGGCCGGCGCGTGTTTCCACGGAGAAACGCGAGGCGATCGCGCAGGCGGTGAAACAGTTGAACTACGTGCCCAATCAGAACGCGAGGAGCCTCGTCACCAAACAATCCAAGCTCGTGGCGCTCATCGTGCCCGACATCGAAAACCTGTTCTTCGCGGCGCTCGCCAAATGCGTGGAGGATGAGTGTGCGGCGCAGGGGTATTCGCTGATTGTGGCCAATTCGGATGATTCGCGTGAGTCGGAACAGGCTTTGCTGCGCAGGCTGACGTCACGTGGGGTGGATGGCGTGCTGCTGATTCCCGCGCGCGAATCCTGCGCGGCCGGTGCCGGCGCCGCGTTGCGTGAGGACGTGGAGCGTGTCACCTGCCCGGTGGTGCTCATCGACCGACTGACGCAATGCGGTTGGTGTGACGCGGTCGGCTTCGACAACTATCTCGGCGGTCGGCTTGCGGCCCAGTACCTGCTGGAAGGCGGGCACAAGCGCATCGGCATTGTGACGGGCGATGTGGCCGAATCGAGCGCGGCCGACCGTCGCCGTGGATTCGCGGACGCGCTCGAACAGGCGGGGGAGCGGCTCGATCCCTCGTTGTGCGTCACTGGCGACTATCGTTTCGCCAGCGGTTACCGCGCGGCCGACCGGATCATCGACGGTGGTGCCACCGCGGTGTTCTGCTGCAACGACGTGATGGCGCTCGGCTTCCGCCAGCGCATGGCGGAGCGTGGGCTGCACGTCACCGAGGACATGCAAGTGATTGGATACGACAATATTCTGAAGCGATTCGGCTTGGGCTGGCGTATGACCACCGTAGAGCAGAGCGTGGGCGATCTCGCCGCGGCCTGCTGGGGCATGCTGGGCGGGCGGATTGACGGCGTGGTCAATGGGGGTGGCGCTGGAGTGGACGCGGGCCGGCCGTGGCTTGCCGAACCGCAAGTTAAGGTGTTGACGCCGAAACTGGTGCAGGCGGCCTGCGCGTAAGTGTTTATAAGCGTTTACGGGTATTCGCGGATGTTTTGACGGTTGGTGGCTTCGCTGAGCCGGGGGTATACGACACGCGAGGATTGGTTTGGTTTGCGTTTTTGGTAAAGCGCTTTATCATGGATGATGTGAGCGAAATATCGAGAACGTGCTCGAATTCGCGAAAAAACAACCGACGATAATGGGCCGTGTGGTGGCGGACCCCCGTCGGATCCGTCAACGAGGAAAGGTGCAACCATGAAGAAGCTCATTCTTGATCTCGATACCGGCGTCGACGACGCGCTCGCCATCTCCTACGCGCTGGGCAGCCCGGAAGTCGAACTCATCGGCATCACCGGCACCTACGGCAACGTGCTCGTGGAACAGGGCGTACGCAACGCGCTCGCCGTCACCGACCTGCTCGGCCATCCGGAAGTCAAGGTGTACCAAGGCCTGTCGCACTCCAGCACCACTGACCACTTCGAAGTGCTGCCGATCTCCGCATTCATCCACGGCGACAACGGAATCGGCGACGTGGACATCCCCGACTCCAACCGTTCCGTCGAAACCGAATCGGCCGTCGACTTCATCATCGACGCCGTCAAGACTTACGGCAAGGATCTCGTTTACGTGCCGACCGGACCGATGACCAACATCGAAGCCGCACTGAAGAAGGCTCCGGAAATCAAGGACGAGATCGGCCGCGTGGTGCTCATGGGCGGCGCGCTGACCGTGCCGGGCAACTGCAACGCCTGTATGGAAGCCAACATCTCGCAGGATTCGGAAGCCGCCGACTACCTGTTCCGCTCCGGCACCCCGACCACCATGATCGGCCTCGACGTGACCCTGCAGACCCTGCTCACTTATAAGGAAACCCAACAGTGGCGTGACCTTGGCACCAAGGCCGGCAAGTTCCTCGCGGACATGACCGACTTCTACATCAAGGCCTACGAGACCACCTCGCCGCACCTCGGCGGCTGCGGACTGCACGATCCGCTCGCCGTCGGCGTCGCCGTCGACCCGACGCTCGTCACCACGCTCGACATCAACATGAAGGTCGACGTGGACGGCCCGACCCGCGGACGCACCATCGGCGACGAAACCCGCCTCAACGACCCGGTCAAGACCATGAAGGTCGCCGTCGGCGTGGACGTGCCGAGGTTCCTCAACGAATTCATGACCCGCATCTCCGGCCTCGCCGCCAAAGCCGGGTGACCGACTGAGTGGCCGGCCAAGTGACCGACGGCAATCGCAATAATCGCAAGAAAGGAAAGCAATCATGAGCGCAACCGAAATTCTCTCCGCATTGGATCGTATCCACGGCACCGTTTCCGTGATCGGTTCCATGAACGCGGACTACACCGTCACCGCACAGCGACTGCCCGGGCCGGGCGAGACCATCACCGGCGGCCCGCTACAGCTGCTGCCCGGCGGCAAATCCGGCAACCAGGCCGCGGCGGCCGCACGCATCGGCGCCACCGTGCAGATGTTCGGCGCGGTCGGATCGGATCGCAACGCCGACTTCCTGCTCGGAGCGCTCGGCGAGGCAGGCGTCAATACAACGCACGTGCGCCGCGTGCTCGGTCCGTCCGGCACTACCGTCATCACCGTGGATGCGCAAGGCGAGAACACCATCGTGTATTCGCCCGGCTCCAACGCGCAGGTGACCGTCGACTACGTGGAATCCGTGCGTGACGCGCTGACCCACTCCACAGTGCTCGGCCTGTGCCTGGAAAGCCCCATCGAAACCGTCACCGCGGCCGCACGCATGTGCCACGAAGCAGGCGTGAAGGTGCTGCTCAACGACTCGCCGTTCACCCCGTCCCTGCCGGCGGAACTGATTGAAGCATCCGACATCCTGCTCGTCAACGAGCATGAAATGGCGCAACTGCTCGGCATCGACGAGCCGGAGAACGACGATTGGGATTCGTTCGACTGGTGGCACGCGCTCGACGAACTGCGCGGATTCGGCTTCGAACAGGCGATCGTGACGCTCGGCGGCGACGGTTCCGTGGTACTCGACGGCACCGCGGACGATCCGGAACACCGCGTCCAGCGCATCGCCCCGGTACGCGTCAAGGCCGTCGACACCACCGGCTGCGGCGATTCCTTCATGGGCACCGTGCTGGCCGGCCTGGCGTCCGGACTGGCGCTGTCCGAATCCGCCGAACTCGCCTCGTACGTTTCGGCGTACGCGGCCACCGGCTACGGCGCGCAGGCGTCCTACGGCAACGCGGCGCAGATCCGCGAGGCGTTCGCGTCCGCCGAATAGTCCGGTAATCCGGTTTTCCCCAAACCATTGGCGTTGGTATGTGCCTTCTACGTCGATGGTTTGGGGATTTTTTGATGTTGCCGACGGCAGTTTGGAGCGGTATGGTGAAACGCTTCCGCAACGGCCGCGTGCCGTGGGCACCCGCATTGTTATATTGGAGTTTGGCTTATTTTCACATATCGAACAATTGGGAAGGCAAGCATGTCGGCGATTCTCGAAGGCACTCCGGATAAGAAACTGGCTCTGGTGACGGGTCGCGCGTACCCCGAGCAGGCTCAGGAAACCGCAAAATACCTGGGAACCGACGTACTTGAGACCACCGCATACGATTTCGCCAACGGCGAGATGTACGTGCGCTACACCGAGCCCGTCCGTGGCGCCGACGCCTTCGTGATGCAGGCCCACACCGAGCCGATCAACAAGTGGATCATGGAGCAGCTCATCATGGTGGACGCCATGAAGCGCGCCTCCGCACGTTCCATCACCGTGGTCGCGCCATTCCTCGGCTACTCCCGCCAGGACAAGAAGCATCAGGGCCGCGAGCCCATCACCGCACGCCTCATGTTCGACCTGTTCCGCTCCGCCGGCGCAGACCGCATCATGACGGTCGACCTGCACGCAGCCCAGGAGCAGGGCTTCTTCGACGGCCCGGTCGACCATCTCACCGCCATGCCGATCCTGCTTGACTACGTGCGCAACAGCATGCCGCTGGAGAACACCACCATCGTGTCCCCGGACGCCGGCCGCATCAAGGTGTCCGAACAGTGGGCCGCCAAGCTCGGCGGACTGCCGCTCGCCTTCATCCACAAGACCCGCGACACCACCCGTCCGAACCATGCCGAGGCGCACGGCATCATCGGCGACGTGAAGGGACGCGACTGCGTGGTCGTCGACGACATGATCGACACCGCCGGCACCATCTGCGAGGCCGTGCGCACGCTGAACAACGCCGGCGCGAAGTCCGTGACGCTCGTCGCCACCCACGGCCTGCTGTCCGGCCCGGCCGTGGAACGCCTGAAGAACTGCGGCGCACGCGAAATCGTCCTCACCGACACCGTTCCGGTGCCCGAAGAGAAGCGCCTGCCGAACATGACCGTCCTGTCCGTGGCCCCGCTGCTGGCCGCCGGCATCCGCTCCGTGTTCGAATCCGGCTCCGTTTCGACGCTGCTCAACGGCCTGCCCGAAGACATGCGCCCGCGCAACATCTACGCCTGATATTTCGCGCGATTGCCATACGGCTCTCGCGACATTTCAGGATTTATTACGATTCTTTGCGATTAAGCCCCGCTTGCGAGCGGGGCTTTTTGCTTGCCTCCGCACGTGATTTCGCGCCCGGCAGACGCCGTTTCGATACGTCGCGGCGTCGGGGTAGCCTATACAAGTTGCCATCAATCGTATCCATATGTTCATTGCGACTTATCGATGCCTGAAGGCAGCACGCATACACACTCCTGCCATGGAAGGTCCATGGCCGATAGTCCGAAGGAGGTGGGTGATGTCTGCGCATAAGTACGAACTGATGTTCATTGCTGATCCTGAGCTGGATGAGCGCGGTCTGAAGAAGCTGACCGAGCAGTATCTGGAAACTGTCACCAAGGAAGGCGGTGCCGTCGAGAACATCGACATCTGGGGCCGTCGCAAGCTTGCCTACGAAATCGCCGGCAAGACCGAAGGTAACTACGTCGTGGTCAACTACTCCGCTGAGCCGGCCACCAGCGACGAACTCGATCGTCTGCTGAACCTGAACGAATCCGTCATCCGTACGAAGATTCTTCGCAAGTAAGTAAACCAAGCTTTCTAAGCTGCAAAGTAAGTAGGTAACGACATGGCAGGTGAAACTGTAATCACCGTGGTGGGCAACCTCACGGCCGATCCGGAAATTCGTACCATTGGCAGCGGCGCCGCCGTCGCCAGCTTTACGATCGCCTCCACTCCGCGCACCTGGAACCGTAACTCGAACCAGTTCGAAGACGGTCAGGCCCTGTTCCTGCGCTGCTCCGCGTGGCGCGACATGGCCGAACATTGCGCGCAGAGTCTGTCCAAAGGCATGCGCGTCATCGCGCAAGGCCGTCTGCAGCAGCGTTCCTACCAGGCGCAGGACGGTTCCCAGCGAACCGTCATCGAGATGCAGGTCGACGAAATCGGCCCGTCCCTGCGCTACGCGACCGCCCAGGTGACCCGTCAAAGCTCGTCCGGCAACGGAGGCTTCAGCGGCAATCGCGGCGGCTACAACAACGCCAACAACAACGGCGGTTTCGGCGGCAACAACGGCGGATATCAGGGCGGCTCCAGCTATGCTGGCGGCGCCGGATATCAGGGTGGAGCCTCCGCTCCGGTCAACGCCGCTCCCGCACAGTCCGCTCCGGCCTCGGACCCGTGGTCAAGCTCGGATAACTCCGGCTCGTCCTTCGGTTCCTTCGGCGCGTCCCAGTCCTTCGGAGGTTCCTCCGAATTCGGCGGCGACAGCGACGAACCGGAATTCTGACGGACCGAACCCCGTCCGCAACATAGGCGAACAGCGAAACAAGCAGCTTAATCGCAGTATTTCCAGATTTTAAGGAGAACATCAAGATGTCACGCAAGAGGCCGCAGCCGCCGGTCAAGCCGTTTAAGAAGAAGCCGAATCCACTGAAGGCCGCCAAGGTCACCGAGATCGATTACAAGGACGTCGCCCTGCTGCGTAAGTTCATCTCCGATCGCGGCAAGATTCGTTCCCGTCGTATCACCGGTGTCACCGTGCAGGAGCAGCGCGAGATCTCCAAGGCTATCAAGAACGCCCGCGAGATGGCCCTGCTGCCGTACGCCACGTCCGGCCGCTGATCTTAGAGAGGTTTGAACAATGGCTGAAACTAAGGTTATTCTCACCAAGTCCGTCAACCACCTGGGTCACCCGGGTGACGTCGTGGCCGTCAAGTCCGGCTACGCCCGCAACTACCTGTTCCCGCAGGGCCT